>Ga0335078_10003854_pt1 | contig 22325 bp, 21 predicted proteins | sample Lox_Sample_32_FD_206711 | JGI IMG/M metagenome (GOLD analysis project Ga0335078, IMG submission 206711) | Soil microbial communities from Loxahatchee National Wildlife Refuge, Florida, United States - Lox_Sample_3.2 | ecosystem: Environmental > Terrestrial > Soil > Wetlands | place: USA... | reverse complement strand
CAGCAGCGCGGCCATCAACGGTCCCTCGTCGGCGAAGACCCGGACATAGCCCTGCGGGCAGGCCAGCATGAGCGCTCCGGCCAGCGCGTCCACCGCGCGGTCTGGATCACCGCGGGCGGTTCGAACATTGACACCGGTGATGACACGCTCGCAGTTGTCCAGCACCAGCAGCGCCTGGCGGGCCGCACCGAGGCCGTCGCCCGGGCCCGCCAGCTAGCCCTCATCCCGTAACGGCGCGGCTCTGCCAGTCCCCCGTCACCCGGGTATTGCCCGCGCTGCGGGGCCGCGGTGCCCGGGCACGGGCGGAAGATCCCACCTCATGTGCACTTTCGGGTGACGTCCCGGCCAGGGATCGGCTCCTAGCGTGCCGGTGAAAGACATGCCCACCTGATGGAGGGATGGAATGACTGTCCTCAGCTCTCACCGGTTCGTGGCGGGCCCGGGACGGCGAGCCGGGTGGACCACGGCCCGGATCATCTCAACTGCTCCGGCTAAGGAAGCCGCGATCGACCCGGCGGTCCTCAAGCTGGCCGCCGTCATGATCGTCGGCGCGGCGGCGGGACTGCTCGACACCACGATCGTGAACGTGGCGATCAAGACCATCGCCGACGACCTGCACGCCTCACTGACCGAAGTCCAGTGGGTCATGACCGGATACCTGCTGTCCTACGGCATGGTGATCCCCTTCACCGGGTGGGCGCTCGCGCGCTTCGGCGCCAGGGTGACGTGGCTGTTCTCGCTCTCACTGTTCCTCGCCGGCTCGGTAGCGGCGGGCGCCGCGTGGAACATCGGCTCGCTGATCGCCTTCCGCGTGGTGCAGGGCACCGGCGGCGGGATGCTCATCCCGGTGTTCACCACCGTGCTCGTGCAGACCGCCGGAGGCAAGTCGCTGGGCAAGGTGATGGCCACGGCCAGCCTGCCCGCGGTGGTGGTGCCGATCCTGGGGCCGGTGGCCGGCGGGCTGATCGTCGCCAACCTGGACTGGCGCTGGATCTTCTACGTGAACGTCCCGATCTGCGCGGCCGGCCTGCCTATCGCCGCGCCCAGAGCCGCCCCTATCGGACTGTGCGGCTTCCGGTGGTCCTTCGCCGACCTTGACCGGGGAGTACTCACCGTGAAGCGAACCGTTCTGCAGCTTGGCGGGAAGCTGCACGAGGAAGCGACCGCGAAGTCCAAGGCCGGCGACCGGCTGGTCTTCCTCGACCACGACACGGCCGAGCTGCTGCGTGAGCACCGCAAGGTCCAGATCAAGGCGCCGATGGCAGCGGGCCCGGCCTGGCAGGACAACGACCTGCGCCCGTCGGGCCCTGAGAGGGTGCCCGCTGCAGGGTCGCAAGAGGCGGATAACAGGGCATCGCCGCAGCTCAGATGGGGTGGGGCGGGTGGGGTTCGAACCCGCGACCGGCGGATTATGAGAACTACGGCCTCATGCACGGTAGGCACTACCTGCACCGATGGCACGGATTATGGCACTGGTGGCGCTCGCCGTACTGGGATCTCTGAGGCGCCGGTCCACGAACCGGTCCACGGCCGCCGCGCCCATTCCGCTAATCCTGTTACTGTGCGTAATATCGCCAAGAGTGTCCAGGTCTACGTCCGGCGCGAACGGCGACGCGGTTTGCGCCTTGAGTTGCGTGTCGAGTGTGGCGCACCTGATGCGCCTAACATGAGAGGTAGGCAGCGCTGAGGAGAGTGGTATCAGTGAGCACATCCAGCGCGGACAGTGACGCGGGCAAGGCGGCGGCCCATCCGAGCGTGTCGGTCACGCAGTTGCTCGCCGCAAAAGGTACCCAGCCGATCCGCTCTCTCGGTGAGCTTGCCGCGGATACCTTCGAGTCCGACGAGGAACTGGAGGAGTTCTTGGCCTTCACCTACGCCGAGCGTCACCGCGACTTGGCCTGATCCTCCGCCGTGGACCCGACCGTCCTGGACACTGATGTCGCCTCTCTGCTGCACAGGGGCACTCTCGCCGGGCCGCTTGCTACCCGCCTGATCGGCCGCGAGCCGCTGATCACCTTCGTGACCTTCGGAGAGCTGGCCAAGTGGGCGGAGATCCGCAACTGGGGCCAGCGCCGCCGCGAGGAACTCACCGGCTGGCTGTCCCGCATTGCGGTGCTGCCCGGCGACGAGGCGGTCGCCGCTACCTGGGGGCGGCTATCTGCGGCAGCCATCCGGCGGGGGCGGCCACGGCCAGTCAACGACATGTGGATTGCGGCCTGCTGCCTCACCCATGGCATCCCGCTCGCCACCTTGAACCTCAAGGACTACAAGGACTTCAACCAGCACCACGGCTTGCGCATCCTCGGCCGGGAATAGCTGGAGCTCGGCCGTAGCCGAGACGTTCCGGGACCGAACATCAGGCGGCGGAAGTTCTCAGGTCGTCCGCTATCGATGCTTGCAATCGGCGGACGGCTTGAAAACGAGTAGCTGCTGTCGGCGCCGATCTGATGGGCTGCGGTGGGCGCTCCTGCGGCCCGAGACGCGAAGGGTCACGGTTGCGGACGGCGGTAAATCTCCGAGCGGTGGTCTATATCGAGGACGTGAACGATGTGGCTCTCCTCGTCGATCCGGTAGACGATGCGATAGGTGCCGCGCCGCGCGCCGTAACAGCCGGCGAGTGGGCCGTATAGAGGCTTACCGACCCGATGCGGATTGACCGCAAGCGCAGCATCGCAGAACGCCAGCACGGCGGCGGCGACGGCTTCCGGGAGCCGCTGGGCGATCGCTCGCCGCCCGGCAGCCTGGAAACGGATCTCGTACCGCCGTCCGGGTTCGCTTGTCACGCGCCGGTGACGCGGCGACGGGCTAGGTCCTGGCGAACAGCGGCCATGTCAGCGCCAGGCTCGCCGCGCTCCAGGGCGGCCAGGCTTTCTGAGATGCGCGCAACAGCCTCGGTGTCACCGAGGATTTCCAGGGTCATCTCCAGGCCCTCAAGGTCATCGACCGAGAGCAGGACAGCCTCGGGCTCTCCATTGCGGGTCAAGGTGATTCGCTCATGTTGCTGGCGGACTCGTCTGGCTAGCTCAGACAGGCGTGCCTTGGCTTCGGACAGCGGCACCGGCGTAGCGGCTATAGACATAGCTAGAATTATAGCCTGCATTAGTCTAAGTTTCGACCAGCCGTGTTGACTTGGCAGGCACCGCGGCGATCACGGCGACGGTCAGCCAGTTAAGGCCTTAGCGTGGTCGGGTGCCCGCCCCGCCAGAGACCGACGTCGCCAAAATCCGATCTCGTCCCGCCGCCAACTCCGGTCCTGATTTCATTCCCGTGCTGACCACGATGCCCGCGACCGCGACTGGGCTCGCGACGTGCTGGCCGATTGCTCTATGTGACCAGATGCAACCCAGCGGCCCGATACGTTGCCCGCCGAAATCGGTATACAATCCGGTCCACGGCTCGCCGACCGCGGGTATCAAAACAGCTGGTGGGGCGGGTGGGACTCGAACCCACGGCCGGCGGATTATGAGTCCGCTGCTCTAACCGGCTGAGCTACCGCCCCGGTCCCGGACCGGCGGGGCGGCCCGGATCGGGTGCACATTACCAGGAAATGATCCGTCCTACCGGGGGCCCGGGAACCGGCCCCACGGCCTGGGCCGGGGGTGACGGGAACGCATGGTGGGTGGCTTGCGGAAACACCGGAAAGGCCGGCCTGCGGAACCGGGCCCCGGTAAGGTGGCGGCCGCAGCCCGTCCCGGTGCACCCGGAAGAGGCGTGCCTGGCCAAACATCCTCAGCCTGGCTCCGGGCTGGCCGGCGGCGGGCCCGCGGCCGGCGTGAAGGCGATGGCCGTGCCGTAGGCGACCCAGTAAACGTTCGACTCCACCCGGCCGACGATGTTCGCGCTGACGTCGGCGACCGATTCCAGCCGGATGCCGACGATGGCGTCGTAGTCGTGCTCCGACGCCCAGTCTTTGAGCGCCTCGACGGCCTCTTCCACGTCGCCCCCGGACGACCAGGTCAGGACGCGCCGGCCGACCCGGTAATCCAGCCCCGGAACCGCGTCTGTGGTGGAGGTCCTGATCTTCCTGGCGCGCGGCATGCGGGGAATGATGGCACGGGCCGGCCGGCCCCGCAAGCACGCGAGCCCTACGCCCCGGGCAGGTGGGCGGACACGACGGCGGAGCGGCCACCGTGCACGGCGGCCAGCGCTTCCTTCAGGACGCGGGGCAGCTCCGCGGGGTCGGTGACGCTGGCGGCGAAGGCGCCGCCCGCGGCGGCGGCTACGCCGGGGAGGTCGGGGGCGGGCTCGAAGCTGACGTTGAACTCGCCGGCCCGGGCGGCGGCGCCGTGGGGGTGCACGGCCAGGGCCGACATCTTGGGTGCCTTCCAGCCGCGGTTGTTGTAGATGACGGTCAGCGCGGGCGTGCCGTAACGGCGCGCCACCCACTGCGCGGAGGAGGGCACGCCGAACATGAAGCTGCCGTCGCCGACCAGGCAGACCACGGTGCGGTCCGGGGCGGCGAGCTTCGCGCCGACCGCTCCCCCGCCGGCCCAGCCGAGCGAGCCGCCGCCGCTGCCGATCAGGGACCCGGGACGGCTGGCGCGCAGGTGCTCGGCGACGACCTCGAAGCTGGTGATCGCCTCGGTGAGGAACAGCGCGTCCTCCCCGGCCAGCGTGTCGCGCACGCACGCGGTCAGGTACTGCGGGGTGATCGCGCCGTCTTCCGGCTCCTCGCGCAGGTCGCGGGCGGCCCGCTGGGCGTCGTGCAGCGCGGTGACCTCGGCCCGGCGCCGTGCCACCAGGCTCTCGTCGGCGAGGCTGGCGCGCCGGACGTGCGCGGTGATCTGCGGGACGGCCAGCGCCGAGCTGGCGGCGGCGAACCGGCGGGCCGGGATGTGCCACATCGGCATCTGGGGCTTCAGCGGGTCGATGTCGACGCAGTAGATCTCCGCGCCGGGCGCGGGGCGGCTGGTGACGTGGATCCAGGGCACGTCGCTGTCGATGGCAAGGATCACGTCGGCCTCGGCGAGCAGCGGATTCTGGCCGGCGGTGGTCCACTGGTAGCCGGCGTGCATCGGGTGGCCGGCCGGGAAGTTGACGTGGTGCGGGGCCGACTCGATGACCGCGATAGCCAGCAGGTCGCACAGGGCCACCAGCTCGGGCACGGCGGCGGGATTGCGGCCCAGGTAGCTGGTGACGATCAGCGGGTGGCGGGCTCGGGCCAGCGCGCCGGCGATCTCGGCGGTGACCTCGGGGCTGAGCGCCGCGGGCGCGACCGGCGTGAACTGCGCCGGGTCGGCCGCCTGCGGCTCGATCCGCTCTTCCATCACCTCGCGCGGGCCGACCAGGTAGACCGGCCCGGCCGGCTCGCTGCGCGCGATCTGCAGGGCCCGCTGGACGAGCTGCCTGACGTTGCGGCCGGTGCGGATCTCGTTGTCGTACTTGGTGTAGTTGCGCAGGATGCCGCGCTGGTCACGGGTGTCCTGGAGCCAGTGGATGAACTCGTTGCGGCTGCCGGGCAGCTCCCCCTCGATGGTGTAGGGGGCGGAACCAGCGAAGATCAGCACCGGCACCCGGCCGCGGGATGCGTTGTTGACCGCGCCGCCGAGATTCTGCGTGCCGGAGTCGACGTGCACGAGCACGGCCTGCGGCTGGCCGGACACCGCGGCGTAGGCGTGCGCCGCGCTGAGCGCGACCGTCTCGTGCGGGCACACGATCAGCGCGGGCAGCTCATCGCGGCGGCCCTCGGCGGTCGCCTGGGCGAGCGCCTCGATCAGGCCGGGATGATCGCTGCCCAGGTTCGCGAACATGTACCGGACGCCGGCATCGGCGAGCGCTTCGAGAAAGGCCGTGCTCGTGCTGTAGCAGCGGTCCCCCATGGGGGGCAGTCCTCCGGGTCGGTCAGCGGGCGGGATCGGCGGCCGGTCAGTAGCGGCCGGCGGCCTGCACGCTCATCGCGTGCTCGACCAGGGTGACCAGGGTGGCCTTGGTCGACTCGCGGTTGCGCGCGTCGCACGGGATGACGGGGACATCGGGTGAGATCGCCAGCGCCTCGCTCACGTCCTTGGAGCGGTGCGGGAACTCCCCGTAGAAGCCGTTGATGCCGATCACGAACGGCAGCCCGCTGGCCTCGAAATAGTCCACGGCGGGAAAGGAGTCCGCGAGCCGCCGGGTGTCGACGAGGACCACGGCCCCGATGGCGCCCTGGATCAGGTCGTCCCACATGAACCAGAAACGGTGCTGGCCGGGCGTGCCGAACAGGTACAGGATGAGGTCCTTGTCCAGCGTGATCCGGCCGAAGTCCATGGCGACCGTCGTGGTGTTCTTGTCCGGAACATGCGACAGGTCGTCCACATCCGTGCTGGCCACCGTCATCTGCGCCTCGGTGGTGAGCGGCGTGATCTCCGACACGGAGCCGACGAAGGTGGTCTTGCCGACACCGAAGCCGCCGGCGACCACGATCTTGACGGAGGTCATCGCCGCCGGAGTGCCTGGCGGCTGGGCGACGCTAGATCTTACGGAGTCCACTAAGCACCCTTTCAAGCAGATTGAGGTCCGGCCGGCCTTCCGCATCCTCGCGCTGGTGGATGCGGACCAGCCCGTCGGCCCCCATATCCGCGATGAGAATCCGCGCCACGCCGAGTGGCAGCCGCAAGACGGCGGAGATCTCCGCCACTGACCTCCAGTCCCGGCAGAACTGAAGGATGGCCTGACATTCGGGCGCCAGGACCGACAGGTCACGCGGCTCGTAAACCGTCGCCGTGACAAGTGCCTCGACCTGAAGCTGGTAACGCGGCTGAGTCCGCCCCCCGGTTACCGTATACGGCCGGACCAGGCGACCGGCGCCCTCGTCGTCGCCGGGGCGCGGCATGCCGCGGCGGCCCTGGGCGCTGTCCCACGAGCCCGGCCGCCCGTCCCACTTCGGGACTGACGCCGGTGATGGAGCTGATCCTGCACGGTTCCACGAACCCGACCGCTCGTCCCAGGTTCCCGGCCGGTTGTCCCACGCGCGCGGCGGGGATCCGGGGGGAAGCGGGCGGTCGTCACCCCGCGCCGGGCCCGCCACCGTATCCTCCGGTCACCGTCTGCCGTCCCCAGGGATTGAGGCCTGCATGAGCCCGCGGGTGGCCGGCGTGAGAACCCGGCCGGCCCGCTCCACCAGCAGCGTCATCTCGTAAGCGACGAGGCCCAGATCACAGGTCGACGCTGCCAGGACGGCGAGGCTGGACCCGTTGCTGATCGCCATGATCACGAGGACACCCCGCTGCATTTCCACGACGGTCTGGACGACCGCCCCGCCCTCGAAGACCCGCGACGCGCCCTGGGTCAGGCTGGTCAGCCCGGACGTAACGGCGGCGAGCTGGTCCGCGCGTTCCTGCGGGAATCCCGCGGAGAACGCGAGCGGAAGCCCGTCGGACGAGACAACGACCGCATGAGCGACATCGGGGACCCGCTCGACGAAGTTGGTGATCAGCCAGCCCAGGTCCTGCGTCGGACGACCCGGCGTGCTCACTCGTGCCCTCCTCGCCGCCCGTTCGCCCGGGCCTTGTATTGCGGTCGCTTGCTCACTAGCACGATATGCCGTTCATGCGGGGTTCTCATCCGTCCTATGGCTCCTCGGTCTTAGGTGCGGCCGCACGCGCCTGGCGCACGCCCCGCTGGAAACTCGCCAGCCTGCTGCGGACATCCTCTGCCGAGCGCGAGGGGCCCCCGCCACTGCTGCTCGCCTCGGCCGGTTCACTGACCGATCCGGGGACGAGATTAGCCCGCGGCACGCGCCGCGGAAGCCCTGCGGACGTGGTAGCTCCCGTCGTCGGCGTGGCGGCCGTCTCGGCCGCCCGCCAGCCTTCGTCCGCAGGAGAGTGCCAAGACGCCGTGCCGGGCGCCTCGGGCTTGGCCTGGTCGCTGGCGTGCGTCGTCCCGCTGCGCCGGAACCAGTCGGATTCCAGGGTGTCGAAGATCGGCAGCCGCTGGTCGCGCCCGTTTTCCGGCGGGGCCGGCACGCGCACGCCGTCGTCCCCGCTGGCCGGTCCCAGCGGGTCGCCGGTCCCGGGCAGGCTGCCCGGTTCCCCGGCCGGCGGTATGCCACCGTTCGTGGGCCGGAAGGGCATGGTGAAGCCGCGGTCCCCATGGTCCCCATCGCCCGGTGCCGCCCCGGGCCCGGCGGGGGCCTGCGGGCCGGCCTGGCCCGGCGTGAACCCGCGGGCCGGCCGGGCGGGCGCACCGGCACCAATCGCCCCTGCGTTCCCGTTGCCCGGCCGCCCGGCCCGGGGGACCGCGGGCTGCGGGCCCGTGCCGCCGATCCGCGGCTGCGGGCCGGTCAACGGCCCGGGCGGTGAGAAGCGCGGGATCCGCGCGGCCGCGGCGGCCTGCGCGGCCGCGCTGCCGGCCTGGCTGATCCCGGTCTGGCGGGTGGGCAGGGCGCCCCCCGCGCCGCCGTCCGGCGGCGCGGACAGCGACGGGGCGGGCCCATAGTCCGCCGCCTCGAACCGGCGCAGCCGGCTGAGCGGCGCGCCTTCCTGGGCGGCGACCGTATCCGGCAGCCACACCAGCGCGGTCAGCCCGCCGGAGGGCGCGTGCCGGAGCCGGACCCGGACCCCGTGCCGGGCCGCGAGGCGGCCGACCACGAACAGGCCCATCCGGCGGGAGACGCCGACGTCCACGACCGGGGGGTTGTCGAGCCGCCAGTTAACGTGGCCCATCTCCTGGCCGGAGACGCCGACCCCGCTGTCGGTGACGTCGAGCAGGACGCCGCCGCTGCTCAGCGGCTGCCCGGACACGTACACCTGGGTGTCTTCCGGGGAGAACGTCGTCGCGTTCTCGACCAGCTCCGCGACCAGGTGCACCACGTCGTTGACGGCCTGGCCGACGACCGTGATGCCGGGCTGGACGTTCAGCACAACCCGCTCGTACTGCTCGATCTCGGAGATGGCGGCGCGGAGCACGTCCACCAGCGGGACGGGCTGGCTCCACCGCCGCGACGCCTCATGCCCGGCGAGGACCAGCAGGTTTTCCGAGTTGCGGCGCATACGGGTGGCCAGGTGGTCCAGTCGGAACAGGCTGCTCAGCCGGCCCGAGTCCTGCTCGCCCTGCTCCAGCGAGTCGATGAGCGAGATCTGCCGCTCGATCAGCGACTGGCTGCGCCGGGACAGGTTGACGAACATCGCGTTCAGGTTGCCGCGCAGCATGGCCTCGTCGGCGGCCAGCCGCACGGCTTCCCGGTGTACCTGGTCGAAGGCGCGCGCCACCTCACCGATCTCGTCGGTGGAGGAGACGGCGACCGGCTCGATCTCGACGCTTTCGTCGGAGCCCTCCGACTCACTGAGCCGCCGCACCATGTCCGGCAGCCGGGAGCCGGCGATGTCGAGTGCGTCCTCCCGCAGCCGGCGCAGCGGGCGGATCATCGACCGCGCCACGACCGTGGTGAACAGCAGGACCAGGATCAGCAGGGCCAGGATGATGACGCTGATGATGACCGCGTTCTGGGTGGCCGACGACTGGAGCGACCGGCTCCGGGCCAGGATCACGTTGACCAGCTGGCGCTGCACGAACCGCATCTTCTGGACCGTGGCGGTCATGTTCTGGTACCAGGTGTGCGGCGCGAGCGCGGCCGGCACGTTGATGCTGACGCTGCCATTGTTGCTCGTCGAGGTGGCCACCTGCTCCTCGAACGCTGCCTGGTCGACCGCGGTGCCGCTGACGGTGTTCTGGAAGAGCTGCTGCTGCGGCAGCGTCGCCGAGCTCTGGAAGTCCTGCTCGGCGGCGGCTTCCCGGGCTTTCTCGTCCTCGAGGGTAGCCAGGCCCTGCGGCGGGAACTGCTGGGCGGTCAGCGCCGCGAACAGCGACCCGCGCTGCTCGGAGGCCTGGTCCTCGGCGCGGGACAGCGCGGTGAGGGTGACGATGTCGTTGGACAGCTGCGCGTCGCTGGTGCCGGCGCCGGTCAGGCTGGTGAAGGTCAGGAGCGTGTCGGCCGAGTTGGTGTAGTCATCGATCAGCGGCTGGACCGGGATGTTCCCGTTCGGCGGGAACGCCGCCGCGCGGAGCTGCGGCAGGTCGCTGATCCGGGCCAGCACCGCGGCCAGGGCCTGCCGGATGGCCGGTGAATAGCCGCCGCCGATGGTGTTGGCGTCGCCGGTGACCTGCCGGATGGCCTCGTCGGTCGCCGCCTCCTGGGCCAGCACCTGCTCGCGGAGCGTGCCGGCGGCCCGGCCCCCGGCGATCCAGCCGGCGGTGAGGTCGCGCTCGTCCTCCATATCCTGCGCCAGCCCGATGACGTTGCTGTTCAGCACGGCGAGCTGCTGGGTGCGCTTGAAGGCGGCCGCGCTGCTGGCGGCGGAGCTGATCCGCAGGGCGCCGAGGATGACCGCGGCGATGGTCGGGAAGATGATCAGGGCGAGCAGCCGCCAGCGCACCCGCCAATTGCTGAGCGCCAGGCGGGAGCCCCCGCGCCGGGCCGGGGGCCGGGGCGCCTCGTCGGGTTCTCCGGTTGCAGTTCCAGGCGAACCTGGGGAACCGGGCGCCGCCGTCATGGTGGCCGTGCCGCCGCTGCCATCCCCCTCGGTATCAGCACCGGCGACGGCGTGGGCCCCGGCCGGTACGCCCGGCCCCCCGCCCTCGTGGCGCTGGCCTGCCTCCGGACGCCTACGCACTGCTTTCGCACCTCACACGGACGGGGTTTCCGGGGACAGCCTCAAGGCCTCCGCGACAGAAGCCGCACACCACGCACCCCTCTTTCCCACCACAACATTCACCGCAGGGTCAGCGACTTCCGGACGACCGAAGCAACTCTGGCGTCCGAGTCGCAAAACGGGTAAGGACATATAATCATCTTCCCGTGGTCACTCAGGGCCTATTCGCCAGTAATTTGCGCAGGCTTGCGTTCGATGGGGGCCGCGCTTTCATGGTCACCGGCGCGCTCCCGCCCGGCCGGGCCCGGGTGACCTGGTTCATCGTCGCGCATGGGGGTGTGACGGCCCCGGCCGGCACCCTCCGTGGCCTCGGTGCTGACCTGCGGCCGCCCGACCGGTCACGGAGCGCGAGCCAGAGGGCGGGAAATGGTCACGATGGGTAGCCGATAACGTTCCGCGCCCAGTTAAGGACAACAAGCTACATCATGAGGCTGGCTGCCGGAGATGCGCACCCTATGGCCGCCCTACACGACGGTAAATGGCGTACCGTATATCTGGAAATACTGAACGTAATTGAGTCCGGCGGTGCAGCCGGCGGAGCGTAAAGACCCGGCGGCGACAAGACATGCCGCGGCCATGCGCCCGGCCATTGGCGTCCCGCCCTCGTCCGTCTCCGTCCAGTCCCGCGCCGCCGGCTTACCCGTCGCCGCCAGAGGGCCCGTCCGAAAATGGCGCGCAAGCGGCCATAATTCACGCCGGCAACGCGCCAATGGGCGGGAATTTACCCGCCCATTGTGGACTCCGATCCGACCGTAACGCACCGCAGCCGGCCCCGATCCAGCCCGGTCAAGCCCGGTCGGGCCGGGCTGGGCCGGGCGCCCGGTTGCGCACAGTCCCGGCCGGGCCCAACCCGGCCGGCCAGAACTGCCGAAATGACCTAAAAGCAAGCCCCGCCCACGCTGCGCCGTCGGCTGTGCCAGGGCCGTCCCGGTCCGGCCGTCTGTGACCTGCGCCAACGATGATGGAATCGGTACGACGGGAATGCCCCACCCGTCTCTCACCGCACTGATACGGTAAGCACCGGCCTGCAAATATGTCCCATTTGATCTCAAGCCTCCGGTTTGGCTCTCTGTCCCGAAGGAGCACCATGCGGTTTCCCCGCGCCGGGCGGGTATCCCTGGCCGCCGCCGGCGCCCTCGCCGTGGCCCTGACCGCCGCCGGCTGCTCCGGGTCCACCCCCGGCTCGACGCCGGCGATGACCTCCGCCCACCTGGAGAAGACCAGCATCGTCGTGGGCGCACTGCCGGTGGTGGACACCGCCGGGCTGTACCTGGCCCAGAAGGAGGGCTACTTCAGGGACGTCGGGCTGAACGTCACCATCTCGCCCATCCCGGCCAGCCCGGACGCCATCCCGGAGATGGTCGCGGGCAAGGTCGACATCGTGGCCGGCGCGAACTATGTGTCGTTCCTGGCCGCCCAGGCGGCGGGGCACGGGCCGTTCAAGATCCTGGTGGACGGGACCGCGTGCAGTTCCGACAGCTTCGAGATCCTCTCGATGCCCGACTCGCGCATCACTTCCCCCGCCTCCCTGGCGGGCAGGACGATCGCCGTCAACGTGCTCAACAACATCCAGACGCTGGCGACCAGCGCGGCGCTGCAGACGGCCGGGGTCAACCCGGCGACCGTGCGCTACCGGGCGATCCCGTTCCCGATGATGGCGCACGCGCTCGCCGCGCACAAGGTCAGCGCGATCAGCGCGGTGGAGCCATTCATCACCTCGGCCGAGCTGACGCTCGGTGCGCAGCCCGTCCTGTCCACGTGTACCGGGCCCACCGCGAGCTTCCCGATGTCGGGCTATTTCGCGCTCCAGCAGTGGACGCAGAAGTACCCGGACACGGCGCGGGCGTTCCAGGCCGCGATGGAGCACGGGCAGGCCTTCGCCGACGCGAGCCGCGCCGCCGTCGAGCAGATCCTCCCGGACTATGTCAAGGGCCTGACGCCGGAGCAGGCCGCGGTGGTGAACCTGGGCCAGTTCCCCACGGCGCTGAACGTCACGCACCTGCAGCGGGTGGCCAGCCTGATGATTGACGGCGGCCTGCTCAGCCCCACATTCTCCGTGGCGCCCATGATGTTCCGCTAGTTTAAGCCAAATGTTAAAGGCTGCGCCGCAGACAATTTTGACCAGGGCCCCATCTGCATTGGCGCGGGGGGCCCAGCTCTATCGCCGGCTGCTGGCCGCCGGCGCGTCAATTGCCCAGACAACGGCCGTCCGGCCGTTATCCACGAAGGAGCGTTAACCAATGAGGTCTCCTCGCCGCCGGGTACCTCTCGCGGCCGCCGCCGGCGTAGCCGCCGCGCTGCTGGCCGCCGGGTGCAGCAGCTCGGGGTCGTCGAACGCGCCGGGCTCCGGCTCGGGCCCGGCAGCAGCGTCGCCGAAGGCCAGTGCCCTGGAGCAGTCGCACATCACGGTGGGCGCCCTGCCCGTCATCGACGACGCCGCCCTGTACCTGGCCAGCAAGCTCGGCTACTTCACGCAGGAGGGCCTGACCGTCACCATCGACCCGGTGACACAGAGCACCCAGGCGATCCCGGACATGCTGCACGGCACGGTGGCCGCGGTCGCCGGCGCGAACTACGTCTCCTTCTTCGAGGCGCAGGCCAAGGGCACCGCCTCGTTCAAGGTGCTGGCCGAGGGCGTGACGTGCAAGCCCGACACGTTCGGGATCGCGGCGCTGCCGGCGTCCGGCATCACCAAGCCCGCTGACCTGGCCGGCAAGACGGTGGCGGTCAACCTCACCAACAACATCCAGACCCTGACCCTCAACGCGGTACTCAAGGCGGACGGGGTCAGCCCGTCGTCGGTGCACTACGTCGTGGTCCCGTTCCCGGACATGGTGACCGCGCTGAAGGCCCACCAGGTCAGCGCCATCAGCGCGGTGCAGCCGTTCCTGACCGGCGCGGAGGCGGGCGGCGCCAAGGAGGTCGTCTCCTCCTGCGACGGCCCGGCGGCCGACATGCCGATGTCCGGCTACTTCGCCACCCAGTCGTGGGCCCAGCAGAACCCGCACACGGCCCGCGCCTTCCAGACCGCCCTGCTGCGCGCCCAGGCCTACGCCAATGCCAACCCGGGCGCGGTGAAGGCCATCCTGCCGGCCTACATCAAGATCACCCCGCAGCAGGCCGCCACGGTGACGCTGGGCAGCTACCCGAGCACACTGGGCCCGGCGCAGCTGCAGAAGGTGCTGACCCTGATGCAGGCCGGCGGCCTGCCGACCACCTCGCTGAATGCCGGTTCGCTGCTGTTCCGCTGATCCGGCCATGGCCCATCCGAGCGTCACCGGCGCCGCGCCGCCGTCCCCCGGCGGGACGTCGGCCGCGGCGCATGCCCGCAGGCCCCGCGCCGCCCGCTGGGCGCGCGGGCTGGCCGGGGTGGTGATCTTCCTGGCCGTCGCCGAGGTCCTCGGCCTGACCGGCGCGATCCCGCAGTCGGCGCTCCCGCTCACCTCGACCGTCCTCGGCCATACCGTGCAACTGGCGGGCAACGCGCGGTTCCTGGCCGACCTGGGCGCGACCCTGGAGGCGTGGGCGGCCGGGCTGGCGCTGACGATCCTGGCCGGCGTGCCGCTCGGCGTCCTGCTGGGCAGCCTGCCCGGGGTCCGCGTCGCCACCCGCGCGGTGGTGGAGTTCCTCCGGCCGATCCCCTCGGTCGCGCTGATCCTGCTGGTCAGCCTGGTCCTCGGGCCGGGGCTGCGGATGTCGGTGACGCTCATCGTCTACGGCGCGATCTGGCCGGTGCTCTACAACACGATCGCCGGCCTGGACGACGTGGACCCGATGGCCAAGGAGACGCACCGGGCCTTCGGCTTCTCCCGTATCGACACCGTCCGGATGGTGTCGCTGCCCAGCGCCGCCCCGTTCATCGCGACCGGGGTCCGGCTCGCCTCGTCGGTGGCGATCATCCTCGACATCGGCGCCGGGTACATCAGCGGCCGGATCAGCGGGGCCGGGCTCGGCGCGTTCATCGCCGACTACAGCTCGGGCGCGGGCAACCTGCCCGTCATCCTGGCCGCCACGGTCTGGGCCGGGATCCTCGGCCTGGTCCTGGACCGCGCCATTCTCGGCACCGAGCACCGGCTGCTGCGCTGGAACCACACCCGGCTGGCGGAGATCTCATGAGCGGGCAGTCTTCGTGAGGCGAGCGACGGGAACACTTCGCTGGGTGGTGCTGGCCGCCGGGGTCGGGCTCTGGCAGCTGTGGGCGTCCGGGCAGCACAGCGCGTTCTTCCCGCCGCCGTCGGCCATCCTGGCCCGGATGTACCACCTGTGGTTCTCCGGGCCCGCCGCGCACGTGTTCCTGACCCCGGACGCGACCGGCAACGTGCTGCCCAGCATCTGGCGGACGCTGGCAGGGCTGGCCATCGCCACCGTCGCGGGGATCCCGCTCGGGATCGCGATCGGCCGGTCCCGGGCCGTCTCGGGGTACCTGGAGCCACTGCTTCAGTTCGGCCGGGCGCTGCCGGTGGTCACCCTGGCCCCGGTCTTCCTCGCCCTGTTCAAGATCGGCACGCAGATGGAGGTCGCGACGATCGCGTTCGGCACCGTCTGGCCGATCCTGCTCAACACGATCGACGGGGCCGCCTCGGTCGACCCGGTGCAGCTGGAGACGGCGCGCGCGTTCCGGCTGTCCCGCGCGCAGCGGCTGACCCAGCTGATCATCCCGTCGGCGCTGCCGAAGATCTTCACCGGCTTCCGGCTGTCGCTGTCGCTGGCCCTGATCCTTATGGTGTTCTCCGAGCTGGTCGGGAGCAGCAACGGCATCGGCTACGAGATGCTCAACGCGCAGAGCTCCTTCGACCTGACCGGGCTGTGGTGCGCGATCGTGCTGCTCGGTATCCTCGGCTACCTGCTCAACGCGATCCTGAACGGCGTGCAGTGGATGGTGCTGTCCTGGCACCGCGGTGTGCGCGAGGCGGGATAGGGCATAGCAGCGTCGTGCGCAAGCGCCCGGCGGACGAGGCGGAACTGACGTGCTTGAGGTAACGGATCTGACCCGGGTCTATGGAGCGGGTGATGCGGCCCACGTGGCCGTCGAGGAGGTGTCGGTCAGCGTCGCGGAAGGCGAGCTGGTCAGCATCGTCGGGCCGTCCGGGTGCGGCAAGTCCACCCTGCTGCGCTGCGTGGCCGGCCTGCTCACGCCGACCGCCGGGCGGATCAAGCTGAACGGTGCCGCCGTCGAGCGCGTCCCCGACCGGCTGTCGGTCGTATTCCAGGACTACAGCCGGTCCCTGTACCCGTGGCTGACCGTGCAGGACAACGTGGCGCTGCCGCTGCGCCGCACCGAGCGGAGCCGCAAGGCGCGCCGCGCGGCCGCTGACGCCTCCCTGGCCGCGATCGGGCTGCCGGACGTGGGGCACAAATACCCCTGGCAGCTGTCCGGCGGCATGCAGCAGCGCGTCGCGATCGCCCGCGCGCTGGCCGGCGACCCGATCCTGCTGCTGATGGACGAGCCGTTCGGGTCGGTCGACGCGCAGACCAGGGAGGACCTGGAGGACCTGACGCTGCGCGTCCGCGCCGAGCGCGGCATCACGATCCTGGTCGTGACGCACGACATCGACGAGAGCGTCTACCTCGGGGACCGGGTCATCGTGCTCACTGCGGGGCCGGGGCGGATCCTCGCCGACCTGCCGGTGAACCTGCCCCAGCCACGGGACCAGACCGCGACCAAGGAACTGCCCGGGTTCGTGCACCTGCGCACCGAGGTCAGCCGCCTGGTGCGCAGCCGCCAGGCTGTGTCTCCCGCTCGCCCGGGTTAGCCGGGCAGGCCGAGCTCGCGTGCGATGATCATGCGCTGGACCTCGGACGTGCCCTCGCCAATCTCCAGCACCTTCGCGTCGCGGTAGAACCGGCCGACCGGGAACTCGTTCATGAAGCCGTAGCCGCCGAAGATCTGGGTGGCGTCGCGCGCGTTGTCCATGGCCGCGTTGGTGGCGGTCAGCTTGGCGATCGCCGCCTCCTTCTTGACCGGGGCGCCGGCCACGATCCGCGCGGCCGCGTCGTAGACGGCCAGCCGGGCGGTGTGGGCGCGCATCTCCATGTCCGCGATCTTGAACTGGATGGCCTGGTAATGGCCGATCTGCTGGCCGAAGGCCGCCCGCTCGGCCGCGTACCGCAGGCACTCGTCCACGCACCCCTGGGCCAGCCCCGTCGCCAGCGCGGCGATCGCCACCCGCCCCTCGTCCAGGATGCGCAGGAACTGCGCATAGCCCCGGCCGCGCGTGCCGAGCAGATTACCGAACGGGACGTGGCAATCGCCAAAGGACAGCTCGCGGGTGTCCGACGCGCACCAGCCCACCTTCGAGTACCGCTGGCCCACGGTGAAACCGGGCGTCCCGGACGGCACGATGATGGACGAGAGCTCCTTGTGCGACCCCGCCGACACCCCGGTGATCGCGAGCACGGTCACCAGCGAGGTGATGTCGGTCCCGGCGTTGGTGATGAACGCCTTGCTCCCGTCGAGCACCCACTCCTCGCCGCGGTGCCGCGCCCGGGTGCGGGTGCCACCGGGGATGTCGGTGCCGCCGCCCGGCTCGGTCAGGCCGAACGCGGCCAGGCGGGTCCCGGAGCACAGGTCGGGCAGCCAGCGGCCGCGCTGCTCGTCCGTGCCGAACAGGTACAGCGGCATCGCGCCCAGGCAGACGGCCGCCTCCAGGGTGATCGCCACCGAGGAGTCGACCCGCGCCAGTTCCTCCAGGGTCAGGCAGAGCGCGAGGATGTCGCCGCCCATCCCGCCGTATTCCTGGGGGAACGGCAGGCCGAACAGCCCGAGCCGGCCCATGCCCGCGATGACCGGGTACGGGAAGGCGTCTCGTTCGTAGAAGTCGCCGATGACCGGGGCTACCGCGTCGCGGGCGAACGCCGCGACCGTCTTGCGCAGCTCCTCGTGTTCCGGCTCGAGCTGGAAACCGATCATCTGGCGATGCTACTTCGCGCGCAGTGTTTCGCAGAGTCGCGGCCCCAGCGACCGCTTTGGGTAAAGTATGGAGAGCGCGTCCCCCCGCACGCCTGCCCCCTGTCCCGCTTGGCGGGCTGGGCCGGATTGCCGGGCCGATCTGCCGGTCTGGGGGCGCGGTGAGTCGGCAGAGCAAGCCTGAGATCAGCGAGAGCGGCCGTGCACCGGCGCTCCTGGGCCGTCGCGGAGGACGAAATGGCCATCCTGACCTGCCCCAACTGCGCCGTCCAGGTGCGGCCGGAGGACTTGATCTGCTTCCGGTGCGGGGCCAATCTGCCGCGGGCCGACTCGCCCGACGAGGACCTGCCAACGCCCACGGTCTCGCAGAAGTCCATGGCCGCCGGAAACCAGGCCTGCCCGAACTGCGGGGCGCGCATCCCGGACCCGAGTGACCTGTGGTGCCTGGAATGCCGGGCCCCGCTGCCGGGGACCGGGCAGCGGCGGATCTCCCCCGTCGTGCTGCGCATCGCGTTCCCCACCGGCAACGTGGAGGTCCCGGCCGGGACGTCGCTGCTGCTCGGCCGCGACCCGGCGCAGTCCCTGGTGGCCGCGGCGTTCGCGCACTACGACAACGTGTCGCGGCGGCACGCCACGGTGACCGTGGACGATGCCGGGCGCGCGGCGATCCGGGACGAGGGCTCCACCAACGGCACGTTCATCAACGATGACCGTGCGCTGCCGGGCACCGAGGTCCGGCTGGTTGACGGCGACCGGGTGCGGCTCGGCGCCGACGTCACCGGCGAGGTGTACCTGCCGCGGCAGGAGATGGACCCGGCCAACCTCAGCCGCAACAACCGGAACGCCTGACCGCGTGGTTGCCGTGCGCCGCCGCCGCGGGGCCGGCCGGGCGTCCCCGCGGTTTCGCCGCTGAGAGCCGCCGGTAGCAGAATGGGAGTCTCTCGGGGGCACCCGGCCTCCGGCTGCGGCGTCGAAGGGGGCCGGCCCGGTGCCGCACCTGATGCTGCGGTGGCAGCCCGCCGTGATCATCGCGCTGTGCCTGGCGCTGCTCGCGGTGGTGTGCGCCCAGGCGGCCCGCACCCGCCGGGCGGGCGGGTCACGCCGGGCCTGGCTGGCCGGGACCGGGCGGTTCAGCGGTGAGGCGGCGCTGCTGTTCGGGCTGTACGCGCTGTGGCAGTACGCGGGATCGTTCTCGATCCTGCCGTCCTCCGGCGGCCTGCCCCGCGGGTGGTGGCTCTGGCACGCCGAACGGGTGCTGCACCTGCCGGACGAGAGCGCCGTGCAAGGCCCGTTCCTGGCGCACCCGCTGCTGATCGAGACGTTCAACATCTACTACGCGGTACTGCACTTCCCGGTCCTGATCGGCTGCCTGATCTGGCTGTTCGCCCGGCATCGCGACCGCTACGGGCACGTGCGGACCGCGGTGGTGCTGGTCACCGGGGCGTCCCTGCTCATCCAGTTCGTGCCGGTCGCGCCGCCGCGGATGCTGGCCGGCACCGGGCTCGTCGACACCGCGGCGGCCTACGGCCAGTCGGTGTACGGCTCGCCCGGCATCGACGCGGACCAGTTCTCGGCCATGCCCTCGGTGCACGTCGGCTGGGCGGTCATTGTCGCCATCGCGGCGGTCACCGCGTCCAGGAGCCGGTGGCGCTGGGCGTGGATCGGCTATCCGGTGCTCACCACGCTGGTCGTGGTGGTGACGGCCAACCACTACTGGCTGGACGCGATCGCGGCCGCGGTGCTCGTCGCGGCCGCGCTGGCCGTGCAGCGCGCGGCGCGGGCCGCGCGGGCGGCGCTGCTGACCCAGGCCGGCCGCTCCCCCGCCACCTCCCCGCAGCCGTCCCGGGTAACGGAGGCCGATCTGGTCCACCTGGATGATGCGGAGATAACGGACTTAGCCCCGCTCAGGTAATGGTGCCGGAATCACCTTGCATGTTCATGCAGTGTTCTGCATATAATTTCACTGTGTCCAAGGTGCTCACCTCCCTGCCTGTCGGTGAACGTGTCGGGATCGCCTTCTCCGGCGGCCTCGACACCTCGGTCGCGGTCGCGTGGATGCGCGAAAAGGGCGCCGTTCCGTGTACCTACACCGCTGACATCGGCCAGTGCGACGAGCCCGACATCGCCTCGGTGCCGGGCCGCGCCGCGGCCTACGGCGCGGAGGTCGCCCGCCTGATCGACTGCCGTGCCGCCCTGGTGGAGGAGGGGCTGGCCGCGCTGGCCTGCGGGGCGTTCCACATCCGCTCCGGCGGGCGCGCCTATTTCAACACCACCCCGCTCGGCCGGGCCGTCGCGGGCACCCTGCTCGTGCGGGCCATGCTCGATGACGGGGTGCAGATCTGGGGCGACGGGTCCACCTTCAAGGGCAACGACATCGAGCGGTTCTACCGGTACGGCCTGCTGGCCAACCCGGCGCTGCGGATCTACAAGCCGTGGCTGGACGCCGCCTTCGTCGGCGAGCTGGGCGGCCGCACCGAGATGTCGCGGTGGCTGGCCGCCCGTGACCTGCCCTACCGGGACGCCGCGGAGAAGGCCTACTCCACCGACGCGAACATCTGGGGCGCCACCCACGAGGCCAAGAAGCTGGAGCACCTGAACGCGGGCATCGAGATCGTCGACCCGATCATGGGCGCGCGGTTCTGGGATCCGGCCGTGGAGATAGCCGCCGAGGACGTGACGATCGGCTTCGAGCTGGGCCGGCCGGTGACGATCAACGGCAAGGAGTTCCCTTCCCCCGTCGACCTGGTGCTGGAGGCCAACGCCATCGGCGGCCGGCATGGCCTGGGCATGTCCGACCAGATCGAGAACCGGGTCATCGAAGCCAAGAGCCGCGGCATCTACGAGGCGCCGGGGATGGCGCTGCTGCACGCGGCGTACGAGCGGCTGGTCAGCGCCATCCACAACGAGGACACCCTGGCCAGCTACCATAACGAGGGCCGCAAGCTCGGCCGGCTGCTGTACGAGGGCCGCTGGCTGGACCCGCAGGCGCTGATGCTGCGCGAGTCGCTGCAGCGCTGGGTCGGCACCGCGGTCAGCGGGGAGGTCACGATGCGGCTGCGGCGCGGTGAGGACTACTCGATCCTGGACACGTCCGGTCCCGCATTCAGCTACCACCCGGACAAGCTGTCGATGGAACGGATCGAGGATTCCGCGTTCGGGCCGGTCGACCGGATCGGCCAGCTCACCATGCGCAACCTGGACATCGCCGACTCCCGGGCCAAGCTGGAGCAGTACGCCGGGCTCGGCATGGTCGGCACCCCGCACCCGGTCATGATCGGCGCCGCGCAGGCCGCGTCGACGGGCCTGATCGGCGCGATGCCGCAGGGCGGCGCGGAGGCGATCGCCTCCCGCGGCACGGGCAGCAACGGCGAGCTGCTGGACCGGGCCGCGATGGAGGCCGGCACGGACTGACGGCCGCACGCCGTGGCGGCCCGGCGCCGGCGATCTCCGGCCGCCGGCCCGAATCCGGATGCGGCGGCCGTTCCGCGTGGCCACCGGATGCTTCCATCAGAACAGGGTTCCCTTGGCCCTGCCGGCATTGTCGATCAGGCCGAAGTGGTAGTTGAACGGCGAGCTCGTGTTGACGCCGAACTGATCGTCGAACATGTTGTGGATATGCAGGACGACGTGCTGCGCGTGGGCCCAGGCGATCACGCGCTGCAGATAGTCCCGCGCGTTGCTGATCCCGGCTGGGAACTGGTGCGAGCCGACCGGGCCGGAGGTGGTGGGCCAGCCAGTCTCGGTGACCACGACCTGCCACCCGGGATATTTCAGCTTGATCTGGCTGTAGGTGGCGCTGAACGAATTGAAGCCTGCCCCCGGGCTGACCCCGATCGGCTGATTGCTGGCATCGGCCCGCTCCCAGTCCCAGGCCGGGTAGATGTTGACACCGATGAAGTCGACGAGGGGAAGGAGTTGCCCCGCGCGTCCGTCGGAGAGCCAGAAAGCCGATGTCTGGGACGTGCCCACGGGCACCCGCGGGAAGTCGGCCTTCGCCTGCCGCAGGTACTCCGGGATGATACCGGAGCTGATCATGTCCGGGTCCTCGTTGCCGACAAGGATGCCCTCGACGTTGCCGCGCGCCACAGCCGGCCGGACAAAGCGCTGGTAGTCGCTCGCCGTCCAGTCGTCGTGGCGGGGGTACGGGAAAAGGCCCAGCAGCAGGTTCAGGCTGGCGTCCCTGGCGACCTTGCCGGCATCGACAACACCCCCGCCATATTGCGGGTAATAGGTCCGCGCCGAACCGAAGTGCTGCTTTGTCGCGGCGAGATCCGCGGCGACCTCAGCGGCTGCCGGGTTCTGCGTGGAATGCAGGCCGTTATAGGTGACGCCGGGACTGCGGAACGGGATCGTCGGCATGGATGGCCTCCTCGCGGGGTTAATTTGGCAGAAAGCCTTGGAAGATCACTTCGACGTCGCCGCCCGCATTGTGAGCGTCGCGCTGCACGTTGCAGATCGGCTGCGACTGGCAGTCCTCGTAAGCGGGCGGGGGTGGCGAGCCGGGGCAGCCGCGCTGCGGCGGATCCGCCCGCGACGTGCAATTGTCGCAGCCGCAGGGGTAGACGCCCACCAGGCCGGTATTCTGCCCGAGCGCCTTGTTGGCGACGCGTGAGACAGCGGGGCGGGAAGTCCCGGCATTCCACCCGCCGCCCCCGTTCAGCGCGAAGCTGAAGACTGGCTGTGGCGGAAGCGCGCCGGTCAGCAGTCAGCGCACGGCCGGCGCATCCAGGGCCCGCCAGACGTGATGATCGCCAGGGACAACGGGCTGCACAACGGGTCACCTGGAGGCC
>Ga0335078_10003853_pt1 | contig 22326 bp, 28 predicted proteins | sample Lox_Sample_32_FD_206711 | JGI IMG/M metagenome (GOLD analysis project Ga0335078, IMG submission 206711) | Soil microbial communities from Loxahatchee National Wildlife Refuge, Florida, United States - Lox_Sample_3.2 | ecosystem: Environmental > Terrestrial > Soil > Wetlands | place: USA... | reverse complement strand
GGCGGTCACTGACAGCGTGTAGTTGCCTACGCTCTGTGACGTGGAGGCACCAAGAAAGACCTGGTCCATCTGGGGCTGCCCACCGGCAAGCGTGATCGAGTTGAACTCGAACGAAAGCCCCAGCCCGCCCGAAATCGTCCCGTTGATGGACACGTTCTCGGTTCCTGATGCGCTCGGGTTGATCGTCAGGACCAGATAGTTGGTGCTGTCGCCGGGTGAAAGGACGGCCATGCCGCCGTTCACGCTCAAGGTGAACGGGAATGTTGCCTGAGAAACCGTCTGAGTCGTGGACTTTGAGGTAGAATTGGTGGCCACAGAACTGCTACTGGTGGTCGTCGACGTCGTCGTGCTGCTCGTCGTGGTCGTAGTCGACTGCTCGGTGGTCGAGCTGGTGGTTGTATTCGACTTCGGACTCCCGGAGAGCGCGAAATATGCTCCTGCCCCAATGGCTATTATTACAACAAGTGCGACAGCCGCTACGGTTGTGGTTCCGATTCCGGCTCGAGTCTTCATGCGTATCTCCCCATTCCCGTAGTTCGGTTGCCTTCTTCGGCGGTCATTGCGAACGACAAGAGGTCGGTCGAAATGGAGACATCAATAAAGGATTCGCTTTACACGACATTAGGTGTTCATCGGCCACGCATCGAAGATGGATACTGAAGAAAGATGCTGAGACGTTCGGTCCATCGCCCACTTTTGGCGTTCAGAGGCCCGAAGAGAAAGAGCGCCGCGGCGCTTGCAACTAGGGCTGAGGACTCCAGAGCCGATGCCCCTCCCAGCGCTGTGACCAGCCCGCCGTTGCTCGATACGCCGGCCGTCTGAGTCGAGTTGGTGGTGGATGTCATCAGGAACGTGAAGTGGAAGGAAGGCATCTGTTCCGGGTGGTCCTGCGGAGTCAGCAGCGGGTACCTGTACTCTACGACCTGCTGCGAGGCAAAGTTCGAGCCCCCCCACCACTCCGACGGATACAGATCGATCGTGTGTATCCCAGGCTGGCCCGTGGCCACGATCGTCACCGTCACGTTCCCCCCGCTGTTGAACCCGCACGCGTAACCGATGTACGAGTTGTCATAGTCGATGGTGACTATGTTCGTGTTGAAGTCCCATCCCACCCCGTGCATTACGACCTGGATCTTCGTGCCCTGCGGTCCTTGGGTCGCGCTCAGCACGGCGCTCCTCTGGATGAAGACGGTGCCGTTGGAGTTCTGCGTCAGGTTCCCGGCGGCGATGAAGTGGGTTCCCCCAAGGTCAGGAGGCACCTTCATGGTCAGAGTGAAGGTCCCGGAGCTCGAGGCCGTCACCTGCCTCAGCGGCTTGCTCACGAGCTTGTAGCCCAGGAGATTGCTCCCCTGCCTGGTCGTCCACGTGAGAGGAAGGGAGGCGTTAGGCGCGAAGCCTGCTCCGTTTACGGTGATGTTGTCGCCCACGCTCGCGATCGTCGGGGAGACGCTTATGCGCGGCCCTGTCGTCGCGTTGTTAACAGGCACCGTCACGTGTGGCCGATAGACCGTGGCGACCGGGACGAAGGAAACCTGAGGAATAGACGACTGAGACGTCGTCGTGGACTCTGAACTCGAGGACGACGTGGAGAGGGTCGACGTCGTTGTCGAGGTGGAACCGCTGGTTGCCGCATAGATCCCGATGCCCGCGACCGCGACTAGCACGACTATCACGGCGGCCATGACGAGCTTGGAGAGCGCCTTCCTCTGGCTCTTTGTCCTCGTCGTGACGAACAACCCCATCCCCGCGAACGAGAGGAGGAGGAACAGGGATCCGACTCCCGGGATGACTCCGTGCGCCGCCATGCCGACGGTGGTTGAGGAGCTCTCGGAAGGCAGAACCTGTTCAGGAGTGACGGTAAAGTTCGCATAGAACGGGATGTAGCTGCCGAATACCGACTGCGTCTCAGAGGACGGAGGCCCCTGCTGGGGGTTATGGTAACCGGGACCTGGATAGCCCTGGTAGATGTCGAGGTAATGAACACCAGGCACGCCGGAGGCGTACATCGTAAAGTTGGTGGCGCCCTGCGAACCAACCGCCGTCAGATATCCGGTGTAAGAGTTGTCCCAGGCGACATGATAGCTGGTGGAGTAGGTGCCATAGCTCAACCCCGTCGCCGTCACCGCGATAGGAGTGCCGTCAGGCCCGCTCGTCGGAGACATGTGGAAAGAGGGCTCGACGACGAACACGGCTTTCGGTGGGAGGGCAGTCCCGTTGCCGAAGAAGGCTTGGATGATGTGCTGCCCGCCGTAGTCTGTCGGGACCGCCAATCTCGCGGAGAACCCTCCGGACGAGTTTGTCTGCGCTGACCCCAGCGTGGTCTGCACGGGGCTGGTCTTCAGGCCCGTGACCTGCGGAACCGGTATGGGCTGCACGAGCCAGGCGGCGTTGACCGAAGGCCACTGGAGAGAAAGCGTAGCGTTAGGAGGGAATCCCGTTCCAGCGACGGTTATCGTCGCGCCTACGATAGCAGCCGTTGGAGTGACCGTGATGGATGGAGCGCTTGTCGCAGCGCTGACCGTCGCCATCGGCGAAATTGCGAGTAACAGCACCAGGGCTCCAAAGCCCATCCCCATCATGAGCGAATGTCTCGTGAGCAAACGACCTCTTCTTGGGACTAGATACTCTGACCGCTAGTGCCCGGTTATAAGCATGGAGAATAATCTCAATAGTGGAGACAGCTCGGCGAGGTCTTCCCCAATCTCTGTATCAATTCCGTCAAACACAGTGGGGTGCGTAGGATTTGGTAAGTGCGAGTGGAGTGCCAAGGGCAGGATTTGAACTTGCGACAGCTCGGTCTTCAGCCGAGTGCTAGAGGCTAGGAGGCTCTCTCCCAGGCTTCCCAGCGCGTTTTTGCGCTTCTGAGCTACCTTGGCACAAAGCCATCGGTCCGTTCGTGTTCACTTAAGACTTTCTCCCACTGCGTTCGCTTTCTAGCGCTAAACCATTCTCAACGATGGCTTGAGCGGAAACCCTTAACTCAAATCGGGTAGCGCCTCCTGCGACCGCACATGGCCCGCCCGATCAACGGCAAGTACAAGCTCTCGGCTACCTTCGACGCCCCCCTCGAGTACGTCTTCAAGTGGTGCACCGACTTCCGCGAGGACGACAACAAGATGATCGGCTCCAAGACCCAGAGGACCATCCTCGAGAAGAGCCCCGAGCGAGTCATCTGGCGGGTCCGCTACAAGGACGGCAAGGACTGGGCCGAGGGAGTGAGGGCCGTCTGGCTCCACCCGCCCAACTCGTGGACGCTCGACACCTGCGGCGACGGGAGGGAGGTCGGCGAGTACAAGCTAAAGCCCCTTGGCAAGAAAAAGACCCGACTCGACATGAAGTTCGTGGTGACCTACGACAGCAAGGACGAGGTCGAGGACAAGGACGAGTGGGAGGAGGACGGCGTCAAGCACTGGAAGATCTACAGAAAGGCCCTGGAGGCCGACTATGAGGCCGGCAGGCCCGCAGACGGCTCGGCCAAGCCCCGCAAGGCATCAACGAAGGCCAAAAAGAGCCGCCTGGGGCCCTCGCGCCCGACACCCACTGAAGCCCCTGCTGAAGCTCTGCCAGCGCAGAGTCCGTAGAAGACCTGATTCAGCAGCAGACCTGCTGCGTGACTTTCACCGGCCGGGCCTTCTCAAGCGCAGGCTTCCAGCTCTCGCGGTAGACCACGAGCCCGTTGACCTTGTCGCGCCCCGAGCTCAGGACGCGCCACAACGCCCCCTTCCGCGACAGGTCGGTGACTTCCAGCGCCATCCCCGACCGCTCGGCGAAGCTCCTCGCCTCGGCCACGGCTTTTGCCTGCCTCTCGTCGAGCACATAGTCGTACACCCTGACCTGCCTCCTCTGCCCCGGGCGTACCACACCGCTCATCGAGACCAGCGGCTGGCTGAACTCCTCTATCCTTACCAACACCTTCCTGCTCCTGACCGTTAGCCGCATCTTCGGACTGGTTCCCATGTCGTTCGCCGGACTGGCCGACGCCTGCGGAGGGCTTAGGCTTGGTGCCGACATATGACGGGACTCCTCCAATGCTTGCACGAGCAGCGCGCGGGCTGAGAGGTATTTGTGACCTATCGACTGAGAATCTAGCATCTACGTCGAATATGGTAATCAGTAATAAGCGCCGACGTGGAGTTTTGAAGCGCCAAACCCCGAAGAGTGCCGTCGCACGACGGCAGTGCACTTATAGTGGCAGGAGCCTTTCACGGCTCGCATGACGCTCTACGAGACCGCCTTCCGCCTCCAGCACGACTGCCCGCTCAACGATCTATCAAAGCAGCACCCCGACATGGTGATGTCCTCCTGGTGCAACTCCGACACAGACGTCATCGAAGTCTCAAGGAAAGGGATCGAGGACCACCAGGCCTTCCAGCGCGACCTCCACGCGGCCTTCGAATCTATGAAGGTCAAGCCCCTGCGAAAGGCGGGGAGCGAGAGCGAGGTGCAGGTCGTAATCCGTCACTGCGGCTGCGAGAACATCCCGGCCCCCGTGACCCCGGTCTTCGAGAAGAACCACTGCCTCGAGCTCCAGCCCTGCATCTACAAGGGGGGCTGGGAGTACTACAGGATAATCTCGTTCACCGAGAAGGACGCCCGCGCGGTCTTCTCGGCCCTCAGCAAGTTCTGCAAGGTCGAGGTCATCTCCCGTCGCGTGATGAAGTCGGGCGCGGTGAGGGAGGCCATGCTCGTCTCCACCAGCGCGCTCTTCGGCGGCCTCACGCGCAAGCAGGCCCAGGCCCTCGTCTTCGCCCTCGAGAACGGCTACTACCAGGTGCCCAAGAAGGTGACCACCGAGGAGATGGCGACCAAGCTCAAGCAGCCCCGCACCACCTACGAGGAGCACCTCCGCAAAGCCGAGGGGAAGGTCCTCCGCTCGATGGCCCCCTACATCACGATGAGCCCCCAAGAATAGGCCCTCCGAGACCGGTGCGAGATTGGGCCAGCAGATAGTCACCGCAGACGCCTTCGCCGGCAAGAGGTTCGCCGGGAACCCGGCCGCGGTCTGCGTCCTCGGCTCGAGGGCCGATGAGGCTTGGATGAAGAAGGTCGCGATGGAGATGAACCTGCCTGAGACGGCCTTCCTCGTCCCGCGGGCCGCCGAAGCCTCCTTCGACATAAGGTGGTTCACCCCGACCGGGGAAGAGGTCGCGCTCTGCGGGCACGCGACAATCGCCAGCTCTCACGTCCTGTGGACCGAGGGCCATGTGAAACCTAGCAAGAAGCTGACGTTCCACTCCAAGAGCGGCCCGCTGGCAGCGGAAAGGAAGCGAGTCGACGGCGAGGACTGGATCGAGCTCGACTTTCCTTCGTTGCCCGACAGGCCCCGCAGGTCAGACGGGGTTCTCAAAAAGGCGCTAGGAGTTTCGCCAAGGTACGTGGGGTCTTACGGGGACGACCTCATCGCTGAGCTCGAGGACGAGAGCACCGTGCGGAAACTCTCGCCTGACTACGAGCTCCTCAAGACCCTGAAGGTAAGGGGAGTCGCGGTGACGGCAGAGGCGAGCAGGGCGACCAAGGCAGAGGGCTACGACTGCGTCTCTCGGTTCTTCGCCCCGGGGATTGGGATCAACGAAGACCCAGTCACAGGCTCGGCGCATTGCTGCATCGGCCCTTATTGGGCCGAGCGCCTGGGCAAGAAGACCGTCGTCGGCTATCAGGCTTCGGCACGAGGCGGAGTCGTCCGGGTGAGGGTCGACGGAGACCGAGTCGGGCTCGGCGGCCAAGCGGTCACGGTCCTCCGCGGCGAGATGCAATCTTGAAGGGAAGACTGCATTTCAGGGTGAAATGGAGCCGGCGGAGGGATTCGAGCCCTCGGCCTGCGCCTTACGAGAGCGCCGCTCTACCAGGCTGAGCTACGCCGGCACGAGTTCGTTCCCGAGTTTCTGGCGTTTTTAAACATCCGCGAGAATAGATGTCGGCATGACTACTTTCGTGCTGGTCCCGGGGGCCTGGCTTGGAGCATGGGTGTGGGGCAGGGTCTCCCCGCTGCTCGAGACCGAAGGCGATGTCTTTGCCGTCACCCTCACGGGGATGGGAGAGCGGGTCCACCTAGCATCCCCCGAGCACGGGATTGAGACCGCGATCCAGGACGTCCTCAACGTCATCTTCTACAACGACCTCGACGACATCGTCCTCGTCGGCCACAGCTTCGCTGGCAAGGTCGTGGCCCCGGTCGCGGACCGCGCTGCCAACCGTGTGAGGCTTGTCGTCTACGTAGACGCGCTCCGCCCCGACCGGGTGAGGACCCCGCAGGCGAGCTTCGACCCGAGGCGCGAGTTCGGCCAAGGTCCGCCCGGGAGCTGGAGTGTCCCGTTCTCCGAGAAGATCATCGACGCGATAGGTCCTGACGTCAAGGGCGATGACCGCAAGTGGCTCCTCTCCAAGGCGACCCCGTGGCCCGTCAAGCCTGCCATGGAGCCAATCACGCTCTCCGAGAGGTTCGACTCGATTAAGAGCGCCTATGTCTTCTGCAGCAAGAGCGGTGACCCCGTCGACGAGATAGTCGCGGGCAAGCTCGAGGGCCCCCATAAGGTCATCGACTCTGGTCACTGGCCGATGATAACCATGCCAGAGGAGCTCGCGGACGACATCATCTCGCTCGCCCTCGGGTGACTCTTTGCGTGCCTAGACATGTGGATGAAGCAGTAGGCCGCACCGCACAAGTGGCAGGTGTAGTGGTACCCGACTGTGAGTTTCCCCCCGCAGAATGAGCAACTGGACTTTCGGGCCTGTTCCGTCTCCATGGTCGGGTCCACGACGGCCGAAACCGTCGAGGTCGAATATAACGCGTCCCTGGGGGAAACTGAAAGTGAAAGGAACTACAGCTTCGTCAGCTTCTGGAGCGTGTGGCACGGGCCTGCGGCCTTGCGCGTTATCGGGACCTCGGCAACGTAGAGGTCGCCGTTCTTGTCCACGCAGACCCCGTGCGGAGCGAAGAAGCTCCCTGTCGCGCACCTGTCCTCCCCCTCGATTTTTCCCAAGAGCTCACCCTCCTTCGAGCGCATCGTGACCCGAGGCAAAATCCGCTTCCCATGCTTCGGCGCGGGATACTTTGTCTTCACCGCAGGGTCGTAGCCGAACTCGGAGACGAAGAGCGTCCCGTCGGGAGCGAGGGAAAGGCCCGCCGGCCCCGCAAAGTCGTCCCACCTCGCGACGGACCTTCCCTTCAAGTCCAGCACTTGAATCCTGTTGTTGTCCCTCTCGGCCACCACGAGCTTCGTCCCGTCCGCGATGACAACATTGTGAGGGAGCACGAACTCCCCTGGCCCGTCGCCGGGCGACCCCCAAGACGAGAGAAGCTTCCCGCCGGCTGAGAACCTGTGTATTCGCGCGTTTGCGTACCCGTCCGAGACGTAGAGGTCCCCCGAGGGACCGAAGGCCACGTCAGTCGGGCCGTTGAACGGGCCTGCCGACCTCTTGATCTTTGCCTCTCTCCCGTCCCCTCCCGTGTCGGAGGGCACGCCTGGGGTCCCCAGGGTCATCAGCAGCCTCCCCTCAGGGGTGAACTTGCGGACCGTGTGGTCCACGAGGTCCACGCAGAACACGAATCCGTCCGGCGAGACGCGCACGTTGTGGGCCTTTGTGAACACCTTCTCTCCCCACGAGGCGACGAACTCGCCGTCCTCGTCGAAGACCATCATCGGGTGCTCGCTCCTGCTGAAGACGTAGACGCGAGCCTTTGCATCGGTCGCGACCCCGGCCACCTCGCGAAAGTCCCACCCATTCGGGACCTTGGCCCACTCCGAGTCTGCCTCGTAGACACCGACGTCGGTCTTGACCCTCTTCGGCACGAGCCCGAGCTTGAAGCTCGGGCTAATCTGCGTTTTGTGGGAGGGTTCAGGCCGAGTCCCGTAGCTCACGGTACGACTCCGCGCCTTCCTTTGCCACAAAGGCGAGGACCACCCCGGTCGCAGCGTAGTCGGCCCACCACAGGCCGAGGAAGTATTCCGCGGCGAGGCCCCCGAGAAGGGCGACCGCCATGAAGAAGCACGTCGCCGACTCCGCCGCGTCTATCGAGAGAGGAAGGCACCGAGTCTCGCGGCCGATCTTCCGCTTCTCGAGCCAGAAGAAGGGCATCATTGCCACAGCCCCGATGGCGATCAGCAAGCCAAGCGGCGAGCCCTCAGGCCGGAGACCTGATGCGTAGGAGTAGACGGCTCCCAGCCCGATCGTCGGCAATAGGGAAAGGAGGAGGACTGTCGTGACGATGGCCGTCCTCCGATCCGAAGGCCACGAACCCGTCAAGTCGCCCCTGAGGTGGCTGAAGACCACGAAGGCCGACAGAAGCTCCACAACGCTGTCTCCCCCGAAGGCCAGCAGAGCCAAGCTGCCGGTCACGAGGCCGACGCCAATCGAGCCGGCGACCTCCACCACCATCCAGAGGGAACTGAGGAACTCTACCGAGATGGCCCTGCCAATCCGGGCGGCCCACCAGCTCGTGTGGCTCTCCGGACAGCAGCACCCCACGCAGCTCGAGCAAGTGTCCTGGGCCTCGAACCCCTCGCACGAGTTCTCGATGCAAACGCAGGAACCACAGAAGGGCAAAGCGGGGTGGTGCTCTAGCCGTAGAAGTATATGAAGCCCGCGACGAGGACAAGGGCCAGGGCCACGAGATAGTCGACGTTCTCGGGGCGGACCTTCGCGAGCCCCCTCGCCAGCCCCATCGTCGCAAGGAGGGAGACCAGGACAAGGGACGCGACCGCCGCCACCACAAAGGCCCCGACCATCAAGTAGGCGTATGCGGCCCCGAAGCCGCTCGCGACGAGGATGAACGGCACGAGGGCGGGGTCTGGAATCACGCTGACAAACAGCGACACGGTCCCAACCTTGGTCCCCTCGCTCGCTTCCATCCTGGCCTTCGCTGCGATGTAGAGCGCGATGACCAGCAGGAGCACGACCGCGAAGAGGTTGACGTAGTAGACCGGAAAGAAGAGCGAACCGACCAGCGCGATGGCGAGGGAGAGGACCGCCGAGCTCACGCCGTGGCCGAGCCCTATCGCCGAGGCGAGCAGGAGGGTCCTTGACCGGGGGTGCTTGTTCCGTTGAGACGTCACGGTGAGAGGGACCCAGTGGTCCGGGGCGACCATGTGGAGGGCCGAGAAAGCGATCACGACGCCGAGGAGGAGCAAAGGGGTAGTCGTCAAATCGGCACTCCGCCAGACCTTAGCGGAGTTTTGCCACCACTTGCCTTAGCTCGGCCAGGCTCGCCCCCATCTGGGGGTCTTTCTCAGCCCTGACCTCGCACTCCTCGACAAGGTCCTCGATTATCACCTGGAGCGTGCTGTCGAGGGCCGACCTAACCGCGACTATCTGGTGGACCACGTCGGTGTACGACCTCCCTTCGTCGAGCATCTCGGTGACGGCGTGGACGTGGCCGTGGATCCTCGCAACCCTCTTCCTCACGTCGGCCCGCCTGTGCTCGACCATCCCCTCCGGGGGGATGGGATATGCCCTATATCCCTTCCGATAGAAGCCCCGTGAACACACGCGTCCCTGGACAGGCTCGAGGCCCGCCTATGGGGAGCCCCTGCCAAACTGGCAGGAGCGCTATGGACAGGTGACGAGCAGCTACCCGTCGTCGCGGGTGAATAGACGAGACGCTAGTCTCTAGAGTTTCTTCCGGAGCTTCTTCGCGTCCATCTTGACGGCGGCCGCGCCCTTCTTTACCTCCATCTCGGCCTTTCTTCCGCCCTTTTTCACGTCCATCTCGGCCTTCTTTGCTGCGCTGCGTATCTTGCTCTTAACGGGCATTACTATCGGCACACGTATGGTCGCTCGACTAGTAAAGCGTTGAGCCGATCCTGCCCAAACGAAGCGCGTACGTCGTGGAAGCAAGCAGCACGAGACCCACCAGGAAGAGGTCGGCGTTGGTGAACCACGTCGCCCACCCGAAGGCGGACTGCGTCTGCGTGGCGTGCAGGTAGAACTCCTTGTAGTCGAAGAGCGCGATCTCCGCTCCCAGGATTACGAAGCACCCCGCGACGGCCCTGAGCGCGCGGACCGCCGCGCGCCGATAGCCTTCCCTGAAGTTCATGACGAGGACCGAGGCGGCCACTGTGGTGAGGAAGGCGAGCGCCTCGAGGTCGGCGACGACGTAGGTGTTGCCGGTCACCACGCCGAGGTTCAGCAACGCGAGGACGCTGCCGTCCTGGTTGTAGATTATCCTCGTCATGTCGAGCTCCAACGTGACGGAGAGGGCCTTGATCGCCGAGGAAGTCCAGGCGAAGTAGACGTTCAGCAGCGCGAAGGAGGCCACGAACATGGCCCTCGGCCTGAGGAGGACGCCGGCTGCGACGGCGAAGGACACCGCGGCCACGATGCAGGCCCTGAAGCCAACAGCCAGGTCCCCGTTTACTTCGGACCAGCTCGCGTACGCGGCTATCCAGGCTCCTACGGTCGCAGGGGCCCCCGGTTGGCCGTACGGGCTCGGTGGATGGAGGAGGGAAGAGACCGAGTAGAGGAGCACGGACAAGGCGACCGAGGCCAGCATCCCCCCCACGACGACGACCATCGGTCTGGCGCGGAGGAGCCCTAGGTGCGAGGCGATGTTGGAGCCGCGCATGCTGTTCGACCTCCTCGCCTGCAGCCCCCTTCATTTATGTTAGCGAACAGGCCTCGGCACCGTTGAGCTTGATCGAAGGCAGGCTGCGCCAGCAGCGCCTCAACGGGGCCGCAGTTTGGAGGCGCCCGGGGAGAGGTTGTCAAGTGGCTCGGGGCCTTCGAGGCCAGGACTGTCCGGGAGCGATGTGTGGTGTCGGACTTCGGCGGGGGGCAAGCAGCCCCTACAAGCCTCTCTTCGCGATAGCGAGCGCCGCAGTCACCACGACGATGACTATGATGACGATTACAGTTCTCTTCCTCGTGTAGCCTAGGGCCATCCCCGCGATGGTTGCGGTCGCCCCTTATTAGCGGTCTATCGACGGTCGCGCGAGCCGACCCAATAGTGGCGGCCTATCCGCTTGAGAGCCTAGACCCTGATCCCCAGGAGGTTCTCGAGGAGGTCAGTAATGGTCACGATCCCCACCACCCGCTCACCGTCGAGGACGAAGGCCATGCTGACCCCCGCTTTCTGCGTCTTGTCCATTATGGTGGACACCATGTCGCCCAGCTCGACCTTAACGGGTCTGGACATGTGTTTCGTGATGTTGTCGTTCAAAGCCCCGTCTGCGAAAGCCCTGAACAAAGAGCGGACCGTCACCACCCCGACATAGTCGTTTGTCGCGCTGTCGTAGACGGGAAGGGAGGGGTGCTTCGAGTTTCCCATGAGCTTGAGTGCGTCGCCGACTTCGCCGCCGACCCCCACCGAGACGATTGCGTTGATGGGAGTCATGATGTCCAGCGCGGTGGTCTTAGAGGAGGCGAGGGTCGACCTCAGCAGCTTCCCGGCATCGGGGAGGATCTGCCCTGCCTTCTCCAGCATCACGACCGTGGCCTCGAACTCGTTCTCCAGGTCCTCCTCTTTGACGGTTGGCTTGCCGAACGCCGCGGCGGAGACCCAACGGGCGAAGGTGGTCAGATGTATCGCGACCGGGGAGCAGATCCTTACTACGCGCGTCGTGCTGGGCGCTATCCAGATCGCCATTCTCACGGGGTTCTCGATGCCGATCAACATGGGGATGAGCGTGAGGAAGACCATGATGAGGACGGTGACCACCACGCCGCCTATAACCACCCCGACCGGCCCGAATGCCTCGAAGAGTATCAGGGTGGTGGCGCTCGCTATGATGACGTCAGAAAGGATTTCGACGAGGGTCGTCGAGGTGAGCAGCTTCATCCTCTGCTCCGTGAGCCTAAGCGCCATGGCTGCCTTGCGGTCGCCCTCCCTGCTCGCCGCAATCAGAGAGACGGGGCGCACGCTGAGGTACGTGGACTCGACGAGCTCAACCCAGAAAGAGTTGGCAATCGCTCCAGCGAGGAGGACGTAGACGTACCACTCCGCCATCATGCGTTTTTTTGCTTGAAGGAGTAATAAGCTTGCGAGGCCAACGGAGTTGCCCCCGCTTTTTTGCCGGGGCCGAGCGAGACGAAGTGCACGCTCATGGGACCGGCGGAATCCGCCGTGATACGACCCACCGTCGCATGGCGATCTTGCGCATCTTCCGGAACCCGGTCGTTTCAAACATTCCAAGCGTCCCGCTGCATAGGAATGAATTGGAAGTCCTCTGCCCGGTGTAGTCCTCCGGATAGGCCTCGACCAGTCCGCCGCCGAGGAGAGCGATGTATCGAAGTGCTTCTCGGAGGGCGAGGGTGGCGATCCCTTGCCCCCGGCGTTCCCGGTCGATGAAGAAACATGTGATGCGCCAGTCTGGAAGCTCTTGGAGGCCCTCTTCGTAGGCCTTCTTGCTCCGTATGTTGGGGAGCTCTGCAGCATGACCGAACTGGCACCATCCGACAGCGTTGGCGCCGTCGAAAACCAGCGCGGCGTGCGCCCGCCCTTCCCGGACGAGGGTCTTTTTCATCGCTTTGTATGCTGCGGCTCCATGCCGCTTTTCGCCGGGTTCGAGATGAAAGGAGATGCACCAACACCCGCCGAAAATCCCGTTGTGCTTCTCCACGAGGCGAGCAAAGGCGGGCCAGGTCTTGGCCGTCAGCTGCTTTGACGTGAGAGCCATCGTCCGCTTCGGGAAAAAGCTCGACGCCGACTATAAACCTTCGAGGGAACCCAGTCCCTAGGTAAGTGCTGGAAGGAATCGGGGCACCCTTGGCTTGAGTGACCAAGGGTCGAATGCTCCGATGCGACCCTGCCCTTCAGCTCAGATGTCGAAGTAGTTGTAGCAGGTGGTATTGCTATATCTCACGACATTCTCCCGGGGGCCGGTCTTGTCTTCAGTACATAAGGCCGGGAAGGAATCCCAGGCCTCGTGCCTCTCCGATGCTGCCGAGAAGGCGTAGGAAGCTGGTACAGATCAAAGATCCTCTAGAGTGTCTTCCCCAAAAACCCAGAAAGTGCGACTCCGATGAGAGGACAGGCTCATCTCGATGGCGCTGCTCATCGAGGGCCCGCTCACCCAGTAAGAACTTGAAGAGAGGTCCCTCGCGTTCGCCTCGAGCGTCGGGGGCTTGGGCGACGCCATAGCCCAAGAATTGCACTTCAGGGGGACGAGCGGGAGAAGGGCGGGAAAGCTAGACAAGAAGTACGACGCCAAGAGGGGGTGCGACCGCCTTGTCGGCGAAGGGGTGATAAGGGTAGACGACGCAGGCCGATACCAGCTCACCGACGAGGGTCGAGAGGCGGCAAAAACCGCCGCCGAACGGATGGACGCGTTCCTGAGCCCCCGGGCCGCAGCCAGGAACACGGTGATGGCAGACTTCCTCCTCGCTTCGATGAAGCTGTCCGTGGGCATTCTGAGCAGAAGCGCTGGAATGCTGATTGCAAGCTGGTTGGAGTCCAGAGAGGCCGATGACGTCTCCGAGGTTTCGTGTTAATAACACTGTTGACATAATCCATTAACGTCGTTATCGATAAATATCACATATGTAATACTCCAATTCCTTGTCGCACGCAGATCGACCTCGAATCACCGAGCTTGGTTCGGCGTCCCAGGGGCGCTGGGCGTCCCTGAAGTGGTTGAAAGCGGCAGCGATTGCGGCCGCGTCGGTCGCTATTGCGAGCGTCCTTGTCTGGCAGGGAATTGCGAGCGCGGGGGCCCCTGACCCGACAGTCAGCGGAACGACGCTCTCATCCGGTTCACTCGATATCGCTGTCCTCGTGTTCCGGGAGGGCCTCGAGTCAATCTTGGTTCTAGCCGCGATCTTGGCTGGCCTGCGAGCGAGGCCCCAAGTCTATCGGCGTTCAATTTACGGCGGCATGGGTGCAGGGTTCGGTGCTGGTATCGGGACATGGTTCGTAGCCATTTCGGCAGTCGGCGCCCTGACCGTGAACTATGGTGCCCTGGAGGTCCAGGCGGCGACAGGTCTCTTCGCCGTGTTCGTCCTCCTCCTAGTGATGAACTGGTTCTTCCACAGCGTCTACTGGTCTGGCTGGATAAACATGCAGAACAGGAGGAAGCAGCTACTCATCGATCAGGCCAGTGACACTGGAGGAGCCGTCCGCGGTGCCCTGCTTGGTCTGGCTGTACTAGGCTTCGCTTCAGTCTACCGAGAGAGCGTCGAGATTGTCCTCTTTCTCCAAACCTACTATGTCCAGTTGGGGAGCCTCGTCGTTTACTACGGCGCGGCGGGTGGGCTCGTCCTGACAGCGGCCGCGGGATGGCTCACGCTGGTCGAGGGGAATCGCTTGCCGTACAAGCGGATGCTTGTGGTGACCGGGGTCCTTCTTACTGGCGTCCTCTTCGTCATGGTAGGAGAGCAGGTCAACGAGATGCAGCTCGCTGGATGGGTCGGGACCACCAGAATCGCCTGGCTGCAGGGCATCCCCTCGTGGGCCAGCACTTGGTTCTCCATCTTTCCCAATGTCCAGACCTTCGTCGGGCAAGCTCTCGCGATTGTGGTTGTGGGTGGAAGCTACGTCGTCCACAGATATCGAACCTACAGAGGGTGGAACCCCTCGATTCGCCCATCGAGGACCTCACCCCAGCCATAGCGCGTCCGGAACGTCAAGGGCACCAGTCTAGCTGCTTCATCTGACGGGCTGGGTCGCGTGCCTCTCCAGGGACATCTGACTAAATGTCGAGGTAGACTTAGTACTGCTATGTCTCGAGCAGCGGATTCGCAGTTCCTCTACTTGATCAAGATGGTCTCTTCGAGGTCCCTGAAGTGTTCGTCCCCAGTCACGACTTTCGCCCCGATGGCCCTCGCGGTCGCCAGGACGACCGAGTCCACAAGCCCCCAACCCTTCACTTCCTTCCGTCTCGTTGCGCTGATTCTCCCCGCGGACTCGGCCAGAGCGTCATCCAAGGGGGAAATGCTCGACTTGGTCTTGATGAAACTGAGCCGCTCCGCAGGATTCATCCCTTCTCGTCGGTACTTGTCGGTGAATTCAGCGATGACTATCGAGGGCGTTACTGCTTCGCCGCCCTCGACATAAGGACGGGCGTTCTCTCCTTGAGGAGTACCTGCAAAGTACTCAATCCAAGCGAAAGTATCCAAGACTTCCAGGGCGATCCCTACCTCTGGAAGTCCTCGTGCTCGCGGCGAGTCAGCCTCAACCCTGCCTTCCTATCTGCCCCGAACATAGTCGAGGGGACCCCTTCCGAGGTCTCTATGAGATAGTTGATGGTCTGATCCAGGCTCTTGGCCTCCCTCTCTTTCATGATTCTCTTGAGCTTCTCGACCGTCGACTCTTTCACGGCTATGGTGGTCGGCATTCAGTCGTATCAGCTATATTCTATAATATATGGATTGCTTGGAATCCCTAGGCTTTCCACTCATCCTCGGAAAGGCCAACCCGTCGACGACCTGGCTAAGATGAGTGGCATCTCGGCCCGGATTAGGCCAAGAGCCTCTGGTCCTGCATGCGAGTGCCGCTTCTCTTCGAATGTCTTGATCAGATGTCGAAGTTTAGGAAGTCAACTTCTACTTGTCAAGGGAAGGGCGCACAAACCAGGCAAGACCAGCTTTCACCCCACGGAGCATGCTGCCCACGCGTCTCCTGAAGAAATGGGGGCGGGCGCCGCTGAAGGCGCCCACTTTCGAACGCTATGCCAGTTCCACTCTGACGGGAGTGGGATTGCGGATAGTGTCCATTACCACTGATGTGGCGGCCGCATGGGCGAGGAGCGCCTGGATCTTCTCCCTCGGGGCGTCCGCCTTGACCTTGGCCCTCACTCTGATGTTCTGAAGGCCGGGGCGTACCTTCTCGGAGAGCTGGAGGAAGCCCTGGAGGTCGACGTCACCGTCTATCTGGTATTCGAGAGAATCCACTCTGATTCCCTCAGCGGAGGCAGGATAGATGAAGGCCACCGTCATGCAGCCCGCGAGGGCTGACAGCAGCGCTTCGACGGCGTTGGGCGCGGTGTTGGTGCCCAGGAGGACGGGCGGCTCGTCCCCCTCTATGGTGAAGTTCTCCGTCCTGCTAGAGTCTTCCTGGCCTGCGCCGTAGAAGGACTTCATGTAGGCGGTCGACTTGGCGCCGCCGCCCCATTTGCTTTCCGAGCGGAAGTTGAACTTCGCTAGGCTCGGCGTCCCCTTTATCGCGTTGACGGTCCCGACCAGTTGGTCGAGGTCAACTCCGTTCTGGATTTGCGCACTTTGCGCTTTTGATGTCATGGCTCGGACTGGGGTCCTGGAGCGATATAGTGCGGGCGGGAGGTGCGCGCCCGATTTCTACAACTCCGGTCAGAAGGACCCGCTTATTACGCTCTGAGGTCACCGAGAGGCGTTGGACTCGACGGACATCCGAATATTCTGCGAGATGGCATTCTTGGAGAGGGACTACGCGGAGTTCAGTGAGAGGCGACCGAGTGCGGCCCGAATGGGAAAGAGACTGAGTCTGGACGAGAAGACGGTGAGAGTTCGCGTGCGTAGGTTGGAGGAGTCGGGTTTCGTCAAGTACTACCAAGCCAGCCCCAGTCTAGCGCTCTTCGGTCTGCGTCATGTGAGCCTATTCAGGCTCGAGGCTCTCAATCTGGCGACGAAGTTCGCGGTCATCAGAGGGCTTGATGGAGTCTCACGACTTGTAGAGTCGTCGGACTTCCTCGGGCCGTCCATGACGGTGAGCGTCGCGGGGGCTACCCCTGAGGAGGCGAGGGCTGAAGCCGACCGCCTTGCCGCTCACTATGAGCTGGGAACCACCATGATTGGAGACAGAGCGATCGCGCCTCCTTCGTCGGGTATGGACTTGTTGGACTGGAAGATCATCAAGGCGCTCAGGTATGACGCAAAGTCGGGAGATAAGGCGTTGGCGGAGGCGCTCTCGGTGACGCAGAGGATGGTTGGCTACAGAGTCTCGAAGCTGCTCGGGAGCGGGGCAATCAGGATTAGGGCGGTGATCGACCCCAAGATGCAGGCCGGCCTCGTATTTTACGAACTCGAAATCCACACCGAGGCAGACAGACAGAGATCCATTTCGAGGTGGCTGAATGAGAGATATGGTTCTCGACTCTGGCAGATGGCCAGTCCCACCGTCGGGGTCCTCCTCGCATCGCTGTTCTGCTTCACTCTGGCGGAACCCGAAGAGTCGGTCGTTGAGGCGCTCTCCCAACGGGGAGTGAAACGCTGCACTCCTTTCGTTCTCAAGGAAGTCATAGAGCCGAAGCGTCCCAACTGGATTGATTCCCTGATTGATTTCAGAATCGCATCGCAGACCAAGGAACAAGGGGCCCGGCGGCCCGGTGGACGTGCGAGTACTAGACCGGCTTTGTATGAGCCAGTATTTCGTCGTGGGTCATGACTGTCCCGGGGTGTGCGTCTCGAAGGTGAATCATCGTGTGCTTTACGCAGTCCTCGGCCCCCAGTGGCGAGACGATAGTCCAGCCGCAGGAGCATACGTTCATGGCTCCCATGTGTGGTGTTGGGCGCCCCCGGTTATTTAGCCTGCGGGGCTCAGGCACTTTTCAGCGAGGACATCGTGGGCAAAGAGAGTCCTAGGCCACAGTTGGGGGCAGCTAGGTTGTCTCCGTCGTAGGTAGCGGTTGCCATGGTTCCTAGCTAGCCAGGCAGAGTTCCGCTCCCGGGAAAGCAAGGCCCTAGCTTGAGGGCCGCACCTCCTGGGAAACGGCTCGCGAGTTCTACCTATCCAACGACGTCTTACTAGATGTCGAAGTACATGTAGAAGTCAACTTCTACCTATCCGCATACTGGGCAGCATCCACTACCGCCAAACCTGGAATCCTTCGAAAATGTTTGACGTTGTGTGTGAGCAGCGACAAACCCTCTTCCCTGGCGATGCATCCAATCAGGAGGTCTCGGATTTCAATTGTCTGGCCAGACTTCTGTGCCTGAGCCAGCGCCTCTCCTGCCCTCTCGGCAGCCTTCACGCTCAAACCGAGAAGTCTCAGACTCCCAAGCAGGCCCCGAGTGGCGGATAGATTTGCAGATGACTCCTTGGACTTGTAGGCGCCATGGAATAATTCAAAGGCATTCACCACGGTGGTGGATGGATCCTTTCCTTCAAGTTCTCTTAGAATGAAAGTCTTCCCCCGAAGGTCGGAGACCAGAACGTCCGTGTCCAGAACTACGTTTGTTTCCACTTGCTCCACGCCTCACGCAATTCGCCGAAGACTCGCACCTCCTCCTCGTCGCTCATCTTCCACGATCCGATAAATTCCGATGGCTTTCTCTTGCTGAGAAGTTCCCGAATGACCTCATCTATTGGGACAGGCCTCCCTTTTGCCGCTCTGAGGTCCCCGGCTATACGATTCAACTCGGCGTATGTCTTTTCGTCCACTTTGACCGTCGCCATGCGGTAACTAAGTGATTTAGTTAGTATATAACTATTGCCCAACTGCGGTCATCCTCCTGACCCCCTCCTCGTGCGCGAGGGTTCCTCTACTCAGATGCCTAGTGGAGGTACGGCTAGCTTCCGCCTATCTCCGCCCTCAACCATTGCGCACCTATCATGCGCCTTCGTCAACGTCGGTCTCGCCTCTAGTCGGGAACATGGCCGGCGCTCGCTTCGCCTCGGCGAACTTCTGCATCACTGGGCCCACTATTGCGGTAACGAGGACGACCAGACCGATGACCGAAAAGAGCTTGTTGTTGATGATTCCTAATGCCAGGGCGAGTTGCCCGATTACGAAGGAGAACTCGCCCCTTGGAACAAGCCAGGACCCGAACAGATAGGCGGCCTTTGCAGATGGCACTCTCAGGAAGATCTTGGCCGAAGCAAAACCCCCCAATAAATTTCCCTGAGCCAACGAGCACCAACACCCCGAGAAGAGGCAGACCCACCGCGAGAGCAGGAAGAGGATCTATCAGGCTTCCCATGGAGACGAAGAAGAGAACGATAAACAAATCCTTGATCGCGGCGACCCTCCTCGCGAGGAACTTGGAGTGCTTCCCTCTTATCGAGAGGCCGATTATGAACGCGCCCGTACCCGGCGAATAACCGAACACCGCAGCCAATACTGCGAAGAAGAAGCCGAGCCCGAGGGCGAAGAGGAAGGGTATCTCTTCGTACTCTTCCTCAAAGGGACTAAGGTAGTCGATTATCCTGGGGGCTATGTGAGCCGCCGTCAGATAGCCCGTGACGACAAGGGCAAGTCCACCGGCAATGGTTTCCAGAATCTGCACGAGGGAGCCGCTTGAAAGTAGGCTCCCGTTAGTGGAAAACGAAGATAGTGCAATGAGAAAAACCACGGCCACCATATCTTCGATGATCATCATCCCCATGAGCGCTCTGGGCTCAGATGTTTCGAGAGAGCGGTGGTGCTCCAAGAAGACCTTCCCGACTATGGCGGTGCTCGTGATGCCGGCAACCATCCCAAAGATGACCGCTTGAAGAGGGCCGGTGCCCAGAAAGTAGGATGCGGCGAAGTAGCCTGCACCAAAAGACAAGCCCACTTCAAGAATGACGATGACAGCGACTTTGTTGGCCATCCTCCGCAGCTCGATTGGGTCGAGTTCGAGTCCGATGATGAAGAGTAGGAGCACAACCCCGATGGCAGAGAGATCGTTGATTGTGACGGGATCCTTCACCCACCCTAGGACGTAAGGGCCTGCGATCATGCCGGCGATTATCTGTCCGGAGACCACTGGGAGCCTCAGACGAGCGAAAATCAAACTGAAGATAAGGGCGAAGGCAGCGAATATCGAGATGTCGAGAAGAAACGCCGTTGTGCCATCTATCGCGATGATGAACTTAGTTCACGGTATGCTCGTGACATGGCTTGCTATAGATATTTTTCGACTGCGGTCCGCCGGATCAGTTTGAATCAAAACAGGGAGAAGTTCCCCATCTAGGGGATCTCCCGCCTGGCGAGGGGCCTCTATGCTTTAGATGTCGAAGTAAAGATAGTACTCGTACGGGACGGGCCTGGCCGCGACCGCCTTTGCGTTGGCCGAGCCGAGCTCGACTATCATGTCGACCATGTCCTTGCTGAAGATTCCGTCGAGGAAGCTCGAGTCGCTGCGGAGGGCTTCCAGTGACTCGAAGAGACTCGTGGGGAGGTTCTTGACCCCGTAGGCCTTCTTCTTCTCCGGCGTGAGGTGGTAGATGTCCTCGTTTACCGGGCTGCCCGGGTCGATCTTCTTCTTGATGCCGTCGAGGCCTGCCGCGAGTATCGCCGCGAAGGCGAGGTAGGGGTTGGCCGAGGGGTCGGGGGTCCTGAACTCCGCCCTCTTCCTCTTCTCCTCGTTGGCTCCCTTGTGATAGACTGGGATCCTGACGTTGGCGGAGCGGTTTGCCTTGCTCCACGCGATGTAGATGGGCGCCTCGTACCCTGGGACGAGCCTGCGGTACGAGTTGGTCGTGGGGTTTGTGATCGCCGTCAGCGCCCTGCTGTGCGCGAGCAGCCCGCCCACGTAGTACCTGCCGACCTGCGAGAGCTCCGCGTACTTGTCGTTGGCGTCGTACATGGCGTTCTTCGAGCCCTTCCAGAGACTCGAGGAGACGTGCATGCCCGAGGCGTTGTCGCCGAAGATCGGCTTGGGCATGATCGAGGCGATCAGGCCGCGCCTTGCGGCGATGTTCTTTATCACGAACCTGTAGCTGAGGCAGCTGTCTGCCATCGGGACGAGCGTGTCGCGGTACATGTCGATCTCGCACTGCCCCGCGGTGGCGACCTCGTGGTGGTGCGCATCGTTGATGACTCCGAAGTTCTCGTCGAGGAGATAGGCGACCTCGCTGCGGTACTCCTGGAGAGTGTCCTGAGGAGGCACCGGGTAGTAGCCCTCCTTCCACCTGATGGGGAAGTTGGTGCCGCGCGACTCGACCGCGCTCTCGACGGAGGTGATCTTGAAGTTGTTCTCGAACGGGTTGTGGACGTTCCACGTCACGCTGTCGAAGACGAAGAACTCAATCTCAGGGCCCCAGTACGAGTCCGTGAACCCCGCCTTCTTGAAGGCCTCCTCGGCCTTTTGGGCGATGAACCTCGGGTCCCTGGAGAACCTGCCCTTGCCAAAGCCCCACTGGATGTCGCAGATGAGCCTCCCCGTTGGGAACCTCTCGTCTCCCCACGGGACTATCGCCCAGGTGTTGGAGTCCGGAGTCAGGAGCATGTCCGACTCGTAGATCTCTGCAAAGCCCTTGATGGAGGAGCCGTCAAGCTTGGCGATGCCAACCTCGAACATGTCCTCGTCAACCATGTTGAGCGGGATAGAGACGTGCTGGGTTCGACCAGGTACGTCCATGAACTGCAAATCGACGAACTTTATGTTCTTCTCCTTGATCTCGGCCAAAACCTGCTTCGGTGTGCGCTTCCTAGGGACTAGGCCCTTGGGCGTATGGTCAAACGGCATTGAGGTCGGGTCGACCCCTTTGGCGTTATAAATCTTGTTTTTGGACGTTACCGCGTGTTCACATAAACGTGATAAAACTTAGCAAATGGCTAATATAGGAGCGTGGGGTGCTCCCAAATGCACTTGGACGACCTCGACAAAGTCATCTTGAAGGAGCTGCTTGCGGACGCGCGCCAGTCTTTCAGGGACCTTTCGAAAAAGGCCCACGCCTCTGTGGTCACGGTGGCCCAGCGCGTGAGGAAGATGGAGAAGGCCGGCATCATCAAGGGCTACTCTGCCCAGGTCAGCTCCGAGGAGCTGGGTTACGAGATCACCACCGTGACCGAAGTGACCGTGTCCAAGGGGAAGGTCGTCGAGGTGGAGAAGGACATCGCGAAGCTGCCCCACGTCTGCGCGGTCTACGACGTCACGGGCGAGGAGGACAGCATCGTCATCTCAAAGTTCAGGAACAGGAGCGAGCTGAGCGACTTTACAAAAGCTGTCCTCGCGCTCCCGCACGTCGAGAGGACGAACACCCACGTGGTCCTCAACACCACCAAGGAAGACTTCCGCAGCCCGTTCAGCCTCGTCTAGCAAGCCCGTCAGCTCTGGACGGCTGAGACTCTCCTATGATTCATATACCGGCCCGGCCGCGAACGGCCTGAGTTGCAGAGAGAAAGGCCGGACCTCCCCGTGTACAAGGTCGTCGTGGACGACGTCACCGGCGGAGAGATCGCCAACATCGTAAAGGGGAGCATCGAGGTGAAGGGCCTGAAGATCAAGTTCAAGGGCATAGCATACGGAAGATACGGGGGCCAGAACTTCGCCGCCAAGCTCTCGCCCGCCTCCAAGAAGCAGATCAAGGAGGTCTTCGGAGACGTCTCCAAGTTCGAGGAGGACTTTCAGCAGAGGATGGTCAGGGGCGACTTTGAGATCGACCAGGCCGCCGCCGAGGCCTCGAGGGCCAAGGGCGGCCACGAGCATCACAACCACGGGTGAAAAGTCTGGACTTTCACAAGCTTGAGGCAGTTTTCACCGCATGAACCTCAT
>Ga0335078_10003852_pt1 | contig 22326 bp, 14 predicted proteins | sample Lox_Sample_32_FD_206711 | JGI IMG/M metagenome (GOLD analysis project Ga0335078, IMG submission 206711) | Soil microbial communities from Loxahatchee National Wildlife Refuge, Florida, United States - Lox_Sample_3.2 | ecosystem: Environmental > Terrestrial > Soil > Wetlands | place: USA... | reverse complement strand
CGCCTTGTTCGGCCAATGAAGTAAAAATGTATAGATTCCCTGGATGCATCCCTGTCCCGGCCGCTGCGCCTGTCCGGACAAACGATCTCAATCGCTTACCCCGTTCCCCGTCAAAAAGCCGCAAGATTCGCTGGAAGATGATCGACAGCAGTTCGCGCCTGAAGACATGGTAACGGATTGTCATGCCGAGGTTCGAATCGCCTGGCGTTTGACAGCGCCCAGCCGGCCTCGGGAATGTACCTGAGTGTACATCGGTGCGGCCCTATACCCAGAACTGCGTGAAAAAGAATGCATTTATGGAGCGCTACAGCTTTGGTTCGCGGGCTGCCGGCATCGGCCGGAGGGCGCCCTTTTATTTTCCCCTTGATTACCGAGGGGACTTCGGATATCCTACTCGGTAACCGATAGGAGGACGCATGAGCAAGCCATCCGACCTGGTCCAAGGAACACTGGACTTGCTGCTTCTGAAGATTCTGGCTCTCGAGCCGCTGAACGGCTGGGCGATCAGCCAGCGCCTCAAACAGGTTTCGGGCGATGTCCTGCAGGTGAGCGACGGGTCGCTCTACCCCGCGCTGCACAAACTCGAACAGGAAGGCTGGATCACGAGCGAGTGGAAGCCGAGCGAGCATAACCGGCGGGCGAAATTCTATTCGCTGACGCGATTGGGCCGCCGCCAGCTCGAACAGGAAACCGCGAACTGGGTGCGCCTCTCCGATGCCATCACGCACGTGGTGCGGCTGGAGGAGGCGTGAGCCATGCGCATGGAAAACTGGATCTACGCGCTGCCGCTGCGTTTGCGGTCCCTCTGTCGCCGCCGGCGGGTGGAGCAGGATCTCGATGACGAGCTGCAATTCCACCTCGACCGCAAGACCGAAGAGTATCTTGCCCGGGGTCTGACGCCGAAAGAATCGCGCCAGGCCGCGCTGCGGGCAATGGATGGGCTGGCGCAGCGCAAAGAGCAGTGCCGCGACATGCGGCGGGTGAACCTGGTCGAGAACGCCGTCCAGGACGTTCGCTACGGGCTGCGGGTGCTGGCGAAATCGCCGGGATTCACGGCCGTCGCGGTGTTTACGCTGGCGCTCGCCATCGGGGCCAATGCGGTGGTCTTCGGGATCATGAACGCGCTGATCCTGCGGCCGCTGAATCTGCCCCGGGCCGACAGTCTTTACTCCATTAAGCGCCCCGGCGCCTTCGGCGAGTACCAGTCATATCCCGATTATCGCGATCTGCGCGACCGCAATCGCAGTTTTGAAAGCCTCATCGCGTACAACATCACGGCCGTGGCGCTGGATACCGGAAAAGATCCCGCTCCGGCATGGCTCTATGACGTTACCGGCAATTACTTCGACGCGCTCGGCCTGCGGCCATATCTCGGCCGTTTCTTCCACGCTTCCGACGAGCATGGCCCCAACAGCGCGCCGTACGTCGTGCTGACTTACGGATACTGGCACACCCGTTTCCACGACGACCGCGGCGCGATTGGCCGCCTGGTGCATTTAAACAAGCACCCCTTCACCGTGATCGGAGTGGCGCCGCCGGAATTTCGCGGCACCTTGCTGTTCTTTACTCCCGATATGTTCGTGCCCATGGTCAATCAGGCGCAGGTGGAAGGCTCCAATGAGCTGGAGGCGCGCGGGACGCGCCTGGTTTTTTCTGTCCTGGGACATCTGAAACCGGGAGTCTCGCGGGCTCAGGCTGTCGCCGACTTGAATGAGATCGGATCCTGGCTCGAAAAGACCTATCCCAAGGACGAGGGTCAAATGACCTTCACGGTAGCCCGCCCCTGGGTTGGAGGCGATACTCTCGGCCGCCCGGCGCGCGCCTTCGTCACCGCGCTGATGCTGCTGGCGGGTTTGATCCTGCTCGCGGCGTGCGCCAACCTGGGCAGCCTGTTCGCCGCGCGGGCCGCGGACCGTTCTCGGGAAGTTGCCTTGCGGCTCGCGCTCGGGGCCAGCCGCAACCGCATTCTACGCACCTTATTCACCGAAGCCGTGATGATTTCGCTGATGGGAGGGGCCGCCGGACTCTGGGGCAGCATCGTTATGTTGCGCGGGTTGAGCGTATGGCAGCCCATGCCCCGGTTTCCGATCCGCGTTCCGGTCACCCCCGACGCCAATGTTTATGCCGTAGCCGTGGTTTTGGCGCTATTGAGCGGGATTCTCTTCGGCGTGGTTCCGGTCCGCCAGGTATTGCGGACCGATCCTTACGAGATCGTGAAAGCGGGATGGAAGATCACTGCCGGGAGGCGCATTACGATCCGCGACGCCCTGGTTGTCGTGCAGGTTGCGATTTGCGCGGTGCTGGTGACGTCCTCAATCGTGGCGGTGCGCGGTCTCATGCGCTCCATGGACGCAAGTTTCGGCCTGGACCTGCGGAATGCCATGCTCGTCGATTCCAACCTGCGCATGGCCGGATACACCGGCGATGCGGCTGCCGCAATGCAAAAGCGCATGATCGATGCCGCCGAGGCAATTCCGGGGGTAGCGTTGGTGGGGTTGGTGAATAATCCGCCCTTGGTTGAGGGTTGGAACGTCGCGCCCGTATTCACCGACGAAACCGTGGATCTGACGCCGGCGAATGAAGCGGCCGAACCGGTAACGTACAAGGTCTCTCCCGGGTACTTTCGCGCGGCGGGAACCGCCCTGCTCGCGGGAAGAACATTCACCCTCCACGACGATCAGAATGGCCCGGCTGTCGCCATCGTAAATCAGGAATTCGCGCGCAAGATCTTCGGCGGCGTAGCCCACGCAATGGGCCGGTATTACAAAATGCGGGGCGGGAAGCGCATACAGGTTGTCGGCATCGTCGAGCAGGGAAAGTATACCACCAACGTCGCCGAAGGTCTGCAGCCGGCCATGTTCCTTCCCATCGCGCAATGGCCATCGGCCGAGACCTGGCTGGTGGTGCGCTCGAGCCGTGACCCGCAGCAACTGGCATCCGCCATCCGCAGTGCGATGCGCGATCTGGATGCCGGGCTGCCGGTCGATGTCGAAACCTGGAAGCGCGGGATGGACGGCGCTCTGTTCGCCTCCCGCGTCGCCGCCGTGGCGCTCGGCGTCCTGGGAGCGATAGGCGCCATGCTGGCCGTCACCGGCGTATTCGGAATGGCGGCTTATTCAGTGAGCCGACGGCTTCGCGAATTGGGGATCCGCATGGCGCTGGGCGCGCAGCGAAGAGAAGTGCTGCGGGCGGGGTTGGGCCGGGCATTGAAACTTCTGGCTCTGGGTTCGGCCGCGGGATTGGCGCTGGGAATTCTGGCCACCCGCGTACTGGCGTCGATCGTGTATCAGGCGACCCCGCGCGACCCGCTGGTGCTGGCCGCAGCCGTGCTGGCAATGGTGTGCGTCGGCCTGCTGGCCACATGGATCCCGGCACAACGGGCCGTGTCGCTCGATCCGGTGAGGCTGCTGCGCGAGGAATAAATCAAGCCGTGCGAATCTTCCGCGTGTTGGCGTCCCAGTAAACCTTCTGTCCCTTGGCCTGCGAAAGCGTCGCGATGTGGCCGGAAATGGCGGCATTCTGGCCGATTTCGAGAGGCGCGATCAGTTTCTCCTGGCCGCGAACGGCCGCGAAGAAATTGGCGATGTGCGCCTCCACCGATCGGGCGTCGCCCGCCGGCAGAGTCTCGCTCGATTCACCGCGCGCCGCCACCCGCGCCGGAGCTTTGCCGCCGAATTTCTCCGGATAGAAGTTCAGCGTCTGGCGATTCAAAACCTCGATGGTTCCTTCGTTGCCCATGAACTGTTCGCCGTAGCCGTAGTGATCGTTGCCGAAATAGCAGCTATAGCTGAGCTGCATCCCGGGATAATCCAGCACGACGCTCATGGTGTCCGGGCAGTCGCGATCGTCTTTCCAGCGCAGGATGGAGCCCGACGCCATGCAGGCAAGCGGCACGGTTTTGCCGAGCACGAAGTGGGTGATGTCGGTCTGGTGAACCAGCAGATCGGTGGAAATGCCGCCGGAGTAATCCCAGTAGAGGCGCCACTGGAAGAATCGCTCCTTGCTGAACGGCCGCTTGGGCGCCGGACCCAGGAACCGCGCCCAATCCACGTTATGTTCGCTGGCGTCGGCGGGAATCGCGTATCGCCAGGCGGGCGCGTCGTCGAGCGAATTGCGATACCAGAAGGCGCGCACGAAATGGACCTCGCCGATCATGCCGGCCTCCACCATCTGCCTGGCCTTGATGTATACCGGGTTGCTGCGGTTCTGCGTGCCCACCTGCACCACGTTCTTCACGCCTTCGGCCGCCCGCAGAATGCGCTCGCCTTCCTCGATATCGTGCGCCAGCGGCTTCTCGCAGTAGACGTGCTTTCCGGCTTTGAGGGCATCGAGCAGCATCTCGCAATGGAGATGTTCGGGGCTCGCGATGAAGACGGCGTCGATCGATCGGTCGGCCAGCAGATCGCGGTAGTCGGCATAGGTCTTCGGCGTATTGCCGCCCATGGTCTCGACGCGCTTCACGCCGCGGGCGAGATTGCCGGTGTACGCGTCGCAAACCGCGGCCACCGCCGCGACTTCTTTCGATCGCGCGTACAAGCGCTCCATCAGGTAGTAGCCGCGGCCTCCCGAGCCGATGAATCCGACGTTGATTTTGTCGTTGGCCGCGGCCGCGACGGGCGCCGCCAAAGCGGCGGCGGCGGTCCCCTCCAGGAATCGGCGGCGGCTGAAGTACTGAGTCATAGATTGCGTCCCTCGGGGATATGGTATCGTGCCTCGCCCTGGCGCAACCGCGCCGGCGCCACGATACCATGGAAGACGACTTGGAAAAGATAACCCCCTCACAGTGGCCGCAGGTTTATCTGTGCGTCGCTCTCACCACCATGGCGACGCTGCTGGTGGAACTCGCGGTTACCCGCATTTTCTCCGTCGTGCTTTATTACCACTTCGCGTTTCTGGCGATTTCAATCGCGCTCTTCGGCCTCGGCGCGGGCGGCGTCTTCTCGTACATCGTAGCTGGCTGGAAAGCGCCGCTCTTTTTGAAGATCGGCCGCCTCAGCGCCGTCAACAGCCTCCTGGTGGTGGTTTCGCTCATCGTCATTCTGGCCCAGAAGGGGGTCGCGGACCTCGGCTGGGTCACGGTGGAAAGACTTTTGCTGATCTATTTCTGCACCGCGCTGCCGTTCTTCCTTTCGGGCACGATCGTCTCGCTGGCGATCTCGGCCACCATCGAACGCGTCAACCGGGTCTATTTTGTCGACCTCCTGGGAGCCGCCCTGGGATGCATCCTGCTGTTGGCGCTGCTGCGGCTTTTCGATGGCGAGAGCACGGTGCTGGCCGCGGCCGTGATTTTCGCCGCCGCCGCCGCCATCTGGCACAACCTGGCGGGATCGGCTCGCGGCCGCGCCGGTTCCGTGGCGCTGGCGCTGCTGCTGGTCGCGTTCGTCACCTACAACAAGCGCAGCCACATCCTCGATATTCGCTACGCCAAGGGCCGGGACATCCCGGCCGAGACGTTTGTCGGCTGGAACACGTTCTCGCGGGTGGCGCTGGTCGACAACAAATCCGAAGGCCGCAAGACCATCGTGATCGATGCCGATGCTTCCACCGACATCGCCGAGTTCGATCCCGATCATCTCTCCGCTAATGACCGGCGATCCCTGCTCCGGCAGGGGCCGGCGCTGCCTTATGCGGTTCGTCCCGGAGCGCGGACGCTCGTCATCGGGCCGGGAGGCGGATGGGACGTGGCGCGCGCCATGGCCAGCGGCAGCCGCGACATCACCGGCGTTGAAATCAACTCCATCATCGCCAATACCATCATGCGCGAGCGGTACGCCGCGCTGAGCCACGGATTGTACAATCGTCCCGAAGTCCATATCGATGTCGAGGACGGCCGGAGCTTCATCCGCCGCAACACCGCCAGGTACCAGGTGATTCAAGCGACCCTGGTGGATACGTGGGCATCGACGGCGGCCGGTGCGTTTGCCCTTTCGGAAAACAACCTGTACACCGTGGACGCGTTTCACGACTACCTCACGCACCTCACCGATGACGGCGTGGTCGCTTTCACGCGTTGGGGCTTCGAACCGCCGCGCGAGTCTCTGCGGCTGATTTCATTGGCGCGGCAGGCGTTGCTCGATCTGGGCGAAACCGGTCCGGCCGCGCACATCATCGTCGGCCGGTCAGGCTCTGTCCAGGGATGGGGCGCGACCGATACCGTGCTGATCGCGCGCAAGCCGCTGTCCGATACCGATATCGCGCGCGCGCGAACGTTCTTCGCCGCCGCCGGCATGGAGACGCTGTATGTGCCCGGAGCGGAGTTCCACAATCCGTTTTACGAACTCCTCCACAGCAGCGACGCCGCCGCTTACGAACGCGCCTACCGCTTCGATATCACGCCCGTCACCGACGACCGGCCATTTTTCTTCTTCACCGTACAGCCTCGCGATCTGTGGTCGTTCTGGCGCACCGCGTCGCATCTATCGGCCGACTACAAGGCCGTCAACCAGGCGGTTCCGGTGCTCTTCGGGCTGATGGCCGTCAGCCTGCTCGCGACCCTGCTCATCCTGATCGCGCCTCCGCTGGTGCTGGGAACGCGGCTTCCGCGCCAGCCCGGCGTGCGCTCTTTCCTGCTCTATTTTCTCTTTATCGGCGCCGGCTACATCTTCATCGAAGTCGGGCTGATTCAGAAATTCGTATTATTCCTCGGCCACCCCACCGACGCGCTGACGGGAGTGATCTTTTCCATGCTGGTGGCCAGCGGATGCGGGAGCGCCGCCAGCCGCCGCCTGGTGGGCGACCGCGACAGCCGGCTGATCAAGGTGCTGGGACTGGTGGCGATCGTGGCTGCGTTGCTGGCGCTGGTGGTGTCCAACACGCTCACCGCGTTGGTCTGGCTGCCGTGGATCGTCAAAATGGCCCTGACGGTCGCCTTCATCGCTCCTTTGGGCTTCATCATGGGGATGCCGTTCCCGGCTGCTTTGCAACGGCTCGAAGAATGGCACGCGCCGTCGGTGCGCTGGGCCTGGTCGTTGAACGCGGCGGCCAGCGTGTTCGGATCGGTGGCCGCGCTGGTGGCGGCCATTTACATGGGATTAACGCAGACGCTGGTGATGGGCGGTCTCTTTTATCTGGCGGCGCTGGCCGTGGCCGCGCGAGTTCATTGGCGGGACACGGCGGCGCAGGCGGTTCTCGGACCGGGAGCGAGCCGGGTGGTCCTGGCAAAGTAAAGGCTGGAGTCAGGAGACAGGAGGGGCGCATCCTGCCAACCCTTTTGGGGCTTGGAACGTCAGATATGCGGAGGCGCCGCGGCATGAGGCTTTGTGTCCCGATTCTTCTGTTGGGCTGCTGGGGATCCGGTTTCGCGCAGGACACGCCGGCATTCGAAGTAGCCTCTGTGAAGCCGGCGAATATTTCGCCCGGCGGTTACAGCGCGTGGTCCAAGGGCGGGCCGGGCACCGACGATCCGACCCGCATCGATTACCACAACATCTCCATGAGCGGCCTGATCTGTCACGCCTACGGAATCGAGTATTACCAGATCGTCGGGCCGGAGTGGATCACCATGGAGCGCTACGAAATCGCCGCCAGGTTGCCCGCCGGCACCAGCCAGGAGCAGTTTCACCTGATGCTGCAGAACCTGCTGGCGGAGCGATTCAAGCTGCGGGTTCATCGCGACCGCAAGGAGCTGCCGCGATACTCGCTCACCGTCGCTAAAAACGGCCCCAGATTCAAACCCCATGTGAATACGCCGCCGCCGGCCGATGGAACGTCCAGTGATCGGCCGAAAGCCTCCGGCCCCATGAAAACCGACGGCAATGGATACCCGATTCTCGATGCCGGCACCACGATGGCCATGATGAATGGCCGCGCCCGCATCCGCTACGAGGACGCCAATATTGCGATGCTGGCCGGAATGATCGCCGGGCAGTTGCGCGCACCCGTGAACGACGAAACCGGTCTGACCGGAAAGTACGACTTCCTGTTGTCCTGGGGCGTCCAGGCGGCCGAATCCGAAAATGCCCCGGACCTTCCCACCGCGGTTCAGGAGCAACTCGGTTTGAAGCTGGAGCGGAAAAAGGGCACGGTCGACGTGATCGTGATCGACCAGGTCGAAAGAACACCGACCGGGAATTGACCGCCGGCGCGGCCTTCGCGGAACAGGCGCTCGTGAAATATCGTACGATCTGTTGTGCGGCGGCGAAAACTCTTCATCGGCCTGGTCATCGCGGCCGCGGTTCTCGCGGCGCTGGTGCCGGTGTTCGTCGCCGAGGGCGCGGTGCACGCTTTGCGCCTTCGCCGGCCCGATGTTTCGTACGCCGATGGGGTAACCAAGGAAACCGGCGCAGGCTGGAAACCGCTGCAGGTGACGGCGCAGGACGGAGCGCGGCTGGATGGCTGGCTGTTCACGCCAAAGTCGCCGAACGGATCGGCGGTGATGCTGCTGCACGGCGTCAACGACAGCCGTCTGGGCGTGATGGGTCACGCCGTTTATCTGCTGCGCGCCGGCTTCACCGTGCTGGCGCCCGATAGCCGCGGGCAAGGCGCCAGCGGCGGGACCTTGATGACCTACGGCCTGCGAGAGGCGTCGGATGTCCATGCCTGGGCCGAGACCCTGTTCCGCGACCCTTCTATCCATCGGCTTTACGGCTTGGGAGCTTCGATGGGAGCGGCGATTCTGATTCAATCGCTGCCGCGGGAACCGCGCTTCCGCGCGATCGTCGCCGATAGCCCGTTCGATACCTTCGAGGACATCGCCTGTTACCGCATTCAGCAGGTTTCCGGGCTCGGCCGCTGGGCTTCCTGGCCGACGGCGCAGGCCGGGTTGTTTTATGTCCGCTGGCGCTATCGCCTCAATCTCGAAGAGGCGTCGCCGGCGGCCGTCATTTCCAAAGTCGAGACGCCCATTCTGCTGATCCACGGATTGGACGATACGAACATCCCGCCGGTGCAAAGCCGGCGGCTGCACGCCATCAATCCGCGGACCACGAGCTTATGGCTGGTGCCGGGCGCGGCGCACATTGCCGCGTCCAGCGTGCGGCCCCAGGAATACGTGCGCAGGGTGCTCGACTGGTTCGGGAAATAGCGCGCTCAGGTCTGCGGGCTCATCACCGATTCGATGGTGGCGAAGAGTTCCGTCGACGTTATCGGCTTGCTCACGTAAGAATCCATGCCGGCCGCCAGAAAGCGCTCGCGGTCGCCATCCATGGCGTGCGCCGTCATGGCGATGATGGGCGTGTGGCGGCCGGATTTCTGCTCCTGCCGGCGGATTCTCTCGGTCGCTTCCACGCCGTCCAGTTCGGGCATTTGCACGTCCATCAGCACGATGTCAAAGGGTCTCTCCGCCAGGAGGTCGATGGCGGCGCGGCCGTTGGAGGCCAACACCACGGTGTGCCCCCGCTTTTCGAGCATCCGCGCGGCCACTCTCTGATTCACCGGGTTGTCCTCGGCCAGTAGGATAGTCAGGTGCGCGGCATGCTCCGCAGCCGGCAGTCCTTGGTTTGAATGCTGCGGGCCTGCTCCGCGGCCGAAGCGCGCCGTGAAATGAAACGCGCTGCCGCTCCGCATCCGGCCGGCCTCATCGCGCCACGGACTCTCCACCCAGATGTTGCCGTGCATGAGCCGCACCAGCTTGGCGGATATCGTCAGTCCCAGACCCGTACCGCCATAACGCCGCGTGGTCGACGTATCGGCCTGTTCGAAAGGCGCGAAGATCGACTTCTGCTTCTCACTGGGAACGCCGATACCCTCGTCGGTGACGCTGAACCTGCAGCAAAACTGGTCCGAATCCGTCGGCTCCAGGCGGACCTTCAGCCGAATCTCGCCCCCGGTCGAGAATTTCAGGGAGTTGCCAAGCAGGTTGACCAGGATCTGGCGCAGGCGGCCCGCATCCCCCACCAGAGTGTCGGGAACGCTCGGATCGATATCGCCGGCCAGTGCGATCTCTTTCTTCCTTGCGCCAAAACTGAAGAAGCGGATCAAGTCCTCGACCAGCGAACGCAGTGCGATCGGTTCCCGGGCCAGGTCGAGTTTGCCGGCCTCCATTTTGGAAAAATCCAGCACGTCATTGAGAATTCGGAGCAGGGAATCGGCGGAGCTCTTGGCCGTATCGAGGTAATCGCGCTGCTCGTCATTGAGAGGTGTATCCAGCGCAAGGCTGGTCATTCCGAGGATGCCGTTCATGGGCGTTCGGATCTCGTGACTGAGATTGGCGATGAACTCGGATTTGGCGGCGGTGGCGCGCTCCGCCAACAGTTTTTGCGCCCGGAGATCGCGGGCAAGCCACAGGACTACCGCCAGCGCCGTGATGAACAACGCCAGCGCAAAGCGCAGGATCTGGTTCTTGCGCCTTTCCGAAGCCTGCGTCGCCAGGGTTGTCGACTCGTGGAACGGATTGGCGTACCAATTGAACTGGATCGTGGTCAGCGTGCCGTCCAGGCTCATGTCGCCGATCGCCGCCCGCAAACGATCGGCCGCCCAAACCGCGCCCGGCTGCTTTCGCGTGGCGCCCACACCGGAATACATGCGGGCCGCCAGCAGGGGGAAGAATTTCAATTCGGCGCCGCAGGCCGCTTTCGCCCCCTGGTATGAATCGATCGGGCTGCCCGGCAGCACCACGGCATCCGTCTGATGGCGGCAGACCGTGAGGATGGCCTCCTGGCGATCGTGCATGATCACGAGGTGGGCTTTGGGAAAATACTTGTTGACGACCCGCACCGTCAGACCGGAAGGAGCGCCCACGGTCCTCCCCTGCAACGGTTGATCGGGTCCGAGACCACTTTCCCGCAGCGAAACCATCCAGAACGATTCCTCTTCATATGGTTCGCTGATGTAGAACTGCTCCAGCCGCTCGGGCAGCTTGGCCACCAATGGCCACAGGTCTACCGCGCCCGTCTTTAACGCCTTGTCCGGTCCCTCCGGCACCTGCACCCATTTCAAGGCGATCCCGGCGTGAGCCGCGGCATCCCGGAGGACATCGATGGAAGGTCCATAGGGCGTCCCGTCGGGGGCCACAAACTGGCGGGGCGGGGACTGCTGGAATCCGATTCGGTAGACGCGGGCGGGGGGTGGTTGGCTCGCTAAGTGATACCAAAGCAAGCCGCTGGATGCCGCGACGCAGCACCCGAGCGCCACGATCCAACGCGCAGCCATGGCTCTACTCGATCATATCGGCTTGGTTTTGGGGAACTATAGACAAATGGATCGCTAACTCCTACTCCTTTCGGCAGATCGGCTGTTTTCATAAATATGAGTATACAAGGCTTAGATTTTCTGATACAATAATGCCTAGATTTGGGTTCGTTCCGTCACATGTGGCGGATGCCCTCACCGGGAAAGTTTAGAAACTTATGGACATCAACCGATTTACCGAAAAACTGCAAGAAGCCATTCGCGCTGCGCAAAGTAAAGCCACCCGCTACAGCCACCAGCAGATCGACGTCGAACACCTGCTCGTCAGCTTACTGGAACAGGAAGGCGGCCTGGCGGCTTCGATCCTGACACGCGCCGGCGTCAACGTTTCCGGTCTGTCCGCCCGGCTCGAGCAGGAACTCGACCGTATGCCGAAAGTCTCCAGCCCATCCGGGCCACCCGATCAGATCTACGTCACCGGCCGCCTGAATCGGCTGCTCACCTCCGCCGAAGATGAAGCCAAAAAGCTCAAGGACCAGTACATCTCGGTCGAACACGTGCTCCTCGCAGCGCTCGATGACGGGGGAGCTACGGGACGTGTTTTCAAAGAGTTCGGAGCAACCCGCGACCGCCTCATGCAGGCTTTGCGGGAAGTTCGCGGCAGCCAGCGCGTTACCTCGCCCAATCCCGAGACGACCTACGAAGCCCTCGAGCGCTACGGCCGCGACCTCACGAAGCTGGCGGAACAGGGAAAGCTCGACCCGGTGATCGGCCGCGACGAAGAGATCCGGCGCGTGATTCAAGTGCTTTCCCGCCGCACCAAGAACAATCCTGTGCTCATCGGCGAGCCGGGTGTAGGAAAAACCGCCATCGTGGAAGGGCTGGCGCAGCGGATCGTGCGCGGCGACGTTCCGGAAGGCCTCAAGAACAAGCGCGTAGTCGCGCTCGATATGGGAGCGCTCATCGCCGGCGCCAAGTACCGCGGCGAGTTCGAAGAGCGATTGAAAGCCGTCCTCAAGGAGGTGCAGGAATCGGGCGGCGTCATCATTCTGTTCATCGACGAATTGCACACCGTGGTCGGAGCCGGCAAGGTGGAAGGCGCCATGGATGCCGGCAATCTGCTGAAACCCATGCTGGCGCGAGGCGAGCTGCATTGCATCGGCGCCACCACGCTGGACGAGTATCGCAAGCACGTGGAGAAAGATGCAGCCCTGGAGCGGCGCTTCCAGCCGGTGCTCGTGGACCAGCCGTCGGTCGAGGATACCATCTCGATTCTCCGCGGCCTGCGCGAGCGCTACGAGGTGCACCACGGCGTGCGCATCAAGGATGCCGCCCTGGTCGCCGCCGCCGTACTCTCCAACCGCTACATCGCCGACCGGTTCCTTCCCGACAAAGCCATCGACCTGGTGGATGAGGCGGCCGCGCGCCTGCGCACCGAGATCGACTCCATGCCTTCGGAGCTGGATGAAATTCAGCGCCGCGTGATGCAGTTGGAGATCGAGCGCGAGGCCCTGCGCAAAGAGAAAGACACGGCCTCCAAGGAGCGGTTGGCAAAGCTCGAGAAGGAACTGGCCGATCTGCGCGCCGAAGGCGACGCCTTGCACGCCCGCTGGCAGTCCGAAAAGCAATCGGTGCAGAAGCTGCGCGCCGTGCGGGAGCAGATCGAGCAGACCAAAATCGCCATCGAGCAGGCGGAGCGGCAGTACGACCTCAATCGCGCCGCGGAGTTGAAATACGGCAAACTGAGCGAGCTCGAACGGCAGTTGAAGGTCGAAAGCGAACAGGCCGAGAAGAGCGGAGGATCGCGCCTGATCAAGGAAGAAGTCGATGAAGAAGATGTGGCCGAAGTGGTCAGCCGCTGGACCGGCGTTCCGGTTTCCAAACTGCTCGAGGGAGAAATGCAGAAGCTGCTGACTCTGGAAGACGAACTGCACAAGCGCGTTATCGGCCAGGATGAAGCCGTTACCGCGGTGGCGGAGGCGGTGATCCGCGCCCGCTCCGGACTTAAGGATCCGAGCCGCCCCATTGGCAGCTTCATCTTCCTGGGTCCGACGGGCGTCGGAAAGACGGAACTGGCGCGCGCCCTGGCGCAATTCCTGTTCAACGACGAGCGCGCCATGATTCGCATCGATATGTCGGAATACCAGGAAAAACACACGGTATCGCGGCTCATCGGCGCGCCTCCCGGGTACGTGGGCTTCGAAGAAGGCGGACAGCTGACCGAGGCGGTGCGGCGGCGGCCTTATTCGGTCGTGCTGTTCGATGAAATCGAGAAGGCCTATCACGATGTATTCAACGTGATGCTGCAAATCCTCGACGACGGCCGGCTCACCGATGGACAAGGGCGCACGGTGGATTTCAAAAACACCATTGTGATCATGACCTCGAATATCGGCAGCCCTCGCATTCTGGAGTACCGGGGAAGCTACAACGGTGCTTCCTTCGAACGGATGAAGGAGACCGTGCTGGAGGAAATGCGCCATCACTTCCGGCCGGAGTTTCTGAATCGGGTGGATGAAGTGATCGTTTTCCACTCGCTGTCCGACGAACATCTGATGCAGATCGTGGACATCCAGCTGGAACGCTTGTCGGCCCGCCTGGGAGACCGTCATATCCGGCTGCAACTGACCGATGCCGCGCGGCGGTTCCTGGTCCATACCGGCGCCGATTCGAGCTACGGAGCGCGTCCGCTGAAACGGGCGATCCAGAAGAACATCGAGACCCCCGTGGGGCGCTTGCTGCTGAAGGGCGAGATCCGCGACGGCCAGACTGTGCTGGTGGATGCACCGTCTTCGGGCGACGGTCTGACGTTCACACCGCAGGGTGTTTTGCGCGGAATGGGCGCCGGCTAATCGTCTCGCGGCACGCCGCGGCCTCCGCAGAGGCGTATGCATTGCGGCCCTATTCTTCGCGGAGCACCAGGGCGGGATCGACGCGTGTAGCGCGCCGCGCGGGGAAGTAGCATCCGGCGAAAGCCGTCAAAGCCAGCACCGCCGCGACCAGCGTGTAGACGAGCGGGTCGGTGGGCGTGACCGCGAAGAGCAGGCTTCGCAGGTACCGCGTCAGGGCAAGGGCGGAGAGCATGCCGGCGCCGATCCCAACGGCCGCCAGCCACAAGCCCTCGCGCAGCACCATGCCGAGAATTGCTTGCGGCGCGGCTCCCACCGCGACCCGAATGCCCATCTCGCGGGTGCGCTGCTCGACCGAATAGGAGATTACGGCATAAGTGCCCACACACGCCAGCAGCAGGGCCAGAACGCCGAAGATCCCGAGTACCGCGGCCTCCAGTCGAGGTTTGGCGACGTAGTCGCTGAGCACCTGGTCCATAGTCTGCACATCCTGAATTCCCTGGCTGGCGTATACCGTGCGGACCTGCTGCCTGACGGCCTCGATGGCGCTCCGGGGATCTTAGGATTCGTTGGGGCGCAAAGGTAGAAGGCAATTTACCACATCAGGCTCGCGGCGGCGGATTTGGTTAGTACAATGTCTACCGATGCGCGTCGCCCTTTGTCTCGCCTTTCTAGGCACGGCCTTGCTGCACGGTCAGGATCGGCCGTTCGATGTTGTGATCACGGGAGCGAGAGTCATCGACGGCTCGGGCGGCCCCTGGTTCCGGGCCGACATCGGAATCAGGGGCGACACGATCGCAGCCTTGGGCGATCTCGCGGGAATTCGGGCGGCGCAGCGCATCGACGGCCAGGGGCTTGTGGCCGCACCGGGATTCATCGATATTCACTCGCACGGCCGCCGCGGAATTTTCTCCGTTCCCACCGCCGAGAACTACCTTCGCGAAGGCGTGACGACCATCGTCGAAGGCCCGGACGGCAGCTCGCCGATTCCGCTGGCGCCATTCCTCGACCGCGTGGCCAAGACGCCGATCTCCATCAATTTCGCGACCTTTGCGGGGCAAGGATCGATTCGCGAGCAGGTGGTCGGGCTTGCCGACAGGAAAGCCACGCCCGCGGAAATCGAAAAGATGAAGCAACTCATGGCGCAGGCCATGCGCGACGGCGCGTTCGGCCTTTCGACCGGCCTCTACTACGTGCCCGGCAATTTCACGCCTACCGAAGAGGTGATCGAAATCGCGAAGGTGGCCGGGCAGATGGGCGGAATTCACATCTCGCACATGCGCAACGAGGCGTCGCACGTGCTCGACAGCGTGAAGGAGACGATTCGCATCGGCGAGGAGGGCCACCTGCCGACTCAAATCACGCATCACAAAATCATCGGCAGAGCCAACTGGGGTTTGAGCGTGGAGACGCTGAAACTGGTGGAAGAAGCGCGGGCGCGCGGTGTCGATGTCACCATTGATCAGTACCCCTACACCGCGTCCAGCACGGGAATCTCGGCGTTGTTCCCGCAGTGGGCGCTGGAGGGCGGGCAGAATGCCGTGCGGGAACGGCTGGCGGCGCCGGAACAGCGGGCACGGATCAAAGCCACGATCGTGGAGAATATCAAGATCGATCGCGGCGGCGGCGATCCGAAGAACATTTCCATCGCCAACTGCGGATTCGATTCCACGCTGGCGGGGAAGGACCTGGCGCAAATTACCATAGACCGGGGCGGGCAACCTACATTCGAGAATGCCGCCGAAACGGCGATGGACCTGCAACAGAAAGGCGGCTGCTCGGCGATCTATCACGCCATCGAAGAGGACGATGTGGTGCGCATCCTGCAGTCGCCATACACGATGATTGCCTCTGACGGGGAAATTCCGATCTTCGGGCAGGCGTCGCCGCACCCGCGGAGTTACGGGACATTTTCGCGAGTGCTGGGCGTGTACGTGCGGGAGCGGCACGCGCTGACGCTGGAAGAAGCCGTGCGCCGCATGTCGGGGTATCCAGCGCAGCGCTTGAAGCTGTGGGACCGCGGGCTGCTGCGGCCGGGGATGAAGGCGGATATCGTGCTATTCGACCCGGCGCAGGTGGGCGATCGCGCCACTTATGAGATACCGCATCAATACTCGGTGGGCGTACACGAGGTAATCGTGAATGGGAAGTTGGTGCTGCATCAGGATGCGGTGACCGCGGAGCGGCCGGGGCGCGTGCTGTACGGTCCGGCGCACCGGATGGAGTGAATTCCGCCGCCGCGTTCATCCTTCGCGCAGCGATCGAGCCGGGTCGATGCGGGCGGCGCGAAGCATCGGCAGCAGGCAGGCCAGAAGACCGACAGCGGTCAGCACGATCGGCGGCAGCGAGAAGCTGATCGGATCGTGGCCGGCGATGCCGTATAGCAGCGATCCAATCCACCGGGTCAATGCCCATGATACGGCCAGTCCCGCCGCGGCTCCGATCACCACCTGCCGAAGACTGGCGGCTACCACCAGCCAGGCCACGTTTCCCGGGCTCGCGCCCAGCGCCAGACGGACGCCCAACTCGCGGGTGCGGCGCAACACGCCGTGGCTGACCACGCCATAGATGCCGGCGGCCGCCAGGGCGAGGGCGATGGCCGCGAATCCGCCCACCAGCCAGGCCAGGGAGCGCGGCGCGGACACGGCGTCCGCAACCACTGTCCTCATTAATGCGATCCTGCTGACCGCGCACGTGCCGCAGACTTCGCGAACCAGGCGCGGCAGGTTCCGTTCGAGACCGGACGCATCGGCGCCCGTCCGCGCTACCAGGGCGAGATTCTGGGGGGCCCCATAGGCCTGCGCCAGCGGCACATAGATTTCGCCGTCGATCCAATCGGGCGGCCCCGTCATGGTATACGTCTTCACATCCTCGACTACGCCGACGATGGTCTGCCAGGTGGTCTCCCAAACGGGGCGGAGCCTGCGGCCGACGGGATCGGCACCCGGCCAGAAGCGCTTTGCCATGGCGCGGCTGATCAGAACGACGGGCGCGGAATCCTTGCGGTCGGCATCGGAGAAGCCGCGGCCGCGCAGGACGGGGATGCCGAGTGTGTCGAGATGTTCCGGCGTCACCGCGGTCGTCCAAAGGACGAATGCGGGAGCTTCGGGCGGGCGCGGATGGTCTTCGATCGCGTAGGTGAGCGCGGCGATTTCGGGCGATAGCGGAAGCTGGCTCATGGCGGCTGCGTGGAGCACGCCAGGATACGAAATGAGCTTCCCGCGAACCTCGCCGTAAAGCGCGAGGGTTTTGTCGAGCGATGCCGCAATCGAGCGCCCGGGGTTGATTTGAGCCGTAACCACCGAATCCACGCGGTATCCGGTGGCGATGTTCAGCATGGCCCAGAAGCTGTGCAACAACAAACCGGCCCCGACCAGCAGGATGGTAGCGAAGCCAGCTTCGGCCGTGATCAGCGCGGCGTCGGTGCGCAGGCCCATGCGGCTGAGCGTGGAGCGCCGGCCATCGCCCGGAACCAGAGACGATTGCGATCGGGCCCGCCAGGCGGGCAGCAGGCCGAAAACAAGGCCGCTTCCCAGCGAAACCGCCGCGGCAAAGGCGAGGATCCGCCGATCGATGGAGATTTCGCCGAGGCGCGGCGTATTCGAGGGAAGCCAGTGCTTGAGCAAATCAAGCTGGCCGAAAGCCAGCAGGATTCCCAGGATTCCGCCGGCGGCCGCCAGGAGCAGGGATTCGGTCAGCAATTGCCGGATCAGCCGGCCCGGGCCGGCGCCCAGCGAGATGCGAAGAGCAAATTCGGCGCGCCGCGCCGCGGTCTGGCCGATCATGAGATTAGCCACGTTGACGATGGCGATGAGCAGCACCAGCACCACCGCGCCCAACAGAAGCATGCTGCGCACGCGCACGCCGGCGACCAGGTGATCGCGCATTCCCTCCAGGGTGACACCGGAAGCCCAGGCATCCGGCATGGGCCATGGAAACATGGCATGGACGCGGGGCGTCCAGGCTCGCAGTTCGGCGACGGCGGCAGCGGGCGTGACGCCATGGTGGAGGCGCGCGAAGGTCGAGCAGACATTGATGCCCCAGTAATCGCCCACAGCGCGCGGGTCGAAAGGCATCGCAGTCCAGACCGAGACTTCGGGCGACGGGTATTGGAATCCGGGCGGCATCACGCCGACGATCTCGAAGGGGACCTCGTTCAGCGGAAGATACTGGCCGATGGCGTCGGACCGCCCGCCATACCGCTGTTGCCAGTAGGCGTAGCTGAGAACCACGGTGTGCGGCCGCCCGGGGCGGTCGTCGCCATCGGCGAACGCGCGGCCCAGCATCGGACCTACTCCCATCACGCGGAAGAAATTCGCTGAAACCTGCACGCCTTTCACTCTTTCCGGCCAATCGCGCCCTCGTGTGTTGAAGGCGCCCACGCCGGAATTTGCCGCGTAATCGGCCAGACGGCTGTGCAGACGGAGGGCGTCGAAGTGGCCGCGGACCGCGACGTCGACGGCGTAGTAGAGGCGGTCGGGGGACGGGAACGGGAGCGGCCGCAGAAGCACTCCATCCACCACGCTGAAGACTGCGGTCGTGGACCCTATGGCCAACGCCATGGTAGCCAGCGCCATCGCCGAGAACGTCCGGTTCTTCGCGAGCAAGCGAAACCCGAAGACGACGTCCTTCTTGAAGTTCTCCCAGGCCGCGGTGCCGCGCGCATCGCGGCATTCTTCCCTGATGAGGTCCGCATGGCCCATGGTGGACACGGCTCGTTGTCGAGCCTCGGAGGGTGAAAAGCCGCGCGACGTCAATTCCCGAATTTCATCTTCCAGATGAGCCGCTAATTCGGCCTCCATCTCCCGCTCCACCTGCGACCGCCGCACAACGGCGCGCAACTTCAATATCGATTCTCGAACCCAGCGCATGCTCTCGCTCCGTCAGGCCGATTGCAGAATTCCGTTGATGGCGCTGGACAGTTTCGCCCAGTTCGTCATTTCAAGTTCCAACTGACGCCTTCCGGCGCGGGTCAGCGAGTAGACCTTGGCAGGGCGTCCGCCCGGCGATTCGCGCCATTCTCCGCGAATCCAACCTTCGTGCTCCAGTTTGTGCAGCGCCGGGTAGAGCGATCCGTGGCTGGCTTGCAGCGTCTCGTTCGACATCTGGCGCAGCCGCTGCGAGATCGACCAGCCGGTGCGCGGCTCGAGATCGAGAATCTTGAGAATCAGCAAAAACAGCGTGCCCTGCACGAGGGCTTGTGGCCGGCTCATAGGCTCCTTTCAGGTAACCGATATATAAAGGTTACCTGAATAGACGGCGGGATGCACCATCGGTTAGCCGCGAAAATAAATCAGGCGAACGGCCAGACGCGCTCGATCGTCTTGGACAGGATCCAGCTTTTGTCGTCCGCGTTCAAGAACGGCATATCGTCGCGAACGACGCGCAGCGCCTGATCGTATCGCGCCGTCTGCTCGATGATCGGCCAATCGGTGGCCCACATCAGGCGCCTCGGGCCGAATTTGGCATGCAGCCGCTTCACCAGCTCCTGCGCATCCAGCCACGGATACGGCTGTTTCGACAACGACCAGGTATGCGAGATCTTCACGAATACATTCGGAAATCGCTCCAGCGCCAGCAGTTTCTCCAGCTCCGCCGGCCGGTCGACGGGGCAATCGGCCATGTGGTCTATGACCACGGTGAGCTCGGGGAATTTTCCGACGAGAGCTCCCACATCCGGCATGCGGGTGATCGGCGCCAGGATCGTCATGGGGACTTTCAACTGCTCGCAACGCTTCCACAAGGGAGGCATGAGCGGGCCATGGATCCAATCGCCCGACGCCTCGCCTGAAGGACTCAGCCGCACGCCGCGGAAACCCTGCGCGGTGAGCTGGGACAGATGATCCGGCGATGCCGGGTCGAGCGGATCGACGCGGCACACCGCCTGGAAGAATTGCGGGTAGCGCTTGAGGACGCTCGCGGTGTAGAGATTGTCGTAGCGGTAGTGAATCACCTGAATCAGCACCGTGCGGGACACGCCGTTCGCCTTCATCAGGTCGAGCAGCATTTCGGGAGTGGCATCGCGATCGGGCGGATGCGCTTCCCGCGCGAAAGGAAATTCCGGGTCGTGGTTCCAGACGTGCACGTGAGGGTCGAGTATCCGGTATTGTTCCGCCGCCAATCCGCTCATCGCGATCGCTCCCAGAAAGGTTCTGCGCTTCAGGCTACGCATAGATCGGTTCCAGCTTGTTCACCACGTAAGCGCCGCAGCGCTCGTAGCTGGCCCGCGGACCGTTCCGCGCCGTATCGAGATCCACGCACAGCCATCCTTTATATGAGATCGATTTCAGCACGCGGTGGCACGCGGGGAAATCGATATCGCCGTCGCCCAAGTCAAAAATATTGTCGGTGAGCTTTTCACTGACGTGCTTCGCGTCCTTGTAATCGGCCATCATCAGCCGGTCCTTATACCGGTTGAGAACGCGGGGCGCGTCCATTCCGGCCAGAAATAGATGCGCGGTGTCGGGCGAAAACGAGAATTTGCGGGGATCCGTGAGCGCCATGCAGCGATCGAGCTCGGCTTCGTCCTGCACCATCTCGCCCATGTGGTTGTGCAGGCCGGCGCGGAAGCCCATCTCTCCGGCCAGCTCGCCGATCTGGTTGAAGCTCTCGCACATGTGCTCGAAAGCGCCGGGCGCCGAGGCATTGGCGCGATTAGGCGGAAATACCACCAGCCGGTCGGCGCCGAAGCTCCTGAGAAATTCCATCGCTTTGCGGGCATTGGCCAGGACTTCCGCGCGGCGCTCCGGATCGTGCGTAGCGCCGTTGAATGAAATGGTGATGATGTGGACGCTGCGCTTTTCGGTCTCCCTTTGCAGATCGGAAATCGTGACGTTGTAAGTAGTCAGAATCTGCGGAAACTGGGTGAGGCGGATGCCGATGAATCCGGTGTCGCGCATGATATCGAGAATGTCGGTGAAGGGCACCCGCGGAAAGGAGTTCCACAGGTTCGCGCCGAGCGCCCAGCGGACATTGCGATTGGCCGGCAGGCGCGCGGCGGCGCGGGCCATGGAGGCCGCCACGAGGGCCAGGGCTGTGCGGCGCGTCATGGTGACACCGTATCACAGCCCATCCCGCGCGTGATGCCGCGCGCTATTCCCGTCCGGCGGCCGGCGCCAGGAAGCCCATGGGAGCCGCGCCCGGAAGCCGGCTGGGGCGCCGCCTGGCGAACTCCGCCTGGTTGCGGCGCACGGTCTCGATGGCTTCGAGAAAGTATTCCTCGATTGGCCGGCCCGCGGCGGAGTGCGCCACGTCGTGCGCGTAGAGCAGCTTGGCGTCCTCCACCACGGCCTTCAGATCGGCGCCGGTCAGGTTGCGGCTGGCGGCGGCGAGCCGGTCGATATCGGCGGTGCCCAGAGGCGCCGGCAGAGGCGAAAGCCTGGCGCGAAAAATGGCCGCGCGGGCATCGCGATCGGGCAGACGCGTCTCGAGCCACAACTCGACTCGTCCCGAGCGCACCAGGGCTTGCGGGAGACTGCTCACATTCATGGCGGTCATCACGACGCACACGCGGCTGGCGCTGGCGCTCTCCAGTCCATCGAGCATGGTGAGGAGGTAGCGGTATAGTCCATGGTCTTCGTTGTCTTCGAAGATCACGTCGGCGTCATCGATGAAGATCACCGACGGAGCATTCTTTTTGGCGGCTTCGAAAATCGCCCCCACGCTGCTGTAGAAGCAGTCGGTGCCCGCGATGACGGTGCCATCGATCAGGAAGAACTTGCTCTTCAAGCGGTGCGCCAGCGCGCGTCCGATGGTGGTCTTCCCGGTCCCGGGCGGACCGGCCAGCAGCACGCCGCGTTTCGGTTTCAGCTCGAAACGCGCGGCCAGCTCGCAGTTCTCGAACGGAAGAGCGATCTTCGTCTCCAGCGCCCGGATCACCTCGTCGGCGCCTTGCAGATCGTTCCAATCCACGTGTTGCACTTCGGCGATCTTCACGTTGCTGGTCATGTGGTGTTCCTGCACGTAGGCGATAAAACTGCCGGTGTCGAGATCCGAGCCGCGGCGCAGCCAGAGGCAGGCGTTGCGAAGCTGCCAGGCCGACAACTCGGGCGCGAAGCGGTGAATCCGGGCGTAATCCAGGCGCGAGGCCGTTTCGGCTCCCAGATAGACGTCGCACAGGAGGCGATAGTCCTGCTCCGAGAATGCCTCGATCTCCCAAATGTACGCCCGCCGGTGAATGGGCCACGGAGCCATGTCCTCGACGCCGAAGATCAGCGTTCGTCCCTGGAGCGCCGCCTCGGCCAAGACAGCCGTCAAAGCGGCGTCGAGCAGGTAGGATCGCGGATAGTCGCGCGCGTCCACGATGGCGGAGACCAGGTGCAAATCGTCGAGAACGATCAAAGCGTGCTCCGCGACGGCGCGGTCCAGCATATCGAGGAAGGCCTCCTCGATGGCACTGGGTTGATGGCTG
>Ga0335078_10003851_pt1 | contig 22330 bp, 16 predicted proteins | sample Lox_Sample_32_FD_206711 | JGI IMG/M metagenome (GOLD analysis project Ga0335078, IMG submission 206711) | Soil microbial communities from Loxahatchee National Wildlife Refuge, Florida, United States - Lox_Sample_3.2 | ecosystem: Environmental > Terrestrial > Soil > Wetlands | place: USA... | reverse complement strand
CATCCGGCTGATCAGCCGCGCTCGCCGCTCGGACTCTCATTTGACGATGCGCGTGCGCGCCGAAGTCCTGGATCGTTCCGACATCCTGGCGCTGGCCCAGGGAACTTCCAACCTGATTCTGTTTCACACCGACTTGATGGGCACGTTCGGAACGGTCTCCATCGATCCGCAAGTCGAACAGACGGCATATGGCGTCTTTAGCGATTTAGTAACACTCATGAGGGGACGCCGCTGATGCGGCGTGCTGTCTATTTCAACAAACCCGTGCGTACTAGATCGTTTACACCGGTGCCAATCTCGTGTGCAAGACTTGCACTGTGACCCTTGAATTACCCTCCGGAGCAGGCCCGCAAGTGCCGTGTTTTCGGACGGCGCGCTGATCCTAAAGATCGAACGTATGGCGCCGGACAGTGGCGCGAAACATGCACATCAACCGGGCAGGAGGGGGCTGAATATGTTTCGGTCTTTGCTCAATCTGCTCCTCGGCTGTACGCATCAGCGTACAACTTTTCCGCTTACGCCACGGCGGAATGCTGCTCCCGGCGCCACTAGAAATACCACGTACGTTGTTTGCCTGGATTGCGGGAAAGAGTTCAATTACAACTGGCGGGAAATGCGCGTCGGACAGGCCATAGCGCCGCGCCCTTTGGGCGAGGTGGAGCCGGCGCACGGCCCGGCGTACTGGAGACAACCCACACGGCAGCGTCCGCGGGAAGGCACGCACACGGTCTAATAAGGTCTTAGCCGTATGAGCGCGCATCCTCTGCCGTTTTTGGATGGTTTCATATCGCGGCGGTCAGATCCCCCAGCACTACCGCGCGGCGGGCGCCCGTCGCCGAGGGCAGGTTGGAGGGCCGATGGCGCCACGTCTCGTTCGCCAGTACGGCGAAGGCGATTGCCTCCTTGGCATCGATGTCGACGCCGTACTCCGATGAAGTAGCAAGAGACATTTTGGGAAGAAACGCCGCGAGGTGCGTCAGAATGCCCCGATTGTGTGCGCCTCCGCCGGAGACGATCAGGTCCGCGCTGCCGATGCTGCGAATCCCAACAGCTATGGCCGACGCTGTAAGTGCCGTTGCAGTGGCGATCAGATCGGGCAGCGGCAGCCGCGACGCCACCATCCGATCGACAAACTCCCAGCCGTACTGTTCCCGTCCGGCGCTTTTCGGGCCGCGCCGCCGGTAGTACGGGTCGGATAAGAGCTCGCATAACAACGTCTGATCGATCCGCCCCGAGAGGCCGATTTTTCCGCCGCGGTCGTAAGGCAGGCCCATTCGCCGCGCCAGGGCATCGATCACCATGTTGCCGGGGCCGGTGTCGAAGGCCGTCACCTCCGCGAGCCGGGCGTTGGGCGGGATCACGGTGACGTTGGCGATGCCGCCGATGTTCAGCGCCACCCGCGTCCGCCATGGATGGCGAAACAACAGGTAATCGACGAACGGCACCAGAGGGGCGCCCTGTCCCCCGGCGGCGATATCGCGCGCGCGAAAATTCGACACCACCGGCACTCCGGTGCGCTCCGCGATCACCGCGGCTTCGCCGATCTGCAACGTGTGGCGTCCGCCCTCGTGGTAGACGGTCTGCCCATGGCAGCCGATCAGGTCGATTTTTCCCCATCGCCTGACCGCGCGCAGAACCGCGCGCGCGTACAACTCCGCCAGCTCGAAATTCCAGCGCGAGACGGCGGCCGGCGAATCCAGCGCCAGGATGGCTTCCCGTACGCCTTTGGGATAGGAGGCCGTGGAAAAGCCGATGGTGCGAACGGAGCGGCCCCGCAATTCCACGATCGCGACATCGATGCCGTCCAGCGACGTGCCGCTCATCACCCCCGCGACTCTCACGAGCGTTTCAGCTCCTGCTGCAATTCGTGCAGCAACCGCAGGGCTTCGATCGGCCGCAGTTCGTCGATTTGCAATTCGCGGATCCGTTCCGCGATCCCGTATCCCACCGGCTCGAAGAGCTGGATCTGCATCGGGCCGGCCTCTTCGGCATGGGTCAGCTCGCCCGTCACCACCTGTTCCTGCCGCTCGTGCAGTTTCAAAACGGCGCGCGCGCGATGAATCACGCTCAAGGGCAACCCGGCAAGCCGCGCCACTTCGATTCCGTAGCTGCGGTCGGCGGCGCCCGGCTCCACTTTGCGCAGAAAAATGATGTGATCGCCGGCCTCTTTCACCGTCACCATCAGGTTGCGGACGCCCTCCAGCTGCCCGGCCAGATCCGTGAGCTCGTGATAGTGGGTGGCGAACAGGGTCTTGGCGCGGGTGCGGGCGTGAATGTGCTCCACTACCGCCCACGCCAGCGCCAACCCGTCGTACGTCGCCGTGCCGCGGCCGATTTCGTCCAGCACGATAAAGCTGCGCGGCGTGGCCGTGTTGAGAATGACCGCCGTCTCGGTCATCTCGACCATGAAGGTGGAGCGGCCGCGCGACAGATTATCGGAGGCGCCGATGCGCGTGAAGATGCGGTCGATGAGCGGCAGCGCAGCGGCGTCGGCGGGCACGAAGGATCCCATCTGCGCCAGAATCGCGATCAGCGCGGCCTGCCGCAGATACGTCGATTTGCCGCCCATGTTGGGGCCGGTGATGATGGCGATCAGATCGGAGGAATCGTTGAGATAAAGATCGTTGGGGGTGAAGCGGCCGCTCTCCTGAAGCGCCATTCGCTCGATCACCGCATGACGTCCGGCCAGAATGCGCATCTCGCCGGAATCGGAAAACCGCGGCCGCTGATAGCGGTTTTCCGCCGCCACCTGTGCCAGCGCCGCCGTGACATCCAGCTCGCCCACCGCCGAGGCCGTTCCGCGGATCCGCTGCGCCTGCGCCGCCACGCGCCGCCGCAAATCGGCGAACAACTCTTTCTCAAGGGTCTGAATTTTGTCCTCGGCGTCGAGAACTTTGCGCTCATAATCCTTCAACTCGGGCGTGGTGAAGCGCTCGGCGTTGGCAAGGGTCTGCTTGCGCTCGTAATCGGCGGGCGCGAGGTGCAGATTGGCGCGCGTGATTTCGATGTAATATCCGAAAACATTGTTGAAGCGCACTTTCAGCGAGGCGATGCCGGTCCGCTGCCGCTCGCGCGCTTCGATCTGCGCGATGTATTGCTTGCCGTTCTGGCTGAGATCGCGCAATTCGTCCAGTTCGGGATGATAGCCGGGCCGAATCGTGCCGCCGTCGGCGATGTTCATGGGCGGATTCTCGGCGATCGCCTCCAGCATCAGATTCGCCACGTCGGGAAGCTCGTCGAGCCGCTCGTGCACCGACCGCAGCCGAAGCGCCTGTTGTGTGTCGAAGCAGCGTTTCAACACCGGAATCTTCTCGAGCGAAAGACCCAGCGCCAGCATATCGCGGGGGCCGGCCGACCCCAGCGTCACCTTGGCCAGCAGCCGCTCGATGTCGAGGATTCCGGCCAGTTGCTTGCGCAGCTCCGCCCGCAGTATGGTCTGCTGCAGCAGCTCGCCTACCGCATCCAGGCGCTGTTCGATCTCCGCCCGATCCATCGAGGGCCGCAGCAATCGCTGGCGCAGCAGCCTTCCTCCCATTCCAGTCAGCGTCTGGTCAAGCACCGCCAGCACCGTGGCGCGGTCCCGCGGGGCGGCGGCATCGGCCGCGAACAGCGGCTCGATGAGTTCCAGGTTGCGCACCGTGACCGCGTCGAGCACCATGGAATCGGCGCGATCGAAGTACGACGGCCGGTCCAGGTGATCGAGCGCGCCGCGCTGCGTCTCGCGCAAATAGTGCAGAATGGCTCCCGCCGCTCCCACCGCCGCCGGACGCGCCGCCAGCCCGCAGCCATCCAGCGAGAGCAGCTTGAAGTGGTCGCGCAGCGTGCGGTCGGCATAGTCCCCGGTGAAGACCCAATCTTCCAGCTCGGTGCGGACAAAGCGCGGACCGCGCTCCTGGTTCAGCGCCAGGGGTAAATCGCCGGGAAACAGCACTTCGCGCGCTCCCAATTGCTCGATCGCCCCGGCCACTTCGGCGGCGTCGAGCTCCGTGGCCTTGAATTCACCGGTCGAGACGTCGACGTAGGCCAACCCCGACCGGCCGTCGGCGCGGGCGACCGCCGCCAGGTAGTTGTTCTCGTGCGACCGTACCAGCGCCGGATCCATCGCCGTTCCCGGCGTGACGACCCGCGTGATTTCCCGCTTCACCAGCTTTTTCGCCAGCCTGGGATCTTCCATCTGGTCGCAGATGGCGACGCGATAGCCTTTCTGCACCAGGCGCGCGATATAGCCCTCGGCCGCGTGATAGGGCACGCCGCACATGGGAATTGCCGCGCCCTTCTCCTTGTTGCGCGCCGTCAGGGTGATCTCGAGCTCGCGCGCGGCGGTAACGGCGTCCTCGTAGAACAGCTCGTAAAAATCGCCGAGCCGGAACATCAGCAGCGCGCCCGGGATCTGCTGCTTGACGTTATGGTATTGCCGCATCAGCGGCGTGGAGGCGTCGGAAGACATCAGAATGGAACCGCGGCGCGCGCGCGCGCGGTCAGGCGGACTGACAGTCCGCCGCAGGCTGCCCGCCTGCCCCACACATTATGCATAGATGCCGCGCAGGCGGATCGCATTGGCGACCCGGTCGAGCGCCAGCATATACGCCGCCGTCCGGTTGTTCACGCGGTGCGTGCCGGCGTATTGCAATACGCTGTCGAAGCTTTCGTCCATGATCTCCTGCAGGCGCTGGTTGACCAGGTTCTCGTTCCAGAAGAACCCCTGCCGGTCCTGCACCCACTCGAAATACGACACCGTTACGCCGCCGGCATTGGCCAGGATGTCGGGAATCACGAAAACGCCCTTGCGTTCCAGGATGTCATCGGCCAGGGGAGTGGTGGGACCATTCGCGCCTTCGCACAAGATCCGGCAGCGCACGCGATCGGCATTCCCGGAATGAATCACGTTCTCGGTGGCGGCGGGAAGGAGAACGTCGCACTCCGTGTACAAGGCTTCGTCCAGCGGGATATCCTCGGCGCCCGAGAATCCGGTGAGGAAACCGGTCTCTTTGCGGTGCCTCTGCAGGGCGGCAATATCCAGGCCCTTGGAATTGTACACCGCTCCGTTGTATTCAATGATGGAAACGATCTTGAAGCCGCGGGCGCTCATCAGCCGGGCCGCCATGCCGCCGACGTTGCCGAACCCCTGAATCACCACCCGGCACTCTTCCGGCGCCAGCCCAACTCTTTCCAGGGCCTTGAGCGTCACCATCATGCAGCCGCGCCCGGTGGCTTCCGGCCGGCCGCGCGAGCCGCCCAATTCCATTGGTTTTCCGGTGACCACGCCGGTGACCGTGTGGCGCGCGTGCATGGAGTACGTATCCATGATCCAGGCCATGGTCTGCGCGTCGGTGTTGACGTCGGGCGCCGGCACGTCGCGCTCCGGCCCGATAAAGTCCATGATCTCGGCTGTGTAGCGGCGCGTGAGCTTCTCCATCTCGGATTTGGAGAGGATGGTCGGATCGCATCGCACGCCGCCCTTGGCGCCGCCGAAAGGAATGTTCACGACGGCGCATTTCCAGGTCATCCAGGAAGCCAGCGCGCGCACTTCATCAGGGGTGACATCCGGGGCGAAGCGGATTCCGCCCTTGGCCGGACCGCGCGCCACCGAATGCTGTACGCGATAACCGGGGAAGACTTCCAGGCGTCCATCGTCCAGTTGCACCGGAATATTTACGTGAATCTCGCGTGCCGGCGTTCCCAGCACTTTGCGCATCCCATCGTCCAGATTCAGACGCGCAGCTGCTTCTTTGAATCGGGCCGCCGCGGCGATCCAGGGATTCTTCTCGTTCTCTAAGGAAATCGAAACAGCGGCGGTGGGTGTCTGCGTGGGCACTCTCGGAGCCTCCAAGGTCTAGATTATCGCAGCAAACACCCACGCAAAAAAGAACCGGGGAAGAGAAGCGGCTCACCCATCGAGATTGCGCCGGGTGAGCGCCCGCCTGTCCCCGGTTCTGAAGAGTATGCCGGTTGAATTAGCGGCGGCCGCCGAAGCCTCCGTGCATTCCGCCGCCGAAACCACCGCGCATGGCAGCCGCGCCGCCAAATCCGCCGCGCATCGCACCCGCGCCGCCAAATCCGCCGCGCGCGCCGATTCCGCCGCCGCCGATCACGGCCGCCCGCGCCGATCCGCGCGCGATGGCCCCGCCGGGCAGCCCGGCAGATCCGCGTCCATAACCCGGACGTCCCAGCGCGTATCCGTATCCATAACCGAACCGTCCATATCCGAAGTACGGAGCGTAGACGCCCCAATAGCCGGGCGAGAAGTAGCCGAATCCGAACGGATCCCACAGGAACCCGTCGGCCAGCAGCCACGCATAGGAATCAAAATACGGATCCCAATACCAGCCGGTGCCATACCAGCCTGGGCCGCCGGCATAGTACATCTCGGCGGCCGACATGTTGGCTTGCGCCGAATAGTCGGCGCGCAGCTTGCTCCACGCGTAGAGGTTATCCGATGCTTCGGTCTGCTTGACGCTGAAACCGCGGGTCTTCAATTTCGGGTTGTTCGAATTGAAGGCGATCTGCTCGCCCTTGTACATGTTGTTGCTGCGGCCATCCCACTGAACTTCCGCTTTGCCGTCGTAGACTCTCCCCCACGCGGGATTAACGCTGAATTCGTAAATGCCGTGTTTCACCAGCCGCGTGTCGGTCCCGGCATCGGTCACCACGATATGGTTCTCTTTTTCCACTTCCGCCGTTTCCACCATCACCCGGCCCGCCGTCAATTCGATTCGCGTGTCGGACAGCGATGCCGAGATCATTTTCACCGCGCTGTGATCTCCCAGGCGAACGAACACACCTGGTGTAAGAAGCATCTCGGCCTTGCCGTTGGCGGTTTGCAGGACGTGTCCCGGTTCCGCCACCGTCGATCCCACCTGGTTTCTGGCAATCGACTGGCCATCCAGAGTCACCTGGCCTTCCACATAATTTACGGTACCCGGCTGGGCGTAGCCTCCTTCAGGCTGGCGCGCCGGTTCACTCTGCGCCAAGGCCAGAGCGCTCGCCATAAATATCAGACCAGCCGCTCGGGCCGGACTATTTATCAGCCTAATCATGTCTCTGCCCCTTCCTGGTTCTCCACTATTAGGGACGTCCACCACCTTGCAGTGGGTTCAGGCTTTACAAACTCGTGACAATCCCTGACAGAGCTCTACAGATCGGGGGGCTGCTCAGATACAGTAGGAGAGGGAAGGTCTGTAAAAAATGGTAGTCCTCGGTATCGATATCGGCAGTGTTCACACCAAGGCCGGCATCGTGGACGAGAAGGGCGCGATCCTGGCATCGCGCACCATCCAGACCGCCGCCGATCTCGACGGTTTTGTGCCGGGTTTGCAGGAGGCCATTCATTGGCTGCTGGAAGCCGCCGGCGCGCCGCAGGCGGTGGGGGTCGGATGCAAAGGAATCATCGATCCCGACAGCACGCGCGTCGAGAACCTACACGGGTCATTGCACTATCTGGAAGGCCAGGTATTGAGCGAACTGGTCGGCATGCCGCACGAGGTGCCGGTTTTTGCGGATAACGATGCACGCGTGGCCCTGGCAGGCGAGTTGATGTGGGGAGCGGCGCGAGGCCACAGCAACGTGCTGATGCTCTCGCTGGGAGCCGGAGTCGGAGGCGCCGCCATGGTGAACGGTCAACTGCTGCGCGGCCATACCGGGGTGGCGGGGAATATGGGCCACCTCACGGTCGATCCCGATGGCGCGCTCTGTTCCTGCGGCAATCAAGGATGTCTCGAGACGGCATTTTCCGCCCGCGCCATCGAAGGCGAAGCCTGGGCGGCGGTGCATCGCGGCTGTGTCTCGACGCTGACGCGGCTGTTCCGCGAGCAGCCCCAATTAGCCACCTGCCGCACCGTATTTCAAGCTTCCCGCGAAGGCGACGAACTCTCGATTGCGATCGTCTCGCGGGCCGTGGCGCGCCTGGCCGCGGCCATTGCCGGCCTGTTGCACCTCTTCGATCCCGAGCTCGTAATCATTGGCGGGCCCGTAGCGGATGCCGAACTTCTCGAGTTGCTGCAGCAGGAAGTGTGGCGCCGTTCGCGCAAGCTCCTGGGCCGCGAGGTCCCGCTGGTCGAGCAGCAGGTGGCCGATCGATCCGGAATCGTCAGCGCCGCCGGACTGGCGCTTGCGCCGCGCTAGGTCTCGGGGTTGTGGCCGCACTTTCGGACTTCCGGAAGAATCTGCCAATCAGATCCGATTTGCGGATTTCAGAACACGCAGACTGTTGCCGGAGCATTGTCGATCTCGCTCTGAGCCGTTATACGGTTTCCGGCGTGGTTCACCAACCAGAGAGCCGCCGGGGAAATTTGACCTCTATTACCGGCAAATTACGATATCTCTTAGAGAGGAGCTTGCCAAAATGCCCGGAAGATCCGTCATACTGCTGCTTGTTCTCATCATTGGCGCGGTGCGTCCCGCCGGTGTGTCTGCCGCTTCCCAAGCCACCTGCACCCACTGTCCGGTGGCTTCGGTCCAACCCAAGGCCTCGCAGCCGCTGGGCAAATCCGATACGTCGCACGGCTGCAAGACCGGAATGAAGAACAGCTTGCCGGTGCCCGACCCGGTGTGCACGCCGGGAGCCGTCAATCCCACGGTGACCGTGCAAGTGCTCAAGAACTCCGCGTTCCGCACCGGATGCGTGCGCGACTGCGTGACCAGCGAGAGCGAAAAATCGGTCACCTACCAGTGGTACGGCATTCCGCATCCCAGCAACAATGAAGGGGCCAGTCAGACTTGCGAACTCGACCATCTGGTGCCGCTCGAATTGGGAGGCGCGGACACGCTCGACAACATCTGGCCGCAATGCGGCCCTCCGGACGTGCAACTCGCACAGCGCTATTTCAAGCAAAAGGACATGGTGGAGAACTATCTCGCCAATCAGGCCAAGACCGGCAAAATGAATCTGGCCAAGGCACAAGCCGCCATCGCCGCCGATTGGACGCAGTTTCTGAGCCAGGCCACCAAGTTCTGCTCCGGCAATCCGTCGAAGTGTGCCGCTGCCAAATAGCCGCGCTCGCGGCGGTCTATTCGTACCTCAGCGCCTCGGTCGGATTCAGGTGGGCCGCGCGATTCGCCGGAAGAATCCCGAACACCAGGCCCACCATGCACGATACGCCGAAAGCCACAGCCACCGCGACCCAGGAGATGGGCACGCGAATCCCGGCGAACGCGGCCGCGCTCAGGGGAATGGCCACGCCCACCAGAATCCCCAGCGACCCTCCGGCCAGGCTCAGCATCATGGCTTCGGAGAGGAATTGCAGCAGGATTTTGCGGGCCGATGCACCGACAGCCAGGCGCACGCCGATCTCGCGGGTGCGCTCGGTCACCGTCACCAGCATGATGTTCATGATGCCGATTCCCGAGATCACCAGCGTTATCGCCGAAACCAGCACCAGCACCAGCGACAGAATCAGCGAGATATTCTTGGCCGCTTCCAGAATCGCCGTCAGCGTATCCACGCGATACCGCGCTCCCGGCCGGTGTCGGCTCTCCAGCAACTCCCGCACGCGCACCGCGGTGCGCTCCACGGTTTCGGGAGAGCGGACTTTCACGTAGAGCGGATCGATCCGTTCCACATCCGTGAAATACCGCAGGACCGTGATGGGAATGACGATCGTGTCGCGCTCGACCTCCGATTGTCCGAAGGTTTCCACGCGCTCGTGGAAGGTGCCGATTACGGTGAACTGCAGGCCGAAGAGTTTGATCGTCTGGTTGAGGCCGCCATCCACGGTTCCATACAAGCGCTGCGCCAGGTGGTCCGTCAGGACGGCGACCTTTTCGCGCCCGGTGACGTCGCTGGCGTCCAGGAAGCGCCCCGAGCTGATCACCATGTTGCGCACTTCCTCGTAATCCTGATCGGTGCCGTTGACCTTGACGTCCTGCAGCCTTCCCTGGATCAGCACATGGTCGAAGCTGCTCATTACGCCGGTGGCGGCCGCGATATCGGCGCTCAGGTTCTGCCGCAGGGCCTCGACGTCGGCCATTTTGACGTAGTCGGCGTCGGCCGCGGTGGTCGTCATGCCGGAGACGTAATAGGCAAAGATGATGTTGGAGCCGATGCCTTCGATTTGTTCCAGGATGTAGTCGCGGCTGGTGAGCGAAATGGTGACCACCAGGATCACCGAAGCCGTTCCGATCACCATGCCCAGGCCGGTGAGCAGGGACCGCACGGGATTGGCGCGCAGCGCCTGCGCGCTGAAGCGGACAGCCTCTCCCAGAAACATTTTCCGGCTACCCGCCGCTGAGCTTGCGGAGAAGCCTGGCCGCGTCGGCGCGCGGCGGATCGTCGGGAGTCAGGCTCAAGCCGAGGTATCGTTCCAGCAAGCTTCGCGCCTGGTCGAGATTGCGGCCGGTCTTGATGTAAATATCGGCGCGGACGAAGACCAGGCGGGGAGAATCTGGCGCTACTTTTTCGGCGCGGTCGATGCTCTCATCGGCCTCCCGGTAGCGGCCTTGCTTCGCCAGGAATCGCGCCAGGTCGATGAGTTTGCCGATCTGCCGCGGCGCCGCCTCCACCGCCCGGCGCAACTGCTCTTCCGCCCGCGAGTAATCTTTGTGCTGCTCCGCCAGACGGAACATGGCCCAGTGCCCCTCTGAAGCATCGACCTGCTGGATGAGCCCGGCCACGCGCTGCGCCTTATCGAAACCGCCGCCCAGGAATCCGGGAGCGTCGAGATAGTATTCGAACAAGTCCGTCAGTGCTTCCACATTTCGCGGATTGAGCGCCGCCGCCCGCTCGAAAAACTGCCGTGCCTTGGAGGCAAACCCGGGGGCGGTGAATATGTTCGAGGTCTCCGCCCGGCGGCCGAATGACCGTGCCAGCCACAAAGCATACTCGGAGCTCGAGGGCTGCTCGTTGAAGGCCTTTTCGAATGCATCCGACGCATTCCGGAAATCACTCAGCATGTAGTAATTCCGGCCCATCAACTCGTATACCTCCGCATTTTTCAGCGAGATATCGTGGAGCACGTTGAGCGAGCGCTGGAAATCCGTCAGGCTGTACAGGTGCTTCGCGTTCTCCAATTGCCCGCCAGCCGCCCAACCGGAGAAGGCCAAACAAATGATGAGTATCGGGTCTCTCACGTCACCGGGTCCGTGTGTTTCTTATCGTAGCTTATCTACATAGATGATTACGAAAGGGTTCCGGTTTCAGATGTTGCATCCCGCGGCAGCAGATTGGCGTAAATTACTGACATGAGGAATCCCGGCTGGCTCGCTCCGGCTCTCCTGCTCGCCGCTGCTGCCGCCCTCGGCCAGGAAGCGATCCGGGTCGATGTACACCTGATCAATGTGGGCTTTTCCGTTCTCGATGCCGACGGGAAATTCGTAAACGATCTGAACCAGGACGATTTCGACGTGATGGAGGACAACGTCCCCCAGAAAATCTCATTTTTCGGGCGCGCTTCGGAAATACCGCTGCACCTCGGGCTGGTCGCGGATTTCAGCGGAAGCCAATCCAACTCCATAAAGCCCCACCATAAGGACCTCGCGACCTTTCTGAAGGCCGTCGTCACCCCGCGCGATGATGCGTTTCTGGTCTGTTTCGCCAACCGCGTGCGCCTGGCGCAGAGCTTCACGTCCGATGCCCATGAAATCGTCGATTCCCTGGAGCTGTTCGAAAAGCTGCACAACGGCAAGGCGCACGTGGAAGGGGAGCGCTTTCCGGATGTCGGCGAGCGCGAGATTCGTCCCACGACCACCGACACCGCGTTCTTCGATGCCGTATACAACTCCATACAGATCAAGTTGAGCGCCGTGGACCGCGGCCGCAGGGCCCTGGTGATCTTCAGCGACGGCGACGACAATTCCAGTGCCCGCGACGAATACGAGGCTATTGAAATTGCGCAGCGCAGCGATACCGTGCTGTTTTGTGTCCGCTATACCGAGACGCGGAGGGATGGGCGGCTGAGCGCCCGCAACAAGAACGGCATCACGGTGCTCGATCGCATGGCCCGCGAGAGCGGCGGCGCGGCTTTCGACGCCCAGGAGAAAGGCCTGGCGGTCCACTTCCGGGCGATCGGCGACCAGCTGCGCGCGTCGTACGAGCTGGCCTATCACACCACCAACCCCGTCAGCGACGGCTCCTTCCACAAGATTTCGATCCGCGCGCGCCGTGCGGGCCTGACGGTGCGCGCCAAGAGCGGCTATATCGCCCGGTAGCGGCTGCTCTAAAAATGCGGGAACAAAAAAAGAAAGAGGGCTCGTCGCCGAGCCCTCTTCCGGTTAATTGAATTGGAAAACGCCGCTATACCCGCGTGACGTTCTCGGCCTGCAGGCCCTTGGGCCCCTGCTTCACCTCGAATTCCACTTCCGCGCCTTCATCCAGGCTCCGATACCCGGACGCCTGAATCGCGGAAAAATGAACGAACACGTCATCGCCGCTCGCCCTTTGGATGAATCCATATCCTTTGGCGGCATTGAACCATTTCACGGTACCTTTTTCCTTCACTACACCTTCTCCTATCACTTGGTTCGTCGTGCTCTTGGGTTCTCAGACAAGGAAAGCGGACTTTCGAAGCTTGCTCAGAAGGCTCCAGGCGCGGCCAAACACATTTGTTTCAACTGCGTAGGTATTCTCTCAGATGGCAATTGTGGGGTCAAGCACAGAATGCGCGATTATGGAAGTTACGATGACAACCGAACTGGACCTGATCGATCGGATTCGACGGCGCGCGAATCTCACGGCGCCAGGTCTGATTCTCGGGATCGGCGACGACTGCGCCATCTTCCGCCCGCGCGGATCGCCTGTCGACCTGCTCTTCACCACCGACCTCCTGCTCGAAGGCACGCATTTCCTCCGCTCCACGCACACCGCCGAGGATGTGGGCTGGAAGGCGCTGGCACGCGGCCTGAGCGATATTGCCGCCATGGGCGGCGAACCGCGCTTCTGCCTGATGTCCCTGGTGCTGGCCCCCTGGCAAACCCGAAGCTGGATTGATGGATTTTACCGCGGCCTGCTGCGCCTGGCGGGGCGCGAAACCGCTCCGCTGGCGGGCGGCGACCTGGCGCGCGGCGACCGCGCGGCGTGCGACATCGTGGTTTGCGGCGAGGTTCCCCGCGGAACCGCCCTGCGGCGCGACCGCGCGAAACCCGGCGACCTGATTTATGTTTCGGGCGCGCTCGGAGGGTCGGCCTTGGGATTGGTGAAAGGCAAGCGCGATGCCTTCGCCTGGAAGCGGCATACGCGTCCGCAGCCGCGCCTGGCCCTGGGCCGCTTTCTGCGCGGGCGTCTGAAGGCCAACGCGGCGATGGACCTCAGCGACGGGTTATCGCTCGATCTGCGCCGTCTCTGCCTCGCCTCGGGACTCCGCGCGGAAATCCAGGCGCCGCCGCGGTTCCGTGGGGCGTCGCCGGAGCACGCCCTGCATGGCGGCGAGGACTACGAGCTGCTCTTCACGGCGCCCCGCCGGACGCGCGTGCCGGCAATCTTCGAGGGCGTTCCACTGACCGAAATCGGCATTCTGCGCAAAGGACGCCCCGGTGAAGTGCTGGTGAACGGCGAGCCGCTGCCTCCTCTGGGCTACGACCATCTGCGCGAAACTCGATTCGATGACTAGACGAACAGCAGCCATCTCCCTCGCGGGCCTGCTCGCCGCTTGCCAGAAGCCCGTGACCATCCCGCCGGACCTGTTCGCCAGGGAAGCGGCCGGAGGATGGAAGCTTACCGCCTTGCGGGATCTGTCCCCGTCGGAAACGCCCGATCCGGTGCCGCGAGACGCCATCGACCGCATCGTGGCGGCATCGTATGAAGGCCCGGGCAAACTGGAGGCACGTGTGTATGCGCTTGGAGCGCCGGCCGTGGCCTTCGACCTGGCCCAGCGATGGCGGCCCTCGGCAGACACGGTGTTCTTTAATCGCGGGCCTTTCTTTGTGGTGATCAAGTGGCAGTCGGCGGACCGTCAATTGCTTAAGGACTTCGTCGCAGACTTGGAAAAACGCCTCGCAGCAGCGGACGGCGGCAAAAAATAGTCTCGGGGAGTGTGGCCGGCGGGAAACAGGTGCTGCCGCAGCAGCACGAACATCCCGGGCCTGCGGGTGCGTATCATGGAGTTTATGTCAATTCGCTTTGGCGGCGGGATGCTCCTGCCCCTGTTGTGGTGTGCCGGAGCCTGGGCCCAGCAGTACACCATTTCGACGATCGCGGGAATGGGCCAGACATCCGGCTTTGCCGATGGCGGCGCGACCAACACGGCCGAGTTCATGTCGACGGGCGGACTGGCGGTGGGTCCTTCGGGCAAGCTGTACATTGCCGATCCTCTAAATCACCGTGTGCGGATGTTGAGCGGCGGCAACGTGACCACGGTGGCCGGCAACGGCACGGCCGGATTTGCCGGCGATAACGGCGCCGCCACCAGCGCCGAGCTCGATTTTCCTTCCGCCGTAGCCGTGGATTCCAGCGGCAACCTGTACATCGCCGATACCGGGAACGAGGTGATTCGGAAAGTCGATACCAAGGGCAATATCACGACCATCGCCGGCACGGCGGGGCAAATCGGCGCGACCGGCGACAGCGGTCCGGCCACCAGCGCCCTTTTGGATGCTCCCGGCGGCATCGCTGTCGATGCGGCGGGCAACATCTATATTGCCGATACCGCCAATAACGAAATCCGCAAGGTCTCGGGCGGCAACATGTTTTGCGTTCTCGGCTGCGGAATTACCGGCGGCACGATCAGCGCCCCGCAGGCGGTAGCCGTCGATGCGGCCGGCAACGTCTATATCGCCGACACCGGCAACTATCGCGTGGTCCAATACTCGGGCATCACGGTGACGGTCCTCGCGGGGACCGGGCTGATGGGGTTCTCGGGGGATGGCGGGCCCGGACCCAGCGCCATGCTGAACAACCCGCAGGGGATCTTCCTCGATTCGGCGGGTTTCGTCTATATAGCCGATTCTTTCAACGGGCGCATCCGCAAGATCCTGAAGGATGGCACGATCGTGACCGTCGCCGGGGACGGCGCCATCGCCTATTCCGGAGACGGCGGTCCGGCCACGAGCGCCGCGATGTGGCTGCCGCGCGCCGTGGCGGTGGATGGAACCGGCAACGTCTACATATCCGATACCGGCAATTACGTGATCCGGCAGCTTACGCCGACGTTTCCGCAAATCAGCGCCGGCGGCGCCGTAAATGCGGCCAGCTCCGGCGGGAAACTCTCGCCGGGATCACTGGCGACGTTGTACGGCAGCTATTTCACCACCGCAACCAGCAGCGCCCCGGCCCCGCTGCCATACACGCTGGGCGCCGTTTCGGTGACGGTGAACGGCGTGTCCGCGCCGATCCTCTTCGTAAGCCCCGGGCAGATCAATTTTCAGGTCCCGTGGGGAACGCAGACTGGAACCGCGACGGTCGCGGTCAGCTACGCCGGCGGGGGCAGCAACACGCTGAGCGTGCCGGTGGTATCGGCGGCGCCGGGACTTTTCGTCAGCTCGGGCAGTGTGGTGGCGCAGAATTACCCCGATTACAGCCTGAATTCGAATTCCAATCCGATTGCCCAGGGGGGCATAATCATTGCGTACCTGACCGGTGTCGGGCCGGTTCTGCCTTCGATTGCCGATGGAATCGCCACTCCGTCGACGACCGTCTACAACTCCAATCCGATGTGCAGCGCGACCCTCGGCGGTACCACCGCGGTGGTGCAATTCTCCGGCCTCACACCCGGATACGTCGGTCTGGCGCAGGCCAACATCCAGGTTCCATCGGGTATCGCCAGCGGGAGCAATCAACTGATCGTGACCTGCAACGGCCAGGCCAGCAACTCCGCCGCGATTTATGTGAAGTAGGCGCGCGCGTGCTACTTCGCGTACCGTATGGGGCTGTTGGCATTCGACAGCCCGGGTTCGGTGAGCAGGTAGTCGTTCGGGTAGAAGTGATCGACGTTTTCCGGCGTAATAATCTGATGGCTGGTGAAAACCGCCGGCGGCACGGCCTTCCCGCCCAGAATATCCAGCGCCAGGCTGACGAGGCCGTCGCCGTATTTCTCGGGAAAATAGGCCACCGAAGCCACCAGGCGCGTGTTCGGCGTACGCAGCTCGGCTCTCGCTTCCGGTTCGGCATTCTGCCCCACGATGGCGCAATCCTGGGCCCGTCCGGCTTCCTGGAATGCCCTTAGCGCTCCCAGCGCGCTGGAATCGTTGACGGCTCCCACCAGGATGCGCCGGGCCTTGGATTCCCTGAGATACTTTCGGACCCGTTCCTGCGAGGTCTGAAACTGGCCGTCGCCATCCAGTAACACCGTCCGGCATTGTCCGGACTTGCGCATGGATTCCGCAATGCCCACGCTCACGCCGCGCACCCTGGTTTTGGGCAGGGAACCGGCGCGCCGCAACTCGATGAGCAGGATCTCGTCGACTTCGCCGTTCCAGTTGCGCCTGGCCCACCGGCCCAGATAATGGCCCGCCATGAGGCCGGCCTGGTAGTTGTTGGCGCCGAAGTAGGTGGCTCCCGGATGCGGAATATCGATGGCGATGAACGGGATATGCGCCTCCATGTACTTGGCGGCGATGGCCGGCGCGATGGTTTCGTCGGTCTGGAACTCGATCACCAGGTCGACCTGCTCGCGGACGAAATAATCGGCGTTGCGCAGCGCGATTCTCGGCTGGTAGCGGTTATCCGCAAGGATCATCTCGACCTCCGCGCGTTCCGCCGCCTGCTGCACGCCGTTGCGTACTTCGCGGTCGAACGAAGCCTCCTGCCCCTGCGCCGCGTATCCCAACCGATACAAGCGGCGCCGATGGACTTCGGCCGCGAGCCGGTACTGATTCTCGCCGACCTTCTCCAGGAAGCCGCATTGATGCAGCGTATAGAGCAGCCGGAAACACGTTCCTTTGCTGAAGCTGGTCCGCTCGACGACATCGCGCAGACGCAAAGCGTCGCGCGGAGTTTGAAATGCCTCGAGAACCCGCGAGGCATGCACCAGCGATTTCACGATGTACCGGTTGTGGTTGGATGGTTTCACGTTGCGCTCGAACTCATTGCCGCGCGGCGCCCTGCGCTCCGGCGCCCGGGTCCGGGGGAATCTGGAAACTGGCCGGCGGATCCGGGTGGGCCGGATCAAAAGCCGGTAGATCGACGAGGTATCTGGCGATTTCGAGCTCCGCGCGGCGCATGCCTTCCACCACGCACCTGGCGAGCTCGTAGCTTCCGTAATCGCTGTGGTGGGTGGTGTCGTTTCCGGCGAAAGCCTTGGGTGCATCCGCCGGCCCCAGGGCTTCGTAGAACTGCTTGCTCATGGCGTTCAGATCGATCAGCGGCACTTTCTCTTGCTCGGCGACCTGGCGCACGGCTTCGGGATAGTCTCCGAGGCTGTTGGTGATCCTGCCGGAGGAGTCGAATGTCAGCCGGTGCATCGAGGTGATGAGTACCGGCGAGGCGCCGTGAAGGCGGGCATCGGCGACGAATCGTTGCAAATCGTTCTTGTAGCTGGTGAAGGCTCCGATTCCCTCGCCCTTCTCCTTCTGATCGTTATGACCCATCTGAATGAGGACGGTGTCGCCCGGCTGGACCACGCTGAGCAGCTTGGCCCATCGGTTTTCGCGCAGGAACCCGCGCAGGGACTCGCCCGATTCGCCGTGGTTGGCGATGGAGATCTCGGGTTTGAAGAACCGCGTGAGCATCTGTCCCCAACTGTTGTAGGGCTCCGCGGGCTGGTCGGTGGACGTGGAATCGCCAGCTATGTAAATGGTCGGAACCGCGGGGGCCTTTTCCACCACCAGCGTTCGCACCGCCGGGCGCGTATCGGCAAATTCCAGCGTGATGCGATCATCCCAGGCCCACGCTTCCGAGGTCCGCTCGCGGTCCTTCAGGCGCACTTCGCCATCGCCGCGGATCCGCGGAGTTCGCACGTTGACCAGGAAAGACCGGGTTTCGATTTTGCCTGCGGGGACTCGCACGCGCTCGAGCATGAGGCGGCGAAGCTCGGCCTTGAGGGTAGTCACCGAGTCGGCGTGGTCGTCGCCGAGGGTGACCGTGATTCGGTAGTTGCCTTCCTCGGGCACACGGACCGAAAAGTAATAAGGCGGCTGGGAGGCGGTGGATTCAAATCCGTAGCCGGTCCGCGCCGAGTACACGGCATCCGGAGCGACTTTGGTAAATCCGGGAGCGGCTGTCGCGGACACGAAATCGAAGCTCATCGGCTGCCCTCGAAGGGCGAACAAAGCCACCAATAAAAGCGCGGATTTCATCCGCTCATCATATTCCAATTCAGGGCCCGGCGGCGGCCGCGCAGTTTTGCAGTGCAAAACATCATGGTCATGGGGCGAATGGCACTTTTTGGCCGAAGCTCCGCATGCTTGCAGAAAAGATTACTGTTTTCTGACAGATCCATCACGAGCCGGCGGCTGTTTCGTTTCGGAATGAGAAACGCCTTTCGCCTGCGAAAATCTTCTGTATTTTTGGTTTCGGATATGTGCATACTATGTGCCGGAAAAGGGGTCTCCCCGGCAGGACGGCCATGCCAGCCATGCCCGGGGTGGAAGGAGTGTCGAATGCAACGTTCGCATTGCGCGCGTAGTCGCGCGTTACCGGTGGCGGTTGCCCTGTTGGCGGCTGCTTTTTCTTGCCCGGCGCAGGAATCGCGCGGCAGCATTTTGGGCAAGATTACCGATCCGCAGAATGCGGTGGTGCCCAGCGCCACTGTCATCGTCACCAATACGGCAACCGGCGTCGCGCGGCGTGCCGCCACCAATAGTACGGGATATTACGAAGTCAGCTTCCTCGATCCCGGCGCCTATATGGTGGAAGCGGAAGCACAAGGATTCAAGAGGATTTCTCGCGGTCCCGTCACGCTGGATGTGGGCGACCGGGTCACGGTGGATCTCCAGTTGGCGGTGGGCCAGACCAGCGAGTCGGTAACCGTGACCGCGGATGCTCCGCTGCTGGAAACCGCAAGCGCCGCGCAGGGGCGCGTCCTCAACTCGAAAGAAATGGCGCAGTTGCCGATGGGAACCATGAACCCGTTCCTGATGCAGGCCATGGCCGCCGGCACGGTTTTCACGGGCAGCTTACAGCCGGACAACAACCGCGCCATGGACAACGCCGCTTCGGCGAATTATGCTTCGGGCGGTTTGGGCACCGGGACCAACGAATTCCTGCTGGATGGCAACCCGATCACCGGGACCAACGGCGGGCGCGCCGGTTTCGTTCCCAATCAGGACGCGGTGGACGAGATGCGCGTGGAGACGTCGCCTTATGACGCCAGTATCGGCCACAGCATCGGCGACTACATCATGGCGACCACCAAAACCGGCACCAATACGCTGCACGGAGACGGATTCTGGCAATTCCAGCAGGTTCGCTGGAACGCCACGCCGCACTACACGCGCCTGGCGTACGAATCCGGCCTGGCCGCCGGCACGGTCGCTCCCGGCAGTCAGGAGCAGGCGTCGGGGAGAATCAGCCAGCCGGGCTTCAGCCTGGGCGGCCCGGTATACATCCCCAAGCTGTTTAACGGCAAAAATAAGCTGTTCTTCTTTGTCAGCTATGCGCACATCACCAGCATCGCGCCGCCTTCTTCGACTCCCATCTACACGGTACCCACGGCGGCCGAACGCAACGGCGATTTTTCGGCGCTGCTGGTAGGCACGGTGAATCCTTCGCAGTACATCGTGTACGATCCGCGGTCGGCCGCCCTTGTGAGCGGCCAGGTGACGCGCACGCCCTTTCCCAACAACGTCCTGCCGGCGTCGGTGATGACGAACCCGATCACCAAATTTTATTCGCAGCTTTATCCGATGCCCAACAACCCGGCGGGCCTGGTGCAGCCGGATGGCACCAATAACTTCTACGACGGCGGCCAGCCGAACGACGATTATTTCCCGGACTTCACCACCCGCGGCGACTACAACATCGACCAGAAGCAGCGCTTGAGCGGAAAGTTCTACTTCGACGGCCGCACATCCAATCAATACGACTGGGCGCATTCGACGCCCCTGGCCGGCGTGGAATCGAACGGTTTGTACCGGCCGGCCCGCGGTGAATCGATCGACTATACGCGGACGCTGAATGCCACCAACATACTGGATATCGGCCTCAGCGTTTCGCAATATTCCGAGGGCGACAAGAAACCGATCGATTTCAAGTACACGGCCGCGGATGTCGGCCTGCCCTCTTATATCGACCAGAAAGCCGGCAGCGCCGATTCGCTGCCCTGGATCAACATCGCGGGCGTGGCCAATGCCGCATCCACCAGCTTCATCGGCGAACCGGGATTGAACCAGCGTGGCACCACCGAGCAGCTTACGGTGAAGATGGTGACCATCCACGGGAATCACACCATGAAATACGGCTGGGAAGAACGGCGCTATCACTACGGTTACGTGAATCCGCTGGGCAACGTGACCGGCTATTACACGTTCAGCAACACCTACGACATGCAGGCGCAGAACACCGCCAGCAACCAGACCACGACCACCGGTTTGGGATGGGCTTCGTTCCTGATGGGCATGCCGACGGCGATGTCGCTCGACACCAACTCGGTGCCGTACGACAGCACGCCGTATCATTCGCTGTTCTTCCAGGACGACTACCGCATCACCAACCGGCTGCGAATCGGCTTCGGACTGCGATTCGATCGCGAAGGCGGCACCACCGAGCGCTTCAACCAGGGATTGGCCGGCATGTACGACTTCAGCTATACGCCGCCTTATGCTTCCGCGGTGCAGGCGCAGTACGCGTCGCTGCTTTCCAGCCCGCCTTCGAGCGTCAGCGCTGCCACCGTTCAAATGCTGCAGCAGGGCATGCCCGCGAGCTCCTTCAACCTGGCGGGCGGCGTCTCCTACCTCGGCCAGAAGTGGAGCAACCTCACCAGCGGCACCACCCGCTACCTGCCGAACGTGAGCGTGGTCTACCAGCTCACGCCCAAGACCGTCCTGCGTTTCGGCACCGGGTGGTATTCGGACACCTTCAACGCCATGGCCGCCACTTCCACCCGGCCTTTGTTGAACGGGTATAACCAGACCACAAGCACCACCATCACCACCGACCATGGTCTGACCTTCTGCTGCGGCGTGGGCGCGGCCGGCAATATCGGCGCGGCGAATCCGATGATGAACCCGTTCCCGGTGCTGGCCAGCGGATCACGCTGGGTGCTGCCGGTCGGCAACGCGCTGGGCTCGGGAATCCTCGATGGCCAGGGATTCACTTATTACCCCCGCGGCTACACGCCATCCTGGGAGCAGCGCTACAGCTTCGGCATCCAGCGCAACATCGCCGGCAATCACACGGTCGAAGTCTCGTATAACGGCGGATATGCGTCGGTTCCGTTCACCCAGAATCTGAGCTATCTTCCGGGGCAATACTGGAACTATTTCGACACGCGCAGCTCCACGGTGGACACGTTGATGCAGACCAATGTGCCGAACCCGTTCCTGGCGGCGCTGCCGGCCATTCAATCCAACAATCCGTCACTTTACAATTACCTGAGCACGATCGGGATCTTCACCTCCTCAACTTTGCAGGTGCAGCAACTCCTGCGTGCGTATCCCAATGCCGGCTTCGCCTTGCAGGAATACGACGCGATGCGCGGCAAGGTCATCGACAACGAAATCCGCGTACAGTATCAGAAGCGCATGTCGCACGGCTTCATGGAAAATGTGCAGTATTCGTACATGTGGGGCCGGCAGCAGTGGCTTCCCAACCAGTTCAACAACACTCCATCCTGGCAGTTGAATTCGAACATCCGTCCCAACCGGCTGGTGTGGAGCAACGTGTGGGATCTGCCGTTCGGCAAGGGCCGGCAGTACCTTACCAGCGGCCCGCTGCAGCACATTGTCGGCGGATGGGAACTGAGCTGGATCTACACCTATCAGACCGGTCCGCTGATCAGTTGGGCCAACAACTATTATTACGGCAGCATCGACCAGATCGTGCAGGCGCTGAACCACGACCAGGTCCATTCGCAGAACATCAACATGTGGTACAGCCCGTCGGCGGTCTGGACGGGCAGCACGGCTCCCGCGAGCGGTTTTGTGGGCTTTGAAGGGCGCTCGTCGGCCCAGCCGAACACCTACCAGGCGCGCGTCTTCCCGCAATACATCAACAGCCTGCGGGCGGATGGCATCCGCGACTGGGATGTGAGGGTGGCGCGGACGTTCCGCATCTACGAGCGGCTGAATTTCATGCTCGCGCTCGACATGCTGAACATGACCAACCACACCCAGTTCACCGCCCCGAATACCACGGTAACGAGCTCGAGCTTCGGGACGTTATCGGGGCAGGCGAACTGGCCGCGCATTCTGCAGTTCAACGTCCGGGTGCAGTTCTAGAGACGACTGAAACCAGTATTGGCCGCGGCTGGACGCGGATCATCCTCGTCCAGCCGCGGCTTTGTTTATTCATAGGCTGTCCGCGACCACA
>Ga0335078_10003850_pt1 | contig 22331 bp, 19 predicted proteins | sample Lox_Sample_32_FD_206711 | JGI IMG/M metagenome (GOLD analysis project Ga0335078, IMG submission 206711) | Soil microbial communities from Loxahatchee National Wildlife Refuge, Florida, United States - Lox_Sample_3.2 | ecosystem: Environmental > Terrestrial > Soil > Wetlands | place: USA... | reverse complement strand
CGATACGAGTGAAGGCTGCCTCTACGTTGTCGCCACGCCGATCGGCAATCTCGAGGATATCTCCCTGCGCGCGCTGCGAATTCTTAAGGAGGTCGATGTGATCGCCTGCGAAGACACGCGCCAAACGATCAAGCTGCTTTCGCATTTCGACGTATCAAAGCGGCTGGTCAGTTATCACGAGCATAATGAGATCACGCGCGCGGCGGAACTCGTGATCGAACTCGAGCAGGGCGCGAAAGTCGCTCTCGTCAGCGATGCAGGAACGCCCGCTATTTCCGATCCCGGTTACAGGCTGGTAAGCTTGTGCCTCCGGCACGGCATTCGCGTGGTGCCGGTGCCGGGAGCGTCCGCGTTCGTTGCGGCGCTGGCAGCTTCCGGCATGCCGATCGAGCAGTTCGTGTTTGCCGGTTTTTTGCCCTCCCGGCCAACGGAACGCCGCAAGGCGCTCCGAACCTTGGCCGCCGAAGCGCGAATGATCGCGCTCTATGAAGCGCCTCACCGCCTGCTCGATACCCTCGAAGACGCTCTCGAGATTCTCGGCAATCGCCCAGCGACAATCGCCCGCGAAGTCACCAAAGTGTACGAAGAGTTCTTGCGTGGCCATCTGGAGAATCTCGTCGCAGAAGCGAGAAAGAAAGCGCCACGCGGAGAGATCACATTGCTGATCGGGCCGCCCGATGGGAGCGCGATTCATGCGGAAGCGGAGATGCCTTCTGCAAAAGATGTGCCGCTCGCGCGGCGCGTTGATCAGATCATGCACGATCGCGAAGTGGATCGAAAGGCCGCCCTCAAGCAAGTCGCGCGCGAGCGTGGCATCACGCGGCGCGAAGCCTACAAACAGCTTTTGATTACCCGCGACGAGTAGATGGCGAGAGCCTAGTTCGCAGAAGTAGCTGTGGTATTCGCAAAAAACTCATCGACGCGATCGAGAATCTCGGCGGCGCTGTGCGCGTGATGAACCTGGTAGCGCAATTCGCCTCCGTTGCGTACTCCATGCGTGAAGAGGCTCGCAAACTGCTTCATTTTGCCGATCGCATCGGGCATGTCGGCATCCGTCAGGCTGCGGAAGTAATTCGAGAGCAAACGATAGCGATCCAGTTCGGTCGGCTCATCGTAACGGCCGGTCGCCAGATAATCCGCAATCTGGCTAAAAATCCACGGATTCGATGATGCAGCGCGGCCGATCATCACCGCGTCGCAACCCGTTTCTTCGATCATGCGCACGGCATCTTCGGGTTTGCGCACGTCTCCATTTCCAATGACGGGAATACGTACCGCCTGTTTCACGTCGCGAATGACCTGCCAGTCGGCGAAGCCCGCATAGCCCTGCATGCGCGTGCGCGGATGAACGGCAATCGCTTCGATCCCAATCTGCTCGGCCATGCGCGCGACTTCGACGGCGACGATATTGTTCTCATCCCAGCCGGAACGAATTTTGATCGTGAGCGGTATGCGCACAGCGGCACGAACGGCTCGCAAAAGTTTTCCCAGATGCGGCAAATCGCGCAACAGACCTGAGCCGCCGCATTTCACTACTTTTTTTACCGGACATCCGAGATTGATGTCCGCCTGATCGAACCCCAAATCCTCAATGAGCGCCGCGGCCGAAGCCATTACGCCGGGATCGGCGCCAAAAATCTGGCCGGCGATGGGGTGCTCGTCCTCGTCGAAATACAAATAGCGGAAAGTCCGAGCCGATTTGCGGTTCAAGCCTTCGGCGCTCGTAAATTCCGTCATGATCAAGCCGCAGGCGCCGAGCGAGCGAATCACGCGGCGGAAAACGGTGTCGGTGAGGCCCGCCATGGGCGCAAGGATTGTGGCGGGGCGGATCGCAAGATCGCGAATTTTCAGCTCGACGGGAAACATCTAGTCGAATCCTGCCGTGCGCGCAATTTCCGTGCGAACTTCGGACGACGCGCTGTTTGTGCGGCGCTCGCCGAGATGCGCCAGGAGAGCTTCTTTCGAGCCGCCAAAGAAATTGTCGACGATCTGCGCGAGTGCCTGCGTGCGCGCATCGTCGGCTCCCAGTTTCGCTCGGTACACATACGCGCGGCCGGATTTGCGGCGCTCGACCACTCCCTTGCGAGCCAGCCGGTCCATGATCGTCATGATCGTGGTGTAGGCGCGAGCGCGGCGAGGAGCGAGCCCATCCCGAATTTCGCGGACCGTTGCTTCACCCAGCGGCCAGAGCGTGTTCATGCATTCGAGTTCCAAGGGCGCGAGGTCGAGCAGCGAGTGCCGCGGCGAAGCGGAATGCGCAATCATCTGGTTGTCACTCCTTGGGCGTACTCGCTACGGGATCGGAGAAAAGCGCCGGTGCCTTTGCTGGAGCCGCACTCGTGCTCGATGCCAAAGGCTGCGGGGCCGGTTTTTCGGGAATGCCGAGATACCGGCTCGCACGAAGCAAGGCCCGCCGCAGCGACGGATTGCGATCGGTCCAATTCCCATCGGAGCCGTCCGCGGACGCCGCCTCTAGGGTCGCTCGCATGCCCGCCATCTTCGAATCGATGTCGTCGATGTAATGCAGCATGACCGCCTCGGGAATCTGCGGCAGGCAGGGCGACCCGAATTCGTGAGTGCCGTGATGGCTGAGAATCATGTGTTCGACGAGCACTGCGAGCGCTGCGGGAAATCCTGGAATCGCGTTGCACTTTTCGTGAACGACGCGGACGCCCATCATGATGTGGCCGAGCAGGCGGCCATCGTCTGAATAGTCGATGCCGCGCGCGTACCGCAGCTCTTCGATCTTGCCGACATCGTGCAGCACGACGCCGGCAAGCAGCAGGTCCGCATCAAGCTCCGGATAGTGCGTTGTCACCGCGGCGGCCAAACCCATCAAGCTCACGACGTGTTCGAGCAACCCGCCGAGATATGCGTGATGCATGGTCATGCCGGCCGGCGCGCGCTTGAAACGCGGCGCAATCTCGGGATCTTCGACGACGCTCGAAAGCAATCGCCTGAGCCACGGATTCTTCATCTCCGCGATGGCCGCCTTCATCGCGCTGTAGAGTTTCTCGACATCGTGCTTCGTGTGCGGAAGGAAATCGGCCAGGTCGTAATCGGAGTCGGCTGCAGGAATGATCTGCTCGAGCGTCAGCTCTTTCTGGCCGTTGTAGACTTTCACGCGGCCGCGAATGCGCACCACGTCGTCGCATTCGAACGTCTTGGCCAGAACCTCGAAGTTTTCCCACATTTTGGCGGGAATGCTGCCGGAACGGTCTGAAAGGCTCAGCTCCAGCCACGTTTTCCCCGTGCGCACCGATGTCCGAATCTCTTTTTCGCGCACGAGAAATAATGAAGAGACGATCTGGCCGTCTGCCAGGCTAACGATGAACTGGGGTTTCATCAGCCGTTGATCTTTACGGGCGACGAACTCTTCTTCTTCGATTTCTTCTTATCCGGCGTGTCCGGGGTCGGCGCCACTTCTTGAATCACCGTCGCGCCGGGGACCGCCGCCGTATCGACGTAGCCCGGCTTTACTTGAACGTAGCTCTCTTCGCGCATCTGCGCGAGATACTGCCGCAGCGCCGGCTCCATCTTCTGGCGATACAGAATATTGGTGATCTCGCCTTCCACTTTGTCGAGCGGTTGAAGGCCCGCCTGGTAGTGTTCTTCCACTTTGAGAATTTCGAAGCCGGTTTTCGTCTGGATTACGTCCGTGAACTGCCCGCGCTGCAGGCCGAATACAGCGTCTTCGAGCTGCTTAGCCAGCTGCCCGCGCTCGAAGGCTCCGAGGTCGCCCCCATCCTGCGCGGTCGAACCCTGCGAATAGCGCTTTGCCAGCGCCGTGAAATCCTCGCCCTTCACAAGCCGGTTGTGCAGATCGTCCGCTCGCGTATGAACAGCCGCCATTTCTTCGGGGCCAAGCTTTTCCGTGGTGAGGAAAATCTCCGCCAGCTCCACCTGTTCGGGACGGTTGTAATCCTGCTTGTGAGCTTCGTAATACTTTTTCACCTCGTCGTTGCCGATGTCCATCCGGCCGCCCACTTCCTTGCGGATCACTTCCTGGGTCAGCATGCTGTTGCGCAGCTGATTCTTGTAATCCTCCCAAACGATGCCCTGGCCTTCGACCGCCTTTTCGAGATCGTCGAGCGTGGCTAGATTATTTTGCTTGCGGATGTCGTCGAGGCGCTTGATGAGATCCGTCTCGACGCTGATGTCCATGTCCTTGGCGCGCTCGATCAGGAGCTGCTGGTCGATCATGTCTCGCAGAAGGTTCTTGCGGCGTTCCGCAACTTGATTTGCGATCTCCTGCTGGCTGCAGTTCTGGCAATCGTGCTCGACCTCGTCCTGAAGTCCCGCGAGGCCCTTCTGGTAATCGGACATCGTGATGATCTGATTGTTCACGCGCGCGACGATCTGCTCGACGACGACCGGCTTCGCCTGCGCGTGGCATTGTCTTGCGCCAAAAGACGCCAAGATGGCGAGGAACAGAGAAGAGATCCAAAGAAAATGCGGATTTTTCATGTTAGGTTACTCGCTAGAAAGTGTATCGCTACGATTGTAGTTGCTTCAAGACGTTTCTGACGGCGTCCATTGGCCCGCTCTTGCCATCCTTGCCGCTTTTCCATGCAAGCCACAGCACGCCCCCCGGGTCCAGCCGCATGTCCTTCCGCTTGCCGATCAGTTTCACAAGGCGCTCGGGACCGAGCGGCGTATCCTCATGAAACTTGATCGCGATTTGATCGCCGCGCCGGTCCGCTGTCGCAACCAGTAGCCGCTCCGCCATGGCCTTCAGCACCGCGTAATCCAGAAGATTACCGACCGCAGGCGGCAAGAGGCCAAAACGGTCCTCCAGTTCCTTGCGCACTTCTTCCCGGTCCGCATCCGACGTGATGCCGGCGATTCGTTTATAGATGCGCAGCCGCAGATTTTCGTTTTCGATATATTCCGGCGGGATGCGAATATCCTGGCCGAGATTCAGGGTCGCACGCCGTTCGGGCGTGACCGCTTCGCCTTTTTTCTCGGCCACGGCGCGCTCCATCATCTGGCAGTACATGTCGAAACCGACCGCTTCGATGTGCCCGTGCTGTTCGCGCCCGAGCAGGTTTCCCGCGCCGCGCAATTCCAGATCGAGCGCTGCGATCCGAAATCCGGCGCCAAGATCGCTGAACTCTTTGAGCGCCGCCAAACGCTGGCGTGCTATAGGCGTGAGTGCGCCCTCCGCTGGAACGAGTAAATACGCGTAAGCGCGCTGGTTCGACCGTCCCACGCGCCCTCGAAGCTGGTACAGCTCCGATAAACCCATGCGATCGGCGCGATTGATCAAAATCGTGTTCGCGCGGGGGATATCGAGCCCGTTCTCGATGATGGTGGTCGAGACGAGCACATCCGCCTCGCCGCGCACGAACTTCAGCATCACCTTTTCCAGTTCGTTCTCCCGCATCTGGCCGTGGCCGACCACCACGCGCGCCTGCGGAACGAGCCGCTTCACCATCGTCGCCAGTGACGCGATCGATTCGACGCGGTTGTGCACGAAAAATACTTGCCCGTGCCGCGCCATTTCCTCTTCAATCGCCCGCTGAACCAGCGTTTCGTTGAAGGGCGCTACCGTGGTTTGAATCGCCAGACGGTCGCGCGGCGGAGTCTCGATCACGCTCATGTCGCGGAGGCCCACCAGCGACATGTGCAGCGTGCGCGGAATCGGCGTGGCCGACATGGTCAATACGTCCACATTCTTGCGCATCTCTTTCAGCCGTTCTTTGTGCGCCACACCGAACCGCTGCTCCTCGTCGACAATCAACAGGCCCAGATCGTGAAATTTCACATCTTTGGAAAGCAGACGATGCGTCCCGATGACGATGTCCAGCTTGCCCGTTTCCAATTCCTCGAGCGTCTTTTGCTGTTCCTTGTCGCTGCGAAACCGGCTCAGCATCTCCATGCGCACGGGAAACGCCGCAAATCGCCGCTTGAACGTTTCCAGGTGCTGGAAGGCAAGCACGGTCGTGGGGGCGAGCACTGCCACCTGCTTGCCGTCCGCGATCGCTTTGAACGCCGAGCGCATCGCCACTTCGGTCTTGCCGTAACCGACGTCGCCGCACAAAAGCCGGTCCATCGGCAGCGCCGATTCCATGTCCCGCTTCACCTCGTCAATCGCGCGCTGCTGGTCGGGAGTTTCCTGAAACTCAAAGGCATCCTCAAATTCGCGCTGCCAGTTGGTGTCCTTCGGAAACGCATGGCCCGGCGCCGTTTTGCGCTCCGCGTACAACGCCAGAAGCTGATCGGCCATGTCGCTGACCGATTTTCGCACGCGCGATTTGCGCGCCTCCCAAACCGTCGCGCCCAGCTTGTCCAGCGCCGGTTCCGCGCCGCCAAGCGACTGGTATTTCTGAATGAGATCGAGCCGCGCGAGCGGAACGTACAGCCGCGCATCGCCCGCATAGCGCAACAGCATGAATTCGCCGTTTGCGCCTTCGACGACAACCTGCCGCAGCCCCTCGAATTGCCCGATGCCGTGATCCACGTGGACCACAAAGTCGCCCGGTTTTAGATCCGAGAGATCGCTGAAAAAGCTGGCGGTTTTGGCGCGCGAGCGAGGCCGCTGCTGCGGAAGCGACTCGAAGAGGTCGGCATTCCCGTAAAACACGATTCGCGAACCCGGGAAAACAACGCCTTCCGCGAGCGGCGCTTTTACCAAACCCATGGCCGGAACTCCGCCGCCGCTCGACTCCTCCGCAAGCCGCGTGACCGTCACATCTTCTTCAAGCTCGCCCAGCCGGTAGGGCAGTTCGTACTCGTGACAAATATCCGCGAGCCGCTCGAGCTCTCCCGTGCTCGCCGCCGAAACAATCACCTGCTCGCCTGCCGTGAGGCGACCGCGAACCTCCGCCATAAACGCCGCCACATTGCCGTGATAGCTCGTCGTCGGCTGAGTCTGCAGAACGAAAGTCGTTTCGCCCCCATCGGCCATCGCGAGCTGTTCGATTCCCAGGCGTGGAAAGAGCTGCTTGGCCAATGACCATTCATCGTCGCTCAAGATATAGCGGCTGGGTGGCTCGGCGAGCGGATCCTCGACCTGATCGAAGGCTTCGTCGAACTGCGCGCGGTAGGCCTTTACAGCTGCATCGAGCTGCGCCGGCTCGTCCATCAGCAGCACGGGTTCATCCGCGAGATCAAAAACGATTCCTGGGCGCTCACTGAGCGCGATCTCGCGAAATTCCCATCCTGGGTAAAACCCGGCAGGCATGTCATCGTCTTCGCGAGGGGTCATCGCCGGAACGCGCCGCCGCGTCAGCACATCGGCGCCCCGAAAAACCTCCGTCAACGGCAAAAGCGCCGCGCGTTCCACAGGATTCGTCGAACGCTGCGTCCCGGGATCGAACGCGCGGATCGATTCGATCGTATCGCCGAGCAATTCGATGCGAACGGGTTGCGGTGCCTCGGGCGAAAACACGTCGATGATTCCGCCGCGCACCGAAAACTGTCCCGGCATCTCGCACGTCGTCTGCTTCTCATACCCGGCGCGATTCAAGAAGCCGATCAGGTCCTCGTGGGCGATGGATTCATCTCGGGCGATCCCGCGCGCCAGTCCCCGATAAAAGGACGCTTCGCGCATTCGCCACAGCACGGCCTGAATCGGAACGACGAGCAGATCGATTTCGCCTGTCGCCAAACGCCACAACGCGACCGCTCGCGCCTCGGCAATTTCCGCGTGAGGCGAGCGGTTCTCATACGGCAGCACCTCATACGCAGGCAGGAAGGCGACGCGGCGTCCCGGTTTGCCGGTAACCGCTCGATAGAACCAGCGAGCCGGTTCGATCAAAGCTTCCGCACGCTCGTTCGATTCGACCAACAGAATCGCCGGACGCCCCATCTCGGCAAAAATCAGCGGCGCGACGAGCGCTTTCGCCGGATCCGTCAGTCCCGCGATCCGAACATCGGCGGCGTTGCGGCGAAGCCGGTCGCCAGCTTGCAAGATTGCATCCCGCCGCGCGATCTGCGCGAAGAGTTCGGAAACGAAAGGGAGAATCATGCGCGGATCGCCGCAGCACGTAGAAGAAAAGTCTTGAAGCCGGCGCGCGAGAAGCGTCGAAGTCTGGTTAGCTCAAAGCCATATAGGTTGCCGGGGCACACCACTCCCTGGGCGTCGCCTTTTGGTACGCCCTGGTAGAGGATCGGCCCACGTAGCGAAAACAACTTTCCCAAACTTCTGTCCCTCGGCCGAGCTCAATCGAGCGGCCGAGAACATCATCTTAACACGCCACGTCCTGGCTCGCCGGGAGCGCGGGCGCGTCAACGGCCGCAGTACCCTTTAGTGCTATACTCGCGCCCAGGTTTATTGCGGCCATTTTTCCGCTGATCTAATCTCCAAAGAGCGGATTGGTACAGCCACAGGCTACGCCCGTGAAAGATATCGCCATCGTCGGAGGAGGACCTGCCGGCTCGCTTTGCGGCGAGCGGCTGGCGCGTCATGGTTTCAACGTGACGATTTTTGACGAGCGGCTCGCGTGGGAAAAACCCTGCGGCGGTGGTCTCACCCACAAGGCGATTGAGGCCTACCCGTTTCTGCTGGACGCCTGCCAGCCCAAACGACTCGTGCGCACCGCCGAACTGATTTCGGGAAACGGCCATCGCGCGCGGTTCGATATGAGCCACCCGATCGTGATTTACGCGCGCAAAGTGCTGAACGGACTCCTGCTCGATCGCGCGGTCGCCGCGGGCTGCAACACCATACGTTCGCGAGTCACCAGCGTCGATACGGACGGAACGCGTGTGCATCTCACCGCCGGCGGCGAATCGCGGCAGTCCGATTTCGTGGTAGTCGCCGCGGGCGCGCGCAACCGCTTGCTGCCGGAAACGACCGCTCTCACTGCGAATGATCTCGAACTCACGCTCGGATACTTCGTTCCCACCGAAGAAGACATCATCAAAGTGAAATTCCTGAAGGAATTCGAAGGATACCTGTGGTCTTTTCCGCGCGCCGACCATCTTTCCGTCGGCATCTGCGCGAAAATGGGCCAGGGACCGACGCAACAGCTGCGCCGCCATCTCGACGATTTTGTCGCCGACGAAAGAATCCCCATGCAAGGCGCTCAGTTTTACAGCCACGTTTTGCCGTCGCCGCAGGCGCAGACCATTCGCGGCCGGCGTATCGCCGGGAAAAATTGGGCGATGGCTGGAGACGCAGCGGCCTGCGTGGATCCCATTACCGGCGAGGGCCTCTATTACGCCTTGCGCTCTGGCGATTTGCTGGCCCAGGCGCTGATTGACGGCCAACTGCAAAGCTATCCCGAACGCCTTCGCGCCGCTTTTTCCGCCGATCTCGAATTCGCCGCGAACATCGCGCGAAAAGTTTTTCGGGGGACATTTCTCGGCGGCGCGATCACCACACGGATGGTGCAACTCCTGAATTGCTCGCCGACGTTCCGCGACCTGATACGCGACGTCTTCAGCGGCGCACAGGATTACCGCACTCTGAAGCGCAGGCTCTTCAGCCAGGTTGGCGCGACGGTGGCGGAATTGCTGCACAGCTTCTTCGGTTCCGCTCCCGGCCTTCGCGCATCGTATGCGAGACGCGGTGAACGTCCCTCATGAAGAAGCTCAGGACAGCGCGCCGCAAACCCGCCGCCAAACGCCCCATTCGAAAATCGCGAGAACGCAAACGCCCGGAGCTGCCGGACCAGCGCCCTGCGATTGGCCTCGAAGCTACGGTGGAACGCGTCGTCGAACTTCAGCACACGATTCAGGCCTTCAGTCCCGATCTTCCCGCTGTGCTCTCGACTCCCTCCATGATCGGGCTGATGGAGCACGCGACCGTGGCGGCTATTTACGCGGAACTGCCTCCCGGGGTCATCAGTGTGGGCACGCGCATCGAAGTCGACCACTTGAAAGCGGTGCCGCCTGGCGCGACGGTACAGGCCTCCGCGCGATTTGTGAAATATAAAGGACGTTTCCTGATATTCGAAGTCGAAGCGCGCTCGGGAGAGCACGTCATCGGGCGCGGCCGTGTGTTCCGCGCGATCGTCGACCCTCGGAAACACGGCGAAAAAGCGCGGTCGCGCACCTCCGGGTAAGCCGCCGCCAGGGACGATTATTTCGTTTCGGTGATTTCGATGGAAGCGCGCGTCGTTTCCCATTCCATCCGCAGCGTGCAGGCGCCCCCGCCGTGATCGAATGCAATTGTGAAATTTTCAACAGGCGATTGCAGCTTACTTACTTTCATCGGAACGCGCGCGAAGTCGTCCTGCGCGCCTGGATAGGGAATGCCCCACTCGCCTGTGTCCTTGCTGATGATTAGCGCCCAGGAATCCGGATTGGGCAGAGCGAACAGCGTGTAACTGCCCTTCGGTACGCTAGTCGTGCCTACCTTTACATCTGTGTCGATCGCGAACGTCGTCGCTTCATTTGCGCCCGCCCGCCAGGGTTCTGCGTAGGGAACGAGGCCGCCGAAAATTTTCCGCCCTCTCATGCGCGGACTCGAATAGTCGATGTGGACGCTTTTACCGTCCGCGAATTTGCACTCGGCTTTCGCCAGAGGGCTGGCAGCCCCCATCTGAGCCGGGACACCTCTGGTGAACAAATTGAGCGCGGAAATTGCGATGGCTGCCGCGACGAGAAAACATTTGCGCATCACCCTTCCTCCAATCTCGCTGGTTATCCTTTAGACGCTTGGCCGCTGCGCTTCGATTCGTCTCAGGCATAAGCACTGTTGCGTTTCGCCGTGGTGTTGCATGCATTCAGCGCAAACGTTCCGCGCTTGGCACAGTTTCGAATGTGAACGAGCAAAACCAGAGTCGACGCAAGCGTCGCGAACCAAATGATCGTCGCTAGCCTCACCACCCAGCCAGCAGCCTTCCCAACCCGCGCGAGAAGAAACGGAAAGAAATTGTAGGTCGTTATGTGGACGTAATCCCACGGGTCTTCTTTCATCGCATCGTTGTTTAGTCCCCACTCGTTCATTTTTCCGAGCGCGAACGCAACGATGTTTTTCAGCCGCAGCCCGATCACGAATGTCGGGTGGCCGAGCGTCTCCATCTGGTAGATCTCGAGCGGGCACCAGAACATCACCGATGCGAGCTGCACGACGGCGCTTACGGCAATGACGGCGACGCCTATTCTCCAAACCATTGAGCCTAGCAATTCGCGATGCCGGATGAGCAACGGCGCCGAAATAAACGCGACGATCTGCACCGCCGTCGAGGCGTAGCGATCTCCCCACGCAAAATCGCCGGACCAATCTGTAAACCTCGCGTAAAAGCTGACGCAGCCGAAAAGCAGCAACGTGAAAGCAATCAGATAAGCGCGGATCTCAGGCTGAAAATGCTTCCACGCCAGCACGCTGACTAGGATCGTCAGCAGCAGCAAAGGATCGAAAAGAAAAATCGATTTTTCTGGCGTGAAAAGCGCTCCGAGGAATCCTGCGTGAAAAGGCGTCTCGAAAGGAAACGATGCCGGCAAATCCGGATTCAGCATTTTTTGCTCTCGCCCGTAGAGCTGTATGTAGGTGGTGAAGAAGGACCCGAAACGGTAATACTGGTAAATGCGGTCCAATGCGAAAAATAACGCGTAAACCGGCACGGCAAATTTTCCGTACTCGACGAGCCGCGCTCTCAGCTCGCGCCCTCTGACGCGCGTCAAACGGAGAAATAGAATGACGAAGATCGCTACCGTCGCAATATCCATCGCGGTCGTCAGTCGCGTGAGCAGGTTCAATCCGAGAGCGAACGAGCCAATCAGCAGCGCCCGGCGGCTGCCCGTCCGCAGCCATTCATATTGAAATGTAAGCCCGGCGAGTGTGAGCAGCAGAATGTAATTGTTCTCCATCATGTTTTGCGTGTAGTGGAGAAACGTCGTGCAGAAAAGCAGCGCGAATGCGCCCGCAATTCGCTCGTTTGTCGTGAATCCGAAAAGCCCCAGCAAACGAAAAACGACCAGAATTGAGAGCACACAAACGAGAACATTCGTGCTGTAGCTCACCACAACGCTTCGCGGCCTCGGGTCCACGTCGTATCCGTCGAAGGCGGGCAGGTTCTCGACGTACGTGCCCGCGATATCGGCAGGAAGCATCAGCAGAGACTGCCCGACGCCGTACCACGCGTACAGCTTGCCGTTGCGTCCATGAATCCCGAATTCGGGATAGTCGCGCGGATCGACCGGGGCCTCGGAAGTCCAAAATGAATGCGTGGTTTGCAGGCGGTGCGTCGTGTCGCTCGTGCCCAGTTCGCCCGATTGCACCACCACCGCCACGAGAAACGCCGCCAGGCAAACAAGGAAGGTGGGCTTTCGAAAGAGCCGGCGGATGCGATCCATCATGGGGGTTTAGAACGGCGGCGGATACGAGCTTTCCGCGGTGCTCGGCTCGAGCAGAAAAATCGCATAGCGGTACACCGCGAGCCTCATCGTGTCATCGAGCGCATGCAATCCCACAGCTTCTTCAAACGCGGCGTGCAATTCGTGGAGCTGATCATCCGGCAGAGCGCCGAGTAATTCGCCGAAGCGGTTCTTCGCCACGGTCATTTCATCCGAACCGCTCGAAGCGGCCCCCGAATGATCCCCGGAGCCGTTGCGTTCTCCTGCCTCGGCGCTTTTCTGCGCATTGGTTGTACCGCCGGGTCTCGAGCTTTGTGGCTTTGGCGCGTTTGATCCAGCCCTGCTCGACGGTGCATACGACTGGTAAAACTCATATCGGAACTGTCTCTCATACAACGCCGCATACGATTGCTTCTGCGAATCTCTCGACTGCTGCGTATCGGCGAGCGCCTTCGCGGCAAAATCCTTCACCGCCGCATCAAATTCGGCGAAGTCCGCGCGCGCGGCTCTCGATGGGCCTTTTTCGCTGCGCGTCAATGCAGCTGCGGCCGCGTCCGTCCGCGCGTCATAACATTTCCCGTAAACCGAATTCGCACGAACGACAGCATCCGGCTTGTTGGCGATATCCAAATGACTCTTCTGCCCGAAGTACGCAGTCCATTCAACCGAGCTCATCTTCAGAATCTCCGCGCAGGTCAGGCCGAGCCGATCATCAGCAACTTTCGGCTTCCCCGGCGCCTGCCCGAATGCACGGGCTGCAAAAATCAAGAAAAGGGAAACGACCACCGCGTCCACGCCGGAATGAATGCCCCTTCTTCCCGCCCTCACTTTATTTCACGTCTCGGGGCTGCAAAATTTCGCTCAGGTAATCGTGCGCGCCGGGAAGCCGCTCCAAATGCGGGTAGCGAACGCCGCCGGCATATTTGATTTCGCGAGTTTCCACCGTATTGAAATTTTGCACTACCAGCGAAATCTTGCCATCGGCCGGATGAGCGATGGCCTCGTTCAGAACATCGGACGAGTAAGCGCGGCCATTCACGGCCAGAATCTTCATGTGCGGCCCAAGTCCGGCCTCATATGCCGGCGAACCCGGCAAGACATCGTAGAGCGATCCATCCTTCGCCACGTTCATGCCGACGGAGTACGCGCCCCAATATTCGACGGGCACAAAATCGGCAAAGAAGAACTGATGGTTTGGCGTCTCATTGTAAATCAGGCGCCAACCCGCAGCTTCGAGCCCATCCGTCGGCGCTTTGCCGTTCACCTGGTACACGTGCTGCTCGATGAACGAGTGCCAGTCGTACGGCCAGACCGCTGATAGCGCAGCCTCAACGTCCTCTCGCGTGTACGGCACGACGATTGGGCCGGTATCCTTCTGCCCGAAAAAGCTGCGCAAAAAATCTTCGAGCGACTTCTGCCCCTTCGATTGCTCGCGGATAATCACATCGGCCTGCAGCCACATCAGCGCGCCTTCATCGTAATAATCCTGGCCGCGCCGCAGCGAAGCCCAGCCGCTGTCGACCGTCCGGATCACCCAGTTTTCCGTGGCGGTGTCAACCAGAGGGCTATCGGCGCGCGTGGATTCGTTCGCCAAATCCGCAGTCGTGCGCGCCAGATAATCGCGCATATATTCTTCGTCGTTGAACCCGGCGCGCGTGGCGAGCAGCATTCCGATGTATTCGTTCAGCCCTTCATATACCCAGAGCAGCGACGTTCGCTCAGGTCCCTGAAAGTCCGCTTTGGAGTACAGCTCCGCCGGACGCCGGTATTTGCCGTCCCAGGAATGCGACTGCTCGTGCGCCAGCAGTGGCCAGCCGAATCGTTCGAGCTGATCCCGTTTGGATAATCCCGCGTCGCTGATTCCGTCCCAGGGCGAATCCTCGTGCTCCAGCCCATCGAAGAAGTGCTCGCCGGTTTGGGTGACGATGAGGTGCAGCCTCTCCCAGTGGCGAAAACCGAACATCGCCCGGTCCTGGTCCACGAGCTTGGTGAAAATATCGATCGCATGCGCATCGTTCACGCTATCGATCGCCGCCTGGCTGTCGCCGGTGATATCGAGCTCCGCGGGCCAGGAGGACCCAAGCGGCACGACGCGCAAAAAATCCCCCGCCAGCATTGGCGAATCGATCAGGCGCTCGAGTGAAGTGGGACCGAAGTTGACCCGGCCGCCCGTTTCACTCACAGTGTGCAGCGAACTTGCCTGTTTCCAATTTGCAGGCAGTAGGACCGAAGGCTCGATCATCAGCGCGCGTTTGTCGATGCCCAGCGGATAGAGCGCCACCGTGTTCCATCGCAAAAGAAGCTGATGATCGGAAAGCGTATTCTCGAGCAGCGTATCGAAATCAACAGTAATCGAGTCCGTTCCCTGCGGCACGTCGACGTGAAATTCGTAGATTTCTTCCGGATCGCGTCGCCATGCAAGCGTCGCGTTTCCCGCATGAATCCGCAGTGCGGCGAAATTTTCGATGGGACCCGTTGGCCCATGTTCGCCGGGGATCCAGCGCGGATATGCCAGAGTGAGCGCGCCAGGCCGCACTCGAATTTCCTCATGCACGTAGGCGATGCGTTGCGTCGCGTGCGTTTCGTCCACCACCAGTGTCATCGACGCCGGCGCCGCCGTTTGCGACGTGACGGCTGTTGCGCTCGCCGCCAGGGCCGCGGATACGAACGCGAATCGCTGTAGCGAATGAAGCATATTCATTCGGAATCCTTTTCCGCAGATGAATGAAAACGGTTGGTATTTTGCCAGATCGCCGTTGACCAGACCACGCCAAATGGCGATCGCCACTCGTCTATTCGCCCGAATTGCGATGCTCGTCCCGAATCGCGACGGCGCTCGCTCGCGGCACGATGTTCGTCGCCTGCGATGCGACAATCAGCCATTGGCCGCCGCGTTTCACTTCGACGCGCGTCAGAATCACTCTCCGCGGCACCATCGGGCTCCCATCGGGATTGCGGTCGCCATGCGAATTCACGTAGACGTGCACGATCGCAATCTCGGGCGTCAGAAATTTAATGTCGGTCTCTTCGGTCTGCCACACGCTGCCTTTCGTCTTTCCCGAGTGCAGCTCTTCGAGACTTTTCTCGAACGCATCGCGCCCCTTGAACCACTCGCCCGCGAGATTGATGGCGTCTGCGTCCGGCGCATAGGTCGCAGCCATTGCGGCCAAATCGTGCCGATTCCACGCGGCTTCCCAGCGCGCCTCGATCTCCCGAATCGCCTTTTCATCCGACGCCGTTCCCTGCGCCGCAATGGGCGCAGCAAACGTCACGAAAAATCAGCGCCAAGAGTCCCGCTACTCCTCGCATCGGTATGCCTCCTGACCGGGTCCTCAGCTTTTACCCGCTGCCGAAGAAAGCCGCAGCTGAAATCTCGAGCCGTCCTTGATTTCCGGCCCGCCGGAGGGCAGAAGCAGCAGCCCTCGCCCGAAGCAGCTCTTCAGCCGGAACATCGTCGCGCCGACCCACTGTTCTTCGCCGAACCGAATTTCCACGGCCTCTCCCGAATGCGCTCGCAAGATCGCCGCGCTGCGCTCTTGCTCGTCTTTGTTTTGCTGATGAAACACAACGGCGGTCACCGCAGGGCTCCCGCTCGCGTGAGCTTCCAGCACGCGGCACGCGATCGTATTCTCGCCCGCAGCCCGTGATTCCTGCGACCGCCCGCCCGGCGCGAACGAGATCACCGCCAGACACACGACGACCGCCTGAATCATTTTTCGCATTGAGTCCTCCCCACCGGCGCGCCAACCAAAGCAATGTCCACAAATGACTCCTGACGATTGGCGGAACGATACACCACCGTCGGATACCCTGTGATGGATTCCCGAAAAGAGCAGGCAGCAACGAAGAAATGAGAGGTTCAGGATTGAAATCGCACGGCCGGCTACATCGGCTGTTTTAGCCAGCGAAGAGTCGAAATCCAGGCGCGCTTGCATGCTCCGCTGAGCCTCACGGGCGAATAAACGTTCGTGGATCCCAAACGCGAACGGGCCGCCTGTTTGCTCCAGATGCGCTGCGCTTCCGCGATCGCCGCGGAAACAAATTCGGCAATCGGCTCCATCGTGAAGCGGGAAAGCTCGCGTCCTGCGGCGGCTGCCGAAGCATTCAGCCGCGCAAGCAAAGTAGGTGCATCAACGCTCGAATTCGATTTGCGCGGCGCCGAATTCGCGTCCGAAGCCGGCATCGGAAGAGTCGAAGGTATTTGTTGCGGTTCGGCGCTTTGTGCCGGGCTGCTGCCGGCGCCAAGCGGCGCATCGTCGTGTTTCACAACCTTTTCTTGCGGCATTTCCGTGCGGGACAGGTAGATGGAAGGGACGTCAGAGGCGCCATTCCCCTGCGGGACGTATTCCCCGCGCCGCGGCGAAAGCGGGCGCGCGTCGTCGAACTGAAATTCGCGCGCCGCCTCCTCGATCATGTACGCGCTCACCGGGCGAATTTGCTGGCTTCGCGCACGCGCCAGCGCATGTTCGCAGAGAAGATTCATCACTCGCGGAATTCCGCCCGCGTAGAAGTGCGCCGTCTCCACCGCTTCGCTGGAAAACACCGTATCGCCTCTCGCATCGCCGGCTCCGAGGCGCTGGCCCATGTAGGAATGCGCCTCTTCCAGCGTTAATGCGGATGTTCTCGCACGCAACGCGATTTGCTGGCGAATCTGCCGCAAATCGGGGCTGCGCAGCTTCTCATTGAGTTCCGGCTGGCCGGCCAGCACCACTTGCAGCAGTTTCTGCCCCGAAGCCTCGAGATTCAGCAAGAATCCGAGCGCCTGCAGCGTCGGCGTGGGCAAGCCCTGCGCCTCGTCCACAATCAACGTGACAATCGCGCCCTCCCGGCAGCGCGCCAGAAGCCAGTCGCTCAACTGTGTGAAAGAATCGCCGCGGTTCGCATCCCGCCGGATCCCAAACTCCGCGAGAATAAAATCGAAGAAATTGCGCGCGTCCAAAAGCGGGTTGAAAAGAAACGCTGTCTGCACGGACTTTTGCGCCAGCGCCGCCCGAAGCTGATTGAGGACCGTGGTCTTGCCCGTCCCCACCTCGCCCGTCAGGATTAGCAGGCCTTTGCGCCCCTCGATGCCTTTCAGCAGGTCGATTAAAGCTTGCTGGCTCGATGGGGTCAACGCAGCGACCGCGATTGCGCCCGGGAAGTTCACATTGTTTCCCAACCCGGCAAAACGACCCGGGTTGCTCGACGGGCCGTGCTGTGGATTCGGCGTCAGTTGGGCTCCGGTGGTCGGCATTTGCAGTCCTCACTGCATACCACAGGAGGACTATCGGCGGGAATCGGGGGTTCTTCGTACTGGGACTCGTCTGCCGCACCCAAAGATGAACCCGTTCGGTCTAAAGCTGTCTAATGGGGAACGCTACAGCTCGAAGGGACCCAGAGGAATTCTCTGCGAGGCGATGTGCAACGCACCGCGAAAGGCGAAAAGCTCGGGCCGGCTGGCCAGTGCCTGCTCGGCGCTGATTTGGGCGATATCCGGAGTGTTGTTCTGCTCCGATAGGTGCGCAAGGACGAGGTGCTGCGCATACCCATCAAACACCTCCGCATCCGCCAGAAATTCGCTCACCACATTATTTGAAAGGTGCCCCGTCCGGCTCATCACCCGCTGCTTGATATGCCACGGATACGGCCCCACCTTGAGCATCTCCAGATCGTGATTCGATTCCAGCAGCAGAAAGTTGGCTTCGCGCAGATGCTGCTTCACCAGTTCGGGCATGTAACCCAGATCCGTCGCGATCGCCACCTTTGTCCCGTTGGTGCGAAACGAAAACGCCACCGGATCGGCCGCGTCATGCGGAATTCGAAACGGATTCACCTCGATATCGCCAACCTGAAACCGTTCGCCTGCGCGAATGTATTCCACCCGCTCGATGCTCGCCTTGCGCGAAGGCTTATCCGGCTCGCCCGGCGCAGGCTCTTCCGTGAACATCTTCACAATCTCGCGATGGGTCTGCTCGGTCAGATACGCGGGGCAGCGCCACAGCCGCGCCAGTTGCGCCACCGCATTCGAATGGTCGGTATGCTCGTGTGTGATCAGAATGGCGTCGACGCGTTCCGGCAGCGCGCGGCCCAGCGCCTCAAATCTTCGCTCGATTTCCTTGCGGCCCAGCCCGGCGTCGATGAGGAGGGTGGTGTGCTCCGTTTCAAGCAACGTTGCGTTGCCCGAACTTCCTGAAGCGAGGATGGAAATGCGGAACGAGATGCTCAAGCCTCCGCCGACGAATGATTGCAAACCTCTAGCCGCGGCGTCAAAGGAAAAACGCGCATCCGTTCAAAAGCCTGCCCTAAATGAGTAGAATCAGACGCAAAGGAGGCCGCCATGCCGTCCTTCGCGCAATACATGTCGCAGTACGATCACGAGCACACCAATCCCTGGAACAAGCTCCTTCACGGCATCGGCATCCCCATCATCCTGGCGGGAATCGTTCTGCTGGTTTTGACCTTCTGGCGCCTGGGCGGGGCGCTCTTCGTGAGTGGCTGGATTCTGCTTTTCGCCGGACATCGCATCGAAGGCAACAAACCCGCTTTCTTTCAAGGCGTAATCTATTTTCTCGTTGGCCCCATCTGGATCGCCAAAGAATTGAAAGACGCACTGCTCGCCAAGCGCCACCGCCCGCACGTTGCGGACTAACCCGCCGCCGCTCACTCGATTGCGAACACCGCATAAACCGTTACGTCCCGCCTGATTTTCTGCGGAAAAAGCTTCAGGCTTGGCACGACGTTTCCCTCGACGGTGACCGACTGCGAAAATCCCCCGCTGCTGCTCAACCACGGCATACTGCCGGGCTGGGCGTTGCTTACGAAGAGTAATTCTCCTACCTTGCCGCCGAATTGCTGCGCCATTTGTTCAGCGATCCCACGCGCTTTTGACAGCGCGGTGGTCTGCGCCTTCGCGTCGAGTGCATCCAGATCGGCAACCTCCCACCAGACTCCTTTGATCTCGGCCCCGGCCGCGACGGCGCGGTCCACCGCGTTTTGCGCTTGTGCGGGTGGGACGCGTAAGGTCCAGTTTTGCTCAGCTTCGTACTGCTTGTCCTTTCGTTCCTCGGAGGTCATATCACGCTCCGATTCGTCCACAAGCCCAACCCGCACGTCGGAAGTCTCGATGCTCTCCTGCTTTACGCCCGCTGCAACGAGTGCGTTGATGATCTTCGACGCGGTCTGCGTATTGTTGCCGTAGGTTGTTTCGCGGGTTTTGCCGTAGCTCCGGTAGCCGAGGCTAATCATGGCGATTTCCGGCTCCGCTACGGCAGTCCCTGTCGCGCTGACGGCGACGGTCCGATTGTCGCGGCTGATCTGGATTCCCTGTGCCGATGTGAGGGTGACAGCGGACAGAACCAACAGCGCGGCCGAAATCGTGGAACAGAGAGTTCTCATGTGCAGCCTCCTTGGTTTGGCGAGTGAGTACCGCAAGATTGATTACTAGATGAGGATTTCAGGGTCCGCGTTGGAAGGCGTCAAAACGCGAGCTGTTCGCGCGTCAGTTCAAATCCGTTGAGGTTCCCGACAACCGAGGCCGCCAGCCGTTCCGGCGCGAAAAAGTCGCGCGCGATCTCTTGCACCTGCTCGACCGTGACGCGCTCCAGCTTTTCGATCAGCTCCTGCGGCGTGAATTGGCGATTGAAGTAGAGGTGATAACGCGCCAGGCTGTTCATCCGCGAAGACGTGCCCTCGAGCGAAAGCAGCGTCGCGCCTTTTAGATGATCCTTCGCGCGCCGAAGCTCGGGTTCACTCAGCGGCTCGTCTTTGAGCCGGCGAAACTCCTCCAAAATCGACCGGATCATTTGCTCTACCGTCTCGAGCGAGGTTCCCGCATACACCGAAAGCGAGCCCGCGTCGCGATACGAATTCAGCTCGCTGAAAATCGCGTAGGCCAGACCCTGCTTCTCGCGAATGTTCTGGAACAGCCGCGAAGACATTCCGCCGCCGAGCACATTGTTGAGCAGCGAAACCGCGAATCGCCGCTCGTCTGTGATCGGCAGCGCGGGCACGCCCAGGCAGATATGCACCTGCTCGAGTTCGCGCTTCGCGCAGGTCGTTATATGCACGGCCGGCCGCGGCGTCGCCTCTGGTATTCCGTCGGCCGCCGGCGCCAGCTTCGCAAACCGCTCCGCCACCAGCTCGACCATTTGCGCGTGGCTCAAGTGCCCCGCCGCCGTAATCACCAGATTGTTGGGCGCGTACCAGTGGCTGAACCAATCCTGCAGCGATTTGCGCGTAAGTGCGGAAACCGTTTCCGGCGTGCCCAGAATCGGCTTGCCCAGCGCGTGCGGCATCCAGAAATTTTGCGTGAATAATTCGTGGACCAGGTCCTCGGGATTGTCCTGCGTCATCCGGATTTCTTCGAGGATCACCGATTGCTCGCGCGCGATGTCCTCTTCCGCGAACTTCGGCTCGAGCACCATGTCCGCAACCACGTCAAACGCTTTCGGCAAGTGCTCGTCGAGCACGCGCGTGTTGAAACACACCATTTCCTTTGCGGTGAACGCGTCGAGCATTCCGCCCACGCTATCCACCTCCCGCGCAATATCCTCCGCGCTGCGCCGGTGCGTACCCTTAAAAACCATGTGCTCGATGAAGTGCGAAATTCCGTTGAGCTCGGCTGGCTCGCGCCGCGATCCCCAACGCAGCCAGATTCCCACCGACACCGAATGCACGTGCTCCATCGGCTCCGTGATCACCACCAGCCCGTTCGGCAACACTTCCTTCTGCACTGCGCGCCTTGTCTCTTCGATCTTCACGTCCCTATTCTACATGTAGCTGCAGGCTTGTCATTCCGGAACCGCCGCCCGCGTTGTGAGGGATGATGAATACGCGACACCATTTAATTTAGGATTCGTTGCGAGTTGCTGCGATTACTGCTACTGTACGTGCCAATCTCTGGTAACTCGACTGGGCCAAACTGCGATGCCAAGTGTGGACCTATCCGTTCATTCAAACGTCCCTCCGAGACTCCTCGATCGGAACGGTTTGCGGATTCGCAAAGACGTTCTCTACACTGACGCCAAAGGCCGGGAGAAAAACAAGCTCCGCAAACGAGTGGAAGAAGCCTTCGACGATTTCGGCGAAATCCTTCGCCGCGTTCTCGAGCCGAATGAAACCATCTTCTATGTTGCCAGGGCGCAGGCGATGCCCGGCGCTTTTGCGCAATTCTTCGGTGGCGGCTGGCACACATATTCGCTGCCGGGCGCGCTTCTCTTCTTCACCCAACGACGCATCATCGCGCTTCGAGTGCGAAAACGGCGGGGCGGCTGGATATGGGATCGCGGGATCCGAACATTGCGCTGGGGCGACCTGGCGAGCGTCAAGTCCGCAGGATTCTTGACCCGTTATCTCACTCTGACATTTCGGGCTGGCGGAAAGCAGACGTACTGGCGGTTCTCTTCCGGCAACCTCAAAAAAACGAAGATGCTGATTGATGTGCTGCTCCCGAACGGTTCGGGCGAGATGACACAGGCAGCGGCCATGGTGTCGCTATGCCCAACGTGCTTCGCCATCCTTTCCGCCGGAAAGTATGAGTGCCAGGCCTGCGGACTCCGGTTCAAGGACGAGAACACCCTGGTGCGGCGTGGAATATTGATTCCGGGAGGCGCCACATTCTACGTCGGGGCTCCGGTTCTCGGTGTTCTCCGCGCCGTCACAGAGTCCATTCTCCTCGTGTTCGGCGGGCTGATGCTGCTCGCGGTGTTGGTGACGGCTTCGGAATATAAAGATCCCGTCGGAGGGGCGTTCGGAGGTTTGCTTGTGCTCGGGCTTCTGGCTCTCGATAAGAGCGCAGCGATCATTATTTCCCGCCAGCAAATTAGAGACTTCCTCCCTGCCAAATAGCGCAAACGTAGCGCGTGGTATTATCGAACTAAATGTGTTCGCAGGAATCCACCGGCGCCTTGAATTTGCTGGGCAAATCCGCCGACGAATTGCGCGCGATTCTTGAATCGCTTGGCGAGCCCGCCTATCGCGGCGCGCAAATCTATCACGCAGTCTATGCAGAGCGCCGCTTCGATTTCGCTGCGATGACGAACCTCCCCGCGGCCCTGCGCGAAAAGCTGGCCCGCGAAGCCGCCATCAATCTGCCGCAGATCGTG
>Ga0335078_10003849_pt1 | contig 22333 bp, 8 predicted proteins | sample Lox_Sample_32_FD_206711 | JGI IMG/M metagenome (GOLD analysis project Ga0335078, IMG submission 206711) | Soil microbial communities from Loxahatchee National Wildlife Refuge, Florida, United States - Lox_Sample_3.2 | ecosystem: Environmental > Terrestrial > Soil > Wetlands | place: USA: Florida... | reverse complement strand
CTGGCGGCCACCCGGTTCGGCCTGACTCACACGTACGTGGTATTCGGTGCTGTCGTCGCGATCACCTGCGGTGCCGCGGGATGGCTGGGCAGCAGGCTCGCCGCAGAGCGCCCTAGCCCTGATGCCGAGATGGGACCCGCGGTCGATGACACTTCCAGGAAGTTACCGATGACAGTGCACAGCTCGCGGCCGAGACCACACGACCGGGCCGGATGGCGGCCGGCTCCTACGTCGGCTGCATCGCCCGCGCGGAGCGGCCGGTATCTCTTCCGATCGGGACCCGTGGTAGCGGCAAGATGGCCATGACCGTCAGCCCCTTGCTAGCCTCGGCGCGACAGACGCCGGGGTGAGGAGTCATGGTGACAGCCGGGCACACCGCGATCGTGACGGGCGCTAATCACGGCATCGGCGCGGCGACCGCGCAGGCCCTGGCCGGGCACGGGTGCGCAGTCTTGTGCACGTTCCTGCGCGTCGATGACCCGGATGATCCCGGAACCCCGCAGGCCGTCCGCGACCACCGGGCACAAGACGCCGCAGCGACCATCGCCCGCATCCGCGACGGCGGCGGCCGGGCGGCCGCCGTGGAGGCCGACCTGTCCGACCCGGCCACACCTGCCCTGCTGTTCGACACCGCCGAGAAGCGGTTCGGGCCGGTTGACATCCTGGTCAACAACGCGACCGGGTGGCTGGCCGACACCTTCGCGCCAGCCCCGGCCGACCGGCTCGGCCGGTCCCTGCAGCCGGTCACCGCCGCGACCTGGAGGCGGCAGTTCACCGTCGACGCCATGGGCGCGGCCCTGATGATCAGCCAGTTCGCCCGCCGCCACATCGCCCGCCAGGCGACCTGGGGCCGGATCATCGGCCTGACCTCCGGCGGCGGCCTCGGCTTCCCCGAGGAGGTCTCCTACGGAGCGGCCAAGGCCGCCCAGGAGAACTACACGATGTCAGCGGCCCTTGAGCTCGCCCCGTTCGGCGTCACGGCCAACATGGTCCACCCGCCCGTCACCGACACCGGCTGGGTCACCGACGCCGTCCGCGCGCACGTCGCCGCTAGCCCCGGGCCGAGCGCGAACTGAGGCGGCGGCTGGAGCTGCGGCTGGCGGAGCCGGAACGGCGCCACCCCGCCCGCTGGTGCCGCATCAGAAGCTATCTCGACTCAGCCGCCGCCCACGGCATCGCCGCACTCGGCGCCATCCGCGACGCACTCACCGGAAACCCTGGCTACCGCCACTGCCCGCCGTCCGCTGACACCAATTCACAGCGCCCTTGAATGGACACCTTTGCGGGTCACCCTGGCCGCCGCCCAGCGTCCGGACGCTAGCCGGCGCCTGGCCCCGCCCGTATCCCGGTAACGGCCGCGCACCACGACAAGTACCGCCGCAGGTCCGGGACAACGGCATTACCCCGATGATCTTGACTCACCCTCGCCCGCCGGACATCGGTGGTACCTGGCATACCAGCTCCGATGCGGTCCACCGGAGTACGTGCTGGCCGGGTTCAACGGCAACGGACTTGACCTGACGTGCAACGGACACGAAACCAGGTTCTGCCGAATAGCGGGCGGTCCGGGAGGGATAGTTCGAGCGGATCTATTGACAATCCTCGGGCCGCACTTGAATATGGACATTGCGGTGCAATACGAGCTTCGCGAAGGACTGCTCGCGCGGGTCGCGAGAAACGTCCTGAGGCCAATGATGACCTTTGCCGCAATATGGCGGAAGACGGGGATTCATCATGGCCAGAATAGAGCGCGGATAGAGTCTTATCCTGGACCACTGACACGCGCTTTAATTTTGCCGGCGGGCCGTTGAGTGAAATTGCAGGTGGGGAGGTCATTCGACGTGCCAGGTCACCAGCTGGGCGCGCCCGGATTTCACGTGGTGAGGATTCCGCCAGGTCCCTGGTTCGTTGCCTTTAATCCCGGCGGCCTGAATGTCGGTGATCCGATTAGCATCCAGGTCGATCTTCGGCTGCTTACCGGCGAGGGGCTCAAGGCGTATGGCACGCTCATCGACGCCGGGATGTTTCAGCTCCAGGTGCGGCAGGGCAATCCGCCGACCAGCGAGGCGTTGCTGCAGGACAGCGTCTGGACATTCGCCGGCGACGGCTACCGGCAGGCAGTGCTGGCGGCGTTCGACCAATTCCTGCAGGACGCGGAAAAGCTGGAAGGCAGCACGCTGCGGCCGGGGGCGACCGAGGCGCTGCGGGCCCTGATCGCGCCGCGGATTCCGGCCACGTACGCGGAAAGCCTGTACTTCTGCTACGGCGTGTTCAGCCAGGGCAATCCGGCCCGCAGCTACGTCGACGTGCAGCCCGGGATGCGGCTGGGGGTGGAGTTCCAGGAGTGGCAGTTCGTTCCACCGGACGCGACGACGAGCCCGCTGAGCGGCTTCGTCGGCGGGGCGACGGCCGTGACCGATGTGGTCAGCCAGGCCGGCCCGTCGGGTGCGCCGCGACTGGGTCTCGACGCGTTCTTCGCCGCGGTCCGGCCCCCGCAGATCACCGGCGCGGGAAGCGGCGCTGGCGGGGTCGTCGACCTGGTGACGATCACGGCGGGCGTTCGTCACCTGCGGGCGTGCTATCCGGTTTCGTTTCCGAGCGCCGACGGTTCCGGTGTGGCCGGTCCGCTCAGCAACGTGGCGCTGCTCGGTGCCCCGGACCTGGCTACGCTGGCGACGGCCACGACCGGCTATTACGATCGCGGCGACGCCGGCCCAAGCCTCGTCGGCTGGTTCCGCGGCCGCGCCGTGCTCCGCACGCACATCCCGTTGCTGGTAAACGGCACGCAGCGCTATGTCCCGGTGGGCACGACCGTCCGCCACCTCCTGGAGCCCTGGGTGCTGCCGCGGCTGCCCGGCATCGTGGACGGCAACGCCTCGGCGGCCCTGAACTACCGGCGTTACCTGCCCGGTCTCGGCCTGGCCCAGCTGTACGACTCGCACGCTTACCTTCCGGTGACGCTGACCGGTGGCGACGGGCCTGACTCATCCGGAGCCGACGTGCTGGACCTGCCCGTACTGGCTGGCGACGCGCTGTGGCTGCCGCGCCCGGGACCGGGCCCATGAGCGGGGAGTTCCGGTTCGCGCTACAGCCAGGAACGTCGGTCTACTACGCCCAGGCAACCCCGGCCGACCCGGGAAACCCGCGGCTGGCGTTCGTGCCGCCCGACGGGGTACCGCAGCCGGCGACGCTCACGCTGGCCGAGAGCTGGGCCTTCGAAACCGGGGTCTACCTGTTCGCCGGAACGGCGGTGGCCAGCCCCGCCGCCGTCCTGGCCGGCGTCCGCGCCGTGGTGTCGTCCCAGCCGTGGGTCGACACCCGGCTGCTGTGGGTCACCGACCCGAACGTCAGGGTCAGCAGCTGGGAGCTGGCCGGGATTCCGGTAGCCGGGGCCACCGCCGGCGGCGAAGCGCTGGCGGACCTGACCGTGTTCTGGTTCCGCAACTACGGCTGTGTGCTGAACGGCGGCCTCGCCATCACCGCGGAAGCCGACGGGGCACGGTTCCGCATCGCCCAGGCCAGCACCGGTGACATCCGGCTCACCGCGGACAGCGGAGCGACCCAGCTGCCCGTCGTCGACGGGCCGGTGACGATCCCGCTGACCGGCCCGGCGGCCGGATGCCTGACGTTCGACGTCCGGCTGCCGATCGGCGACGGCGCCGATGGCGCCATCGACGCCCTCGACATCGGCTGCCGGTTCTTCTTCGACGATCCCGGCGTGGCGGGCGCCGGCGTGATCACCTCGCGCCGGTACCCGGTCTTCGACACCGGCAGGCTGGCGGCCGGGCCGGACGCCGCCACCGCCATCAAGCTGGCCGGGCAGCTCGATCCGGTGGCGCCGCTCGACCCCGGCCGGTCGTGCCTGATGTTCAGCAGCCCGGCGTCGCTGCGTTCGTTCTACCGGACCAACCTCGGCGTACCGCTGGACCTCACCCCGCTGACCGCCCGGCTGCAGTTCGCGGTCCGGCCGGCCAGCCAGCAGCCAGCCGGCGCCGATCCGCTCTACCTGGTGCCCAGCGGGACGTTCACGGTGCAGCATCCCACCCAGGAATGGCAGCCCGCGTTGCTGTGCGGGGTCGGCGGGGCGGAGTACATCACCCTGGCACCGGCCATGACGATGACGTTCGTGGCCGGGCAGCCGGCCTACGCCCCGGGCTTCGACCCGGATGGCCTGACCATCACCGCGACGCAGCCGGGGGAACGGCTGACCGGCCCGGTCTCGACGTCGTGGGTATCGGTGACCGCGCAGGAAAGCCTGCAGTACTTCGCCCAGCCGGAAGGCGCGGCGCTGTTCGGCCAAGGCGCCACGGTGGCACCCGGCACGGCCACCGGGCCGCGGGCTCTGCCGTTCTTCGAGTTGCCAGCCGCGGCGCTGCCGCCGACCGGTGACCCGGCCGCGGCGATTCCGTACCCCATGGTGCCGCATGCGGGCGTGTCCGACGACCTGACCAGCTACGAGCGGTTCGAGGTCCAGGTCCTCAGCCAGCAGCGCCGGCAGGTGATCACCGGCCTGCAGGCGGCCGTCGCGGCCCCGGTGCCGGCGGCACACGCCGCGGCGGCCCGCGTGGCGGAGCCCGCAGCGCAGATCGCGGCGGAGCCCGCGGCGTTCACCGCCGGCACGCCGCAGGGCCTGATCGCCACCTTCGCCGCGGACAAGTCGTCCTGGGCCTCCCTGACGCTGGCCCAGTCGGTCCAGCAGCCAGCCGGCGGGCAGCCCGTGCGCAAGCTGCTCGCCCTGCAGAACGTGGTCGACCCGCTGCGCTCGGCGCTGCTCACCAACCAGCAGTTCCTGGTGGTGTCCAACCCGCTCGCCTTCCAGCAGTACGTCGGGGCCGACAACGAGCTGGTGATCGCCAACTACCAGTTCGCGCTGGACCCGCAGCAATGGCGCCAGCACGGCACGGTGATGCTGGTCAAGAACTACCGCAAACCGCTCAGCGAGCTCATCGCGGACCCGAACACCTGGGTGCTCGGCGCCCAGTTCAACTTCAACACCGCCGCCACGCAAGCGCAGCTCATCCAGATCGCGAACCAGGCCCACCAGGCGGCCCAGGGCGGTGACGAGTACTTCGCCGCGTTCGACGCGCTGCTCACCGATCCGGCCTGGAACGGCATCCTGTTCCTCAACGCCTACGTGCCGCTGGACGGCTTGCCGCCGGAACTGGCCGGGCTGGCGGCGGGCATCGACCCGGCGAACTTCATGGCGCACCACGTCGGCATCAACCAGACGCCGCTGGCGGCCGACTTGAGCCAGCAGGACAGCTCGCTGTTCGGCCTGATCGACTACGCCGACACCCGGCCGCTGGCCACGAGCGGGTACGACTTCGTCGTCCGCACCCTCAAGATCAGGTTCGCGAACTCAGCGATAGCCGCGTTCACCAGCCAGATCGCTCTGGCGGTCGGCGAGCTGTTCGGCACCGCGGTGACCCGGCAGCAGCCCAGTGGCAACCCCGCCGAACTGGACCTGGACGGGTACTACCAGAAGCACGGTGACACCGGCAGCTACGTGTTCAGCGAGGCGACACCCGCCACGTTCGCCGCCAGCGGCGATCCGGTGCTGGCGGCGGTGCAGGTGACCAAGGCGCAGTTCGCCACGCTGACCAGCCCGGCGCAGAGCACGACCGTCCAGACCGCCTTCTCGTTCTGGGGGGCGCTCGCGTTCGAGAACCTCCCGGTGGGCGACGTCGCGACGGGAGGCCAGAGCACGCTGGACCTGTTCTCCTACGACAGCCTGGCCTATTCCGGGATGAAGCTGTGGATGAGCTTCCCCAGCTCGGACCCGGCCACCCGCAGCTTCAGCTTCGACCCCAGCCAGATGGCGTTCGACACGGCGTCCAGCACCGCCCGGCCGGACAGCCTGGCCGCGCATTTCCCGGTCACGCCCACAGGGGTTCTTGTTTCCGCCGCGAACAAGACGCCCGGCGACTACGGCCTGCTGCCAGTGGACACCGACCTGGACGCCACGCCGGTCACCCCGACCTGGTTCGCGCTGAGCTTCGACCTGAACCTGGGGACTTTGGGCGCGCTGGCCGACTCGGTCGGGCTGGTCGCCTCGCTGGTGCTGGCCTGGGCTCCGGGCCGGTCCGGCCTGCCGGTCTTCGTCGGCCTGAAACTGCCCGGCGCGACCGGGGCCACGAACGAGCTGACCATCGAGGGCGTGCTGAAGGTCACCATGTTCGCCGTCACGCTGGCCTACGACGGAACGGCGTTCCTGCTCACCTTCAACGGCATCGCGCTGTCGCTGTTCGGCAAGTCCCTGCCGCCCGGCGCCTCATTCGACATCTTCATCTTCGGCGACCCCGACCCGGCCGCCGGCGCCAACTCGCTCGGCTGGTACGGCGCCTACCAGAAGAACTAATCCAGTGCACCCCAACCTGGGAGGAAGGGCCCCGTGAGCACGACCACGACGCTCGTCAATTCACCCGCGACCGCGACCACCGCCACGACCAGCTCGCTTACCCTCGACGGGTCGCTGGTGGTGAGCATTCTCGGCCAGACTTACACGCTGGAAGGCACGCTCGGCGACGGCGTGAACGTCGAGTACCACAAGGATTTCGACCAGGCGATCAACCTGGGGCCGGTGACCGCCATCGCGGAGCAAATCGCCTCCGCGCTCGGCTTCAGCGCGATGCAGAGCGATATAACCGACGCGCTGAGTGCCATCCAGGGGCTGCCGGTGATCGGCAAGGAAATCGCCAACCTGATGAATACCGCGAGTGCCCGAATCACCGATCTGGTGATCAATACGAATGCGAGCACCTACGAGGTCGGGCTCGCCCTGGACTTCAGCTTGTCGCCCCCGACCCTGCTCGGCATCGAGCTGATCGCGCTCGGTTTCAAGGTGATCAGCAGCCCCAACACGTCCACCACGACGGGCACTAGCACGACGGGCACTGGCACGACGGGCACTGGCACGACGGGCACTGGCACGACGGGCACTGGCACGACGACGTCATGACCGACGGGACCACCAGCGGCAGCTCTCCAGCGAAGCGCAGTACCGAGCTCGAACTGCTCGTGTCGCTGCAACTGTTCGGGCAGCCGGTCGACGCCACCGCCACGCTGGGCAGCGGCACCGATACGATCCTGACCGTTCAGTTCGGCGACGTCACGCTGGGCGAGATGCTGACCTACCTGGTCGGCAAGGCAGAACCGGGCCTGGACTTCAAGCTGACCCCGCCGTGGGACCTGCTCAACACGATCAACCTGCACGACTTGGTGTTCGAAGTCGACCTCACGAACTTCCGCATCGGGTTCAGCTACGACAACCTGGACGTCAGCATCCCGCTGATCAGCCTGGACCGGCTCGAAGTGTGGTACTCCCCGGCCACCAAGGTCAAGGACAAGTCGGTGGACCTGTCGCTGTTCGGCTCGTTCCTCGGCTTGGACTTCAGCAGCGGGCAGGGGCTGACCTGGGACCTGCTCAACCAGCCGGCGCCGTCCGCCCCCGGGCAGGGGGCGACTCTTCTCGACCTGAGATACCTCGGCATCGGCCAGCACGTCACGCTGCGCGATGCCGCCAGCCTGGCCACGCTGGAGGGAGTGATCACGGCGCTCGAGAGCGCCGGCGCCCCCGCCGCCCCGACCGGCAACCCGCTGGCCGCGCTGCCCTCGCTGAGGTTCGACGCGTCGGCGGGCTGGCTGTTCGGCGCGGACTTCTCCCTGCTGGACACGGTCTCCCTGGCCGCCGTGTTCAACGACCCGGTTCTGTACGGGCTGCGGCTGGCGCTGGCGGGCAGCAAGGCCAGTGTCCTGGCCGGCCTGGAATTCGAGATCCTCTACCGCAAGGTCAGCGACAACCTCGGCGTGTACCACATCGAGCTGCAGCTGCCCGACGCGCTGCGCAAGCAGCAGTACGGCGAGGCGAACATCACCTTGCCGGTCATCGACCTGGACGTCTACACCAACGGTGACTTCCTGCTCGACCTGGGGTTCCCCTACAACCTGGACTTCTCCAAATCGTTCCAGATCGACATGATCGTCTGGGCGGGACCCATCCCGATCCCGGTCTCCGCGGCCGCCGGGCTGTATTTCGGGGTCCTGGACGGGCAGACGTCCACCCAGGTGCCAGCGGTCAGCAACGGCAGCTTCGCCCCGGTCATCGTGGCGGGATTCGGCGTCACGGTCGGGCTCGGCTACGAACTGTCCATCGGCCCGCTCGACGCCGGCTTCTTCGCCGGGATCATCGGGATCCTGGAGGGCGTCCTGGCCTGGTTCCACCCGAACGCCGATCCGGACTCCACGTCGGTCTACGTGAAGGTCACCGGGACCGTGGGAATCCAGATCCACATCTGGGGCACGGTCAATTTCGTGGTCCTGCAGGCGAGCCTGGACATCTACGCCTACGCGACCGCCACCGTGGTCATCGAGAGCTACCAGGCGATCCAGGTCGCGTTCGAGGCGGGGATCTCGATCTCGCTGTCGATCAGGGTGGTGTTCTTCACCATCAACCTGTCGTTCAGCGCGACGATCCGCGAGTCGGTGACGTTCGGCCAGTCCTCGCCGGCCCCGTGGGTCCTCGCCGCGGCGCCGGCGCAGGGCCAGCTCCCGGCCGCGCAGCCATCGGTCAGCCGGGGCATCGTCCGCAGCAGCGGCCGGGTGGTGCAGGCGAGCCCCGCGTTCGCCCAGGTGCTCGCGACCGGGATCAGCTGGCGTGACCAGACGGCCCCGGCCACGAAGCTGACCGTCGGCGTCTACCTGCAGCCCATGCCCACCGCCGGGCTGGAAGGCGACCACCCGGGCGGGTCGCTGGGAGGACCGCAGCCGCAGCTCGTGACCACCCTGTTCGTCGCCGACCACGGCCAGCTCGAGGGCGCGCTCGCGGTCGCCAACGCGCAGCTGCCGCTCGCTCCCGGCGTCGAGCTCCTGATGCCGGACGGCCAGACCCCGCTCACCCGGACGTCGGACGGCACCCGGCTGAAGACGGCCACGGCCCCCCCGTACGACACGTTCTCGAGCCTGGCGGGCGTCTGCCGGGAGGCCTCGGACGTCTTCTCCCTGGGCTACCTGACCCGGACGGTGACCGGGCTGCTGCCGCCGGGGGTGATCACGCTGCCCGACGAGACGGTGACGCTCGACGGCGAGCGCAGCTATACCGTGCAGGCCCGCGACACCCTGGCCTCGATCGCCGCGCAGCTGCTGTCACCGTTCGAGCAGCTCAGCCGCGAGGCGCTGTTGTGGGCGCTCGAGTCGGCGCAGGCCAGCGTGCAGCAGGCGCAGGCCGCGCCGGGCCTCGCGGCGACCGCGACGGACGGTGCCGACCCGGACACGCCGATCTCGGCCAGCCACCTGCACGCGCTGTACGCCAGCCTGGCCGGCCTGACCGGCTCCGGCGCGCCGTTCTCGCTGTCCGACGTGGTCGGATTCCTCAACAACCGGGGCATCGTCTTCGACCTGCGCCCGATGCCCGCCGACACCGTCGGCACCGCCGCAGCGCCGGACAATCCGTCGTTCACGATGTTCCCCATGCCGCCGTTCGTTCAGCTGACCGCCCAGGGCACTGGCATCGACACCACCAGCGTCGACTTCGGGACCGGCCCGTATCTGGCCGACGCGGAATACCAGAAGTTCCTCGCCCGGTACTTCCAGGAACTCGCCGCGCCGGCGCCACCCTCGTCGGCCGGCGCGCAGCCGACCGCGCAGTCGGCTGCGCAGCCGGCGGCAGTGACCGGCGGGCAGCCCGACTCGGTCGCCGCGGTGCTGTTCACCGACTATTTCACCTTCATCCTGCGCCAGGTGGTCCAGGACGCGCTGGACCTCCACCGCGAGTACGCCTACAAGGTGCCGGACGGCAGCACGGACACCCTGGCCGACATCGCCGACCGGTTCGGGATCACCGATCCGGACCTGGTCGAGCTGAACCTGGACGCCGACGGCCTGCTGGCCGCCGGGCAGCTGATCACGTTCGCCGACGGCGGCACGGTCACGACCGAGGCTGGCGACACGTTCCGCAACCTGACCGACCGGTCCGGGTATTCCGTCACCGACCTAGCGGCCGCGGCCGGCGCCCAGCCCGGCCTGCTGCGGCCCGGAGCAGCGCTCACCCTGATCGACGGCACGCGCTATGTCGTGGCCGCCGGCGACACGCTGCTGACGATCGCGACGAGTCGGCAGGCCGGGGTGACCGACGTCGTGGCGGTGGCCCAGATCGCGGAGGCCAACAAGGCCTCGACGACGTTCTTCGCGCCCGGGGCGCAGCTGAAGATCAACCAGCTCAGCACCCAGGTGATCGGCGGGGAGACGCTGCGCGCGCTGGCCGCCCGGCTGCAGCAGACCCCACTGCTGGTCGCGACGGCGATCCGCGGGGACACCGGCGTACTCGCCAGCGGGCCGACGATCCGGGTCGCCGGGGGTAGCTACGTGGTTGGCCAGGGCGACACGTTCGCCTCGATCGCGGCCCGCTTGGCGCCTTCGCCGGATCAGGTGGCGGCTGTGCTGGCCGCGGTGACCGGCGCAGCCGCGGCCGTCGCCGGGCTGCTGATACCGCTGACCAAGCTGACGCTGCCGGGCGGCACGGTCTATGCGGTCGGGCCGTCCGACACCCTGGCCTCGATCGCGGCCGCGACCGGCGCCGCCCTCACCGACGTGGCGACAGCCGCCGGTGACCAGCTGTTCGCCGGGGTCAGCTTCCCGCTGCCCACCCTGCCCTGGACGATCACCGACCCGGCCACCGACAGCCTCGATGCGATCGCCGGCCGGTTCGGCACCACGCTGGCCGCCGTGGTGGCCGGCGCCAACGCCGATGCCCTGCTGCTGCGCACCGGCGCCCCGGTGGTCTTCGGGCTGACCGTCCAGACCCAGCCCGCAGATACCCTCGCGGCACTGGCCAGCCGGTTCGAGGTGACCACCACCGACCTGGCGGCGGCGCTCCGCGACCAGCGGGGGCTACTCGCCCCGGGCACGACCGTTCAGGTGCCGCCCGCGCCGGCGACCGTCCCGGTGGGCAGCTACATCATCAAGCGCGGCGACACGCTCGCCTCGATCGCGGCTGCCTTCGGCACCACCGACCAGGCCATCATGGCCGCCAACCCGCAGGTCAGCTGCCAGCCCGGGCACCCGTGCTGGTCACCCATGCCCGGCGCCTCGCTGCCGCGGCCCGGGATGGGCCTGTCGATGCCGGTGGGGCTGTGCATCTACCTGCCGCCCGGATCGAGCTACCAGGTCGGCAGCCAGGACACCCTGGCCGGCGTGGCGCAGACGTTCGGCCTCGGGCTGGCCGAGATGGTCCCGCTGGTCGCCGCCCTGCCGCTGACCCCGCAGGCCACGGTGGTACTGCCGCCCATCACCTACGAGGTGGCCTGCCAGGATACCCCGCTGAGCGTCGCGGCTCAGTTCGGGCTCACCGTGCAGCAACTCGTGCTGGCCAACACCGGAGCCGGCTTCGGCACCGTCATCGTGCCAGACGCCGAAATCATGCCGCTGGGCACGCTAGTCAGTGACCTGGCCCAGGGCGGCAGCTTCGACAAGCCGGCGGGCGGCCTGGCCCGCTTCGTGCTGCACGGGCTGCGGCTGCCCTCTCCGCAAGACACCCAGGCGGCCGACCCAGCCGACCAGCGGCTGTACCCGATGTACACGCTCACCGGCCAGCAGCTCAGCCCGCCGGCCGCGCTGCCGGGCGACTACGGCCTGACCCTGGCCCCGAACAGCCTTTCCCCCCGGCCCGTCCTGACCTTCGGCGGCGGAACCGGGCCGCTGACCGTTCCACTGTCCCAGGCCGACCAGGCGATGCTGACGGGAATCGCCGGGCAGCTCGCGCAGAGCCAGCCGATCGACCCCGGCGTGCTGGCCGCGACCCGCTACCCGCCGTACGCGGCCGTCCCCGGCCAGTACGCGCTGGGCCAGCCGGTGCCGTGGCAGGCCGCCAGCCAGCCACCGCTGCACTACCGCTATGACCCGGCCGCGACCGGCGCCGGGCCCGCGCCGGCGCCCCGATCCGGCCAGCCCATCCTGCTGCCGTTCCCTGACGCACTGCGCCAGCAGATCTCGGCCAGCACGGCCGCGGCCGCGCCGGGCCTGTGGGTGGGCCTGGCCAGCGGATCGAAGGCGAGCCCGACCGCCCCGACCACCACGACACCGATCACCGGCTTCGGGTGGGCCACGAAGATCGACTTCGGGTTGCGCCAGGCGATGGACCCTAACGCGCCCGGCCAGCCGCTGCCCTACATCTATCAGGTGTTCGGCGTGGACCAGGACGGCCCCGCGGACCTGCAGTTGCTGCTCGATTACTGCCTCGGGGCCGGCCACGGCGACCAGCTCACGCTGGCGCTCGCCTACCCGCTGAGCGCCGCCTCCGGCTCGGGTCCCGGGCTGCAGTCGGACCCGATCGACGCGACGGGGGTGCTGCTGGTCAAGGCGAACCTGTCCACTCAGTCAAACCCGCCGGCGGCGCCTGCCAGCGCGGCAGCGGAGGTGCGGGCCCTGGCTACGCCGGCCGACAGCGACATGGTCGCGGGCGCCACCATGTCGGCCACGGACGCCCGGCACTTCCTCCTCCTGCTGTGGGAGGCGACCATCACCAACACCGGCGGCTACTACCTGTACTACCGGGTTGGGCAGAACGGGCCGGGGCTGCCCGCCGGGATCTTCAACACCGACCCCACCGCCACGGTCAGCCTGGTGATCACCGCCTTCCCCGACGGCGACACCAGCTCGACGATCCCCCTGCGGACCTGCCACAACGCCGCGCTGGTCACCGACAACCTCGCCGACCCGAACGCCGCGGTCTTCGCCGTGCCGCCGCAGCTGCCGCTGCCGGACGCCGCGACGCTAGCCGACCTCGGCCTGTCGCTTCCGGCGCTGCTGGCGGCCAACGTGACGACCGCCAACCTGCTGGCCCCGGGCCGGCAGATCACGGTCAACGGCGCGTCACGCGTGGTCGAACCGGGCGACGACATCCTGACCGTGGCGGTCGACCTCGGCCAGGATGCCGGCGAGGTAGTGCACGCCATCGTCACCGACCCCGATCCGCAGAAGTACCTCAATACCAACGCGTCCGTCGAGGTCTACCCGGAGTGGCTCACCGTGAGCGGTGCGCTGCAGCCCGGTGCGGCCGGGTTCCGGGTGGTCCGCACCAACCCGGACCCCAGCGACCCGGACGCGCCCCGGCCGGCGGCCGGCACGCCACAGGACCCCAAGACCCAGCTGCAGATGCTGTACAACCTGGTCGGCTACCAGCTGGTCGCGAACACCGGGTTCCAGGCCAGCGCCGACGGGCTGCCGGCCGGGCCGGCCCGGGCGACCAGCGGCCCGCTCAACTCCGACCTCACCGCGATGGGCGGGGTCCAGCCGTGGATATACGAAAAGCAGCTCCGAATCGACAAGTTCGCGACCAGCCAGCCGGCCGCCGCGCTGGACGGTCAGCAGGACCCCTACGCCGGCGTCGGCAGCCAGGCCCGGTTCGGCTGGCAGCCGCAGGACGTCTTCGGCAACCGGCTGCTGGCCCCGCAGTACATCGACGTCGGGATCGGCTACACCGATGACCTGGTGGCGCTCAGCCAGTGGCCCTCGGTGATCACCGGCTACCAGTTCGCCGGGCCGCCCGGCGCGGCAACGGTCCAGGTCGGCGTCGCGCTGAACGTCGGCGCCTACGTCGCCACCCCGGGTGACGTGTTCGCGCCGGTGGCGCCGCCCGGCCAGGCCAGCGCGCCAACCGGAGTCGCGGCCCAGGCCAGCGCGCACCAGGGCCGCTACGCCACGATCTTCTGGCAGCTCTCACACGACCTGGCCGCCGAGGTGACCACCACAGTCGACGACCAGATCCCGCACCCGCTCGACACGGCAGGGCTGACGGCGTTCGCGTCCGGCGCCTGGGACTACCTCGGAACCGCCGCGGCCAGCACGCAGCTGACCACGACCACCGGGACCAGCGACACGCTGGCCAGCATCGCCACCACCTACAACGTCAGCCCGGCCGAGCTGGCCGAGGCCAACCAGTCCGCCACCCAGAACTTCGCCGCAGCCGGCCTGCTCATTCCCGGTGCGCTGGTGACCGTGGACAAGAGCCATGTAGTGATCCAGAACGACACGCTGGCCGGAATCGCCCAGCAGCCGCCTGCCTCGGCCGACCCGGCGGGGCTGGCCACGCTGGCCGCCGGCAACCTCGCCCTGACCCTGCAGCCTGGCACACTGCTCGCCGTGGGCACGCTGCGGGCCGTCACGGCCGACGACACGCTGGCCGCCCTCGCGACCGCGGCGGGCCTGGACCGCACCCAGCTGGCCAACGCGAACGGCTCGCGGACGGGGCTGCTGGCCGCCGGGACGCTGCTATCGGCCCAGAGCTACACGGTAAAGGCGGGGGACACCCTCGCCGCGATCGCCACCGTCCTGAACCTGACGCTGGGCGAGGCGGCCGCCGCGGTCGACGCGGCCGGCCCCGTCGCGCTGGAGACCGGCGCCCAGGTGGTCATCCCGGTACCGGTCCCCGTCACGGCCGGCGACAGCCTGGCCGGCGTGGCCGCCAGGTTCGGGCTCAGCGTGGCCGAGCTGGGCGAGACCAACGCCGACGCGGACGTGCTCAGCGTCGGCGCCCAGCTCACACTGCCAGGCGCGGGCCAGGTCACGGCCGCCGCAGGCGACACGCTCGGCTCGATCGCCACCGTAAACCGCCTCACCGCGGGCGACCTGGCCAGCGTGGCCGCCAACGCGGGATCTACTGGGCTGCTGCGGCCGGGCGCCACGCTCACCGCCGGATACCGGCCCCGGGCCGGGGACACGCTGGCCAGCGTCCTCGCCGCGTTCGGCCAGCCGGCCGGCCTCACGCCGGAGGACATCTCCGTGGCGAACGCACAGGTCGCCGGGCTGCTGGCCCCGGGCCAGTCGGTGCTCCTCGGCACCGTCACCTACTCTGTTCAGCCCGGCGACACGTTCGCGTCGCTCGCCACGACCACCGGCGCCACCATCGCCGACCTGGCCGCCGCCAACGCCACCGCCAGGGGCCTGCTCGCAGGCGGGCAAACCCTCGCTCTCCCCCGCCACGTGAAGCTGCCGGCCGGGCCCGGCCCGGGCCAGGACCCACCCGGGACCCGCCGGGTGGGTCCCGGGGAGACACTGGACGGCATCGCGGGCAGCACCCGGCAGGTGACCGTGCTGGCCAGCGCCAACTCCGACGTCATCAACCTGCTCGCCCCGGGGGTGCAGCTCAGTTACCCGTCGCCGGATGGGGGCACCGTCACCGCCACCACGACCCCGAACGACACGCTGTCCACGATGGCGTGGCGGCTGCAGGAGCAACTCCGCCCGGCCGGGACCGGCCAGCAGATCACCGTGGCGCTGCTCGGCGAGGCGAACAAGACCGCGCCGTGCCTGGCCGCAGGCGCGCTGATGCTCTTCCCGCCGGCTGACGTGGCGTTCAGCGCCCCGGTCAGCGCGAGCAACCCCCAGGCGGTGTTCCAGCTGGAGACCGACGTCACCTTGCGGCGGACCGCGCACGTCGACCCGGCGGTGGCCCAGGCCGGCGCCTCAGCGGTCACGTCGGTGACCACACCGCTGGCACCGGCCCAGCCGGAAGGGGCAGCCGGGCAGAGCCTGACCCTGCAGCAGTTCGCGACGGCATTCGAGACCGCGTTCCAGACCACGTTCGACGGTGCGGTCAGCGCGCCGCAGCTCAAGCTGGCCACCAGGAGCAGCGCCAGCTCCGGTACCGGGACCCAGCAGCTGTTCGCGGTCCGGTACCAGACCCCCACGTTGAACTACACGATCCTCGGCGACACGCTGGCCGGCATCGCGGCCCGGTTCGGGCTGCCGGTGACGGCTCTAGCGGCGGCGGCGGCCGACGTGCCGGGCCTGCTCGCCGCCGGAGTGCCGATGCCGCTCTCGGGCGGCGGCAGCTACATCACCGCGGCCACCGACACCCTGGCCTCGATCGCGGCCGCCCAGAAACTCACCGTCGCGAGCCTGGCCGCCGACGCCGCTGTGGTCCCAGGGCTGCTGGTGCCCGGCGTCACCATCCCGCTGCCGTCCTACTCCGTGGCCGCCGGCGACACGCTGGCCGGGATCGCGGCCCAGTTCGGCCTGCCGGCGCCGGCTCTGGCCGCGGCGGCGGCCGACGTGCCGGGCCTGCTGGCCGCCGGGGTGGCGATCCCGCTGCCGGACGGCAGCTACACCATCGCGATCCACGACACCCTGGCCTCGATCGCGGCCGCCCAAAAGCTCACGGTCGCGAGCCTGGCCGCCGACGCCGCTGTGGTCCCAGGGCTGCTGGTGCCCGGCGTCACCATCCCGCTGCCGCCCTGCACGGTGGCCGCCGGCACGCCGTATTTCTTCGCTCCCCGCCCGCTGAGCACCGCGCTGTGGAACTCACCTGGCCAGATCCCCATCAGCGGCTATACCAGCGCCCAGGGCCTGGGCCCGGCCCAGCCGACCGCGTTCACCGGCATCGACCTGGACGGCTGGGCCCGGCCGTTCCTCGCCCAGCTCGACCTGGTGCTGTCCAGCGACTATGCCGTCGCCGCCTACACCCTCGACCCGGCCTCCTACACCGAACTGGTCCAGGCCAAGGCCACGCTGGCGGGTGCCATCCGGGACAGCGTCGACTACGTCGTCCAGCCGGGTTCCGGCACCCAGCAGCCCGACCCGCACCTGGCCGCGGCCCAGGACACGCTGTACCAGCAGTTGCTGGTCACGCTGTCCACCGCCTACCAGGTGGACACGATTGTCCAGCTACCGGCCAGCGTCACCGCGCCCGCGGGCGCGGACTGGACCGGCGACACGGCACCGCGGCTGCGCGGGCAGCCCGCCGCCGCGCCGTACACGGTGCGCGCTGGGGACAGCCTCGGCTCGCTCGCGGCGCACTTCCAGGCGCCGCAGGAGCTGCTGCTCACCGAGCTGGCCGGCTCCGGGCTGCTCACACCGGGGTTCGTGGTGCCCGCCCAGGGCGGCAAGCCCGCCTACACCGTGACCACCGCCGCCAATGGAAACACGCTGGGCGCGGTCGCGGCGCACTTCGCGGTGCCGGTAACAAACGTCGCCCAGCTCACCGATACCGCCGGTCATCCCCTCGCCGACAGCGCCGGCCTGCTCCAGGCAGGCGTCGCGGTCAACCTGGCACGCCGCACGTATGCACTGGCCGACGACGACACGCTGTTCAGCGCGATCAGCTACCTCGGGCTGGATGCGGCGACCCCCGCTTCCCCGGACGCGGTGGCCAACTTCGCGGCGATGAACGCCACGGTGCCCAACGTATTCGCGGCCGGGGTGACCCTGCAGGTGCCGCCGCCGGCGGCGACGGTCACGACCGCCGGGCCGCCCGCGCAGTATGACATCAAGGACGGCGACACGCTCACGCTGATCGCCGGCCAGCTCGGCGTGACGCTGCCCTGGCTGGTGACCACTCAACTGCACGTCGCGCAGGTGCTGCAGGCCGGGACCCCGGTCGCCTACCTGAGCCGAGTGGCAGGGTTCTCGTTGTCCAGCGCGGATCTCAGCCTGGTCAACGGCGAGGAGAACTCGCTGACGTTCCTGTTCAGCACCGCGTCCAGCACCGTGTTCAGCAACCTGCCGGTGCAGCTGAGCTACCAGGTCAACCAGCTCGAGTACGGGATTGAGGACGTCTCGTGGGCCACCGGCTACCAGTCCTCGCAGTGGCTGACCTTCCTGATCCCGCCGCCGGACGATCAGATCGGGATGGTGGACGTGCCCATCCCGCTCCGGGCCTACCCGGTGCCGCCGAGCGTAGCCGGCCAGACGATCACCTCGTTCGCGGCGAGCCACGACGCCGGACCGCTGACGCTGCAGCAACTGCGGCGCTACGACTACGACTACGCGTTCAGCGCGCAGCCCGCGGCGCAGGACACCGTGTCCGCCGGCTATCTGCAGAACACCGTGGTAGCCGACACGACATCGGCCACCGCCCAGCAGGGCGAGCTGCCCGCAGCGCTGGCCCAGTACGCTTCGGTACGCGCCGGCCTGGAGCAGGACCTGGCGCTGTTGACCCGGGTGAACCCGGTGGCGCCAACGGCCGGGTCGGCCGGGTCGGCCGGGTCGGCCGGGTCGCAGCCGGGCGGCGGACCGGCCGGACAGGCCCTCCATGTGTTCGCCGACCTAGCCGGGCAGGTGGCCAGGACCTGGGCGCCCTGGGTGGCCGGGGAGGTCAGCCCGGACACCCCGCCAGGTCCGGCCCCGTCCGCGGTCATCGGCGCGGTACCCCAGTACGCGCCCCGCTACCAGCTGCGCCGCGGCACGCTCGCCACCGGCGAAGCGACCGTGCAACTGCTGCCCGACGGCGACGCCGCGGCGGTGCACGCCGACGACGTCGCCGTCGGGCTGGCCGGCCATGTCGCCGCCGACGGCTCCGGGCAGGCCGCGATGCGGCAGGTAGTCTTCACCCCGGTGGCCCTGCCGACCGTAGCCGACGACTTCGATCTGCTCGTCGCAGACCGGGACATCGTCACCACCCAGAACATCTGGGGTGAAGTGTCCATCACCCGCAACGCCAACCTGCTGGCCGGCCACGAGACGAACCCCGCGCTCGTCTACACGGTGCCCGAGGTCAAGACGATCTCCCCGGGAGTGCCGCTGATCTCGTGGACCAATCCGCTCGACCTGGCCGCAGTGCCGTTCAGCCCCCCGTCGGCGCCGCCGGGGATGGCCGCCGACGCCACCCGGCCGCTGGTCGACTGGCTGGTCAATTTCTTCGACGCGCTGCTGAACCGCTACGCGGTGCTCAGCGCCGACACCCTGTCCAAGATCGCCCTGCGCTACGACCTGACGCTGGCCGACCTGACCCCGGCGGTGGCTGGCGTGAGCGGACTGCTGGCCGCTGGCGCCCAGCTTCGGCTGCCGGACGGCACCAGCCGCACGGTAGCCGCCTGCGACACGCTGGCCAGCGTGGCGACGGCGAACTCGGTCCAGGTGGCGGACCTCGTGCAAGCAGTGGCCAACGCGAGCGGACTGCTCACGCCGGGGGCGCTGATCCGGCCCAGGGCGGTCTGCCGCAACCTCCGGGTGACCGTGGACTACAGCTTCCCGCTCGCCACGGCCAGCGCGGCCACGGCAGGGCAGCAGAGCGAGATCGTGTCCTCGCTGCCGGTGCTGCTGTACCCCATGTTCTTGTTCGACTCAGCGGCGGACCTGCTGCCCGAGTCGGGGTTCTGCGCTTCGCTGACGCAGCAACTGGACGCGTGGGCGACCGCGCGCGGGCTGCCGCCCGACTACGGCCGGTGGGTCCTCGACGTCAGCCTCTACACGACGCTGCCCGGCGCGGCGGGGACGCCGCCGTTGCTAGAACTGTCCGATGTCCGGCTGGACCGGTCCGTCGTGAAGCCAGCAACGTCGACGGTGCCTTGAGCGCCCGGCTCGCCAGGACGCCAGGCTGGACCGCAGCGAGCCGGAATCACGCAGTTGCACTGGTATCACAACACGCTGTTGTAGTGTTGGAGAGCCACAGAACGCTTAAACCATAACTAATTGGCCATTTCGGTTGAGCCCGGCTATTTCACGTGCTCTGCTTTCCAGATATCGGCAGCGCTATCAGCCGCCGGGGGGTGGTAAGTGTGGGCCAGGAAGACCATGATCCCGCGCCATCCCCGGATGTCCTGCTCAACGCCCGGGCCCTAACGAAGCCGACCGGACACATAAGGAGCCCGGCCAGGCAAGCAGAGCCGTCGTGGGGCCGGGTGCTGGTCAACACCGTCAAGCTGGCGGTGGTGCGGCGGCTGGGGGCGGCCGGTCTGAAGCGGCGGCGCGGGAATGGTTCCCGGCCCGGGCATGCCCGTCGGCGCTGGCGCTTCGCCGCTCTCGTTCTGGCCCTGGCGGGCGCCGCAGTGAGCGTCCTGTGGCTAACCGGCGGCCTCACCGGCACCCCTTCCCGGGCCGCGCGGGTGCCGGCGGCCGGCACTGGCCCGCTATCCCGGGCGGCCGGTGCGCAGGCCCGGGCGGCTGCCTGGATCGCCGGTCAGGTGAGCGGCAACGCGATCATCGCATGCTATCCCGGCATGTGCGCGGCGCTGCAGGAACAGGGCGTCGCCGCGGGCCGGCTGATGCCGCTGCAGTCCGCGGCTGCCAGCCCGCTTGGTGCCAGCGTGCTGGTGACCTCCCTATCGGCCGGCGGCCAGCTGGCCGACCAGTACGCACCCGCGCTGATCGCGAGCTTCGGCTCGGGCGGAAACCGGGTCGAGGTCCGCGCGGTCGAGCCCGGAGGAGCATCCGCCTACCGCGCCGCGCTGCGGGCCGACCTCGCCGCACGCAGAGCCGCGGGATCCCAGCTGCTCCGGAACTCGCAGGTCCAGTTCACCGCGCCAGATGCCGCGCAGCTGCGGGCGGGTGAGGTGGACGCCCGCGTCCTGGCCACGCTGGCGGCGCTGGCATCCCAGTACTCGTTCCGGGTGACCGGGTTCGGTGATGCCTCGCCCGGCGCTGCGGTGCTGTTCCGGGAGGTAAGCATTACCGGCGTCGGCCGCGGCGTAGCGGCGGCCCTGGCCATGATACGCGCGCAGAATCGGCTCTACCTGCCCGCACACGCCGCCACTGTCGGCCAGGACGGGCTGAGCATCGAGTTCGCCGCGCCCAGTCCGCTGGGGCTGCTCTCGCCGGTCCTTGACGCTTACTCGCCGCGCCCGGCCTCGACCGGGCGGCGCATTCCTCTTGGGTGGGCTCTATTCAGATGAGAGGTAAGTAACCATGCGACTGCTCCGGCGTGTCGTCCGGCTGGCGATGATCACAACCCTGTTCGGGAGCACGGCTGCCCTGGTGGCGGCCACGTCACCGGCCGCGTCCGCGGCCCCCGCGACCGGGCCGGACGGATGGGTCCGGATCGCCCATCTGTCGCCTGAGGCGCCGGCCATGGACATGTACCTGTATCCGTTCGGCGACCCCGGGCAGCCCATCGTGCTGAAGGACGTCAGCTACGGCGACGTCTCCGCCTACATGGCGGTCATCCCGGGCCAGTACACGGTGGCGATGCGGGGCTTCGGCGCGTCGGCCTCCAGCAAGCCCGCGCTGACCACCAGCTTCATGGTGGCTGCGGGAGCGGCCTACACTTTGGCTGCCCTCGGCCCGGACCCGGGCCTGCGGACAGAGGTGCTGAAGGACCAGATGATCACGCCGGCGGGCAAGGCCGTCGTCCGGGTCCTGCAGGCCTCGCTCAAGCAGCATCTGGTGACGGTCAGCTACGGGCCGGACGTTCTCGCGCGGCAGCTTGGTTTCGGGTCCGCCACACCGTACACGGCCGTCCCGGCGGGAATGCAGGTGGTGCGGTTCACCGCGACCGGGGAGCACGCCGCCATGCCGGTCACGCTGGCCGCAGGCAGCGTACACACGATCGTGGTACTTGACGACTCCTCCGGGCTGAAAGTCGACGCCGTGACCGACGCGGCGGGCAGCCGGGTCATGCCGAAGGGAGGCGCGTCCGCCGGGTTCGGCGGGACCGCGCCACGGCCCCCCGCGAATCCCGTGCCATGGCTGGTGATGATCGCGGCCGGTGCCCTGCTGGCCGCGGCGGGCCTGGTCCGGTTGCGCCGTCCAGCGTGACACTGCGAGCACCGCAACCGCGGCCGAGCCGAACTAGACGCCGCATTGACGGCTGATGGCGCGCAGCCCGGCCAGCGGTTACCGGTGAATTCACGACAAGCGGCGTCAGCGCGCCATTGGGGGCGATCGAGTAGCGGGAGATGGAGCCGGAGGCGGTGTTCACGGTGAACAGGAACTGGCCGTCGTGGGTGATCTCCACCCAGCACGGGGCCATCTGGTCGTCGGCGAACGGGGAGCCTGCGACTGGCGTCAGCGTCCCGTCCGCGGAGTCGGTGAACGCCGAGACGGTGCCGCTGTCGGGCTGGGTGTTGTGGGCGTTGGACACGAACAGCTGGCTGGGATTGGTCGGCCGGAACTGGCTGCCGAACGGGCCCAGGCCCTGCGCCGCGAACGGCGATCCGGGAGCAGCGGTCAGCCGCCCGTCGAAGCCGACGGTGAAACTGTCGATCAGGGACGTCCCCACCCGGGTCCCGGCCAGCTTGGTACCGGTGCCGTTGAACAGCACGTCACCGGGCTGTGAGCCGTCGGGCAGAGCGGTCAGGTCCGCGTAGCCGCCTCGGGCGCGGGCCGAAGCGGTGGATACGACGTGGTCCACCGGCGCGATCCGTGGCAGCCGCCGCGTGACGCGATCCAGTGGGACGCCCTGGCCCGGACGCGACCGCTCCCGCCGGTCAACGCCGTAGCGTTCGGTTACCCCGGGTCCGAGTCGGCAAATCTACGCTCGCGACTGCGGCTCAGGCAGTTGACATGGTACCTTTCAACCTTATCCGGTACCATGTATCCATGGCGCTGAACATCAAGGATCCCGAGACCGAACGCCTGGCGGCCGAGGTTGCCGTATTGACGGGAACGACAAAGACCGGCGCCGTCC
>Ga0335078_10003848_pt1 | contig 22340 bp, 15 predicted proteins | sample Lox_Sample_32_FD_206711 | JGI IMG/M metagenome (GOLD analysis project Ga0335078, IMG submission 206711) | Soil microbial communities from Loxahatchee National Wildlife Refuge, Florida, United States - Lox_Sample_3.2 | ecosystem: Environmental > Terrestrial > Soil > Wetlands | place: USA... | reverse complement strand
GGGGCGCAAGGGTCAGTCTATCTTGCATACGCAACTGGAAAGGGCAGTGAATTAAAGGAGGCGTGGCTCTCATTCGTCGTCGGAACGAGTACTTTATACGTACCATTCGAGGGCACTGTGTCTTGCGAGGGGGACACTTGTACCTTACGCGCGGTCTGCTTAGAGGACATTCCAGTAGGATCAAATACGCCTTACTTTCGCAAAGGCGATAAGTTGATTTTGTCCGGAAAAAAAGCTGACGGGGATTGGAATGGCTCGCTTAAGCCATCGGCACCGGAAGTATTTAAGGCCGCTCAGGATTTAGAGAAGAAGGATGCGGTCATTGATCCCAAGAAGCTAACGCAAGTCGATTATTCTCTAACCCTACATCGCAATTAAAATAACTAAAGCAAATTGTTCCTCCATGGTCCCAAGATAATGCTTGGTTTCAAATGGTTTTCGAGCGGCGGATATCGTTGTGAATAGCGATGTCTGAACGCTAGCGCTACTCCAGGGATGCGACATCGGTCACCCGCGCGCCAACATGGGCGTTGGCAGTTGCGTCATTGCACCGTTTTGGCATTTCGTAACGGCGTTACGTTGGTCCCGCTCGCTTGCGCGACCGCAACGGCAAGGCTGTTCGACCACAAATCAAGCGCCGCCCGCTTTTCAGGTTCATAGGTGTTTTTGTCATAGGTGCGGATCAGCTTAGGCGGCAGATGATTTAGCGCGGCCTCAGCAACGTGGGGGAGGGTGCCCAGCATTCCCAGCCCGGTGCGAACGGTGCGGCGAATATCATGCAGCGTCCATGGGGCTTTAAGCTTCGCGGTCTTATCGAGGGCGACTTTTGATTTTGACCAGCCGGAATAGCCGCCCTCGCCGGAACCGAATACAAACTCCCGGCCTTCCTGCCGTGTCTTTTCTTTCTCTTTCAGGATCGCCACTGCGGCGTCACTGAGCGGGACGATATGCTCCCGTCCGTTCTTAGTACGCTCTTTAGGCAACTTGATTGTGCGGGCTTTTAAATCAATTTCTGGCCATTGCAGGCTGCCTATTTCGTCGCGCCGGCATCCCGTCAACATAAGCAGTTGAACGACGCGCCCGTAATCGTTATCAGGCGCGGCGCGCCAAACTGCAACAGCTTCGGACCAGTTGATTTCTTTTTTCTCGTTTATGTCGATTAGAATGCGGTCGCGCGGATCGTTTTCTTTTAGCTTATTTGTGCCGACTACAGGGTTTGCGTCGCACTCGCCTTCCCCGATGGCCCACACGAACATTGCCGAGAAAGTGGCACGAGCGCGATTAGCAGAGATATGGCCGTTACTCTTGGCAATTGCGCGGACCTGTGAGGCAACGGTTTCACGGGTTAAGGCACCTACGGCAAGCGTGTGGAGCGGTTTCCAGAGCCGGTTTAGGTGGTACTCGGCGGCCTGATAGCCGCGAGGGCGAAAATCGCCCTTTTTGGCCGCAAGATAAGCAGCAACAATTTTGCCGACTGTTTTTGCGGCGCTGCCCCGCGCTTTGGCGCGCTTATTTGCGGCGTCTTTTCCCTGCTTGGCACTGGCCAAAATGATTGCCGCGCCATCGTGCCAATGACCGTCTTGGTCTTTCCAGCCATTGCGGGCCTGATCCGCAGTTAGCATTGCGGTCGACCCAAGGGTTAGCCGGCGATTCTGTGCACCGATCTTGTATTGAACAATCCATGTCCGCGCGCCGGTCGATCTCAGCCGCAAGCCAAAGCCGTGCAGATCATCGTCAAATTCGATGTGTTCGGACTTGCCCGAAGGGATCTTTATTTTGGTGAGCGCTGTTTGCGTCAGCTTCATTTATCGCCCCTTGGCTGGGAAGACTATGGGAAGATTTTGAGCGTCTTCCCGGTCTTCCTATGGCCCCTTTTGGCCGAATTTGACAGAGGGTATAATCAGAAAACACGCTAAAATCAATGACTGTTAACTGCCGTGTCCGCCAGTGTCTCTTCCCGTCCACTAGAATTTCTTGCTTTGGGAGCAGAGGGTCGCAGGTTCGAATCCTGCCGCCCCGACCAATCATCGAGCCTCGACGACATTGCAGCCGGCAAGCCGGGCGCCACGGCGCAGCGCGGCGGTGTTAGGCCACCGCGATTGCCAGCGCAGGACGTTGGCATTATACCGGCGCGGATCAACGGAATGCCCGCCATGACCGCACGTATTTACAAGCCGGCCAAGACCGCCATGCAGTCCGGTCTCGCCAAGACCAAGGGTTGGGTGCTGGATTTCGAGCCGGAGACGCCGCGCACCGTCGAGCCGCTGATGGGCTGGACCTCCTCGGCCGACACCCGCCAGCAGGTGCGCCTGAATTTCCCCAGCAAGGAAGAGGCGATCGCCTACTGCGAGCGCCTTGGCATCGCCTACCAGGTGTCGGAAGCGGCGCCGCCGGTGCGCCACACGATTTCCTATTCCGACAATTTCGCCTTCAAGCGCCGCGACGCCTGGACCCACTGACGGCGCGCTAGCGCGCCGGCGTGCCCGAGCGCTGCCGCATCAAGGCGATGAAGCGCTCCTCTGCCATCGGCTGGCCGAGCAGGAAGCCCTGGCCGAAATCGCAGCCCATGCTGATCAGCGCCAGCGTGTCGGCGGCTTTTTCGATACCCATGGCGACGGCATGGCGTCGGTGACGGTGCGCGAGATCGATCACCGACTTGCACAGCGGCATGTTGACCTTGTCGGTGCCGCAGTCGGCGATGAACTTGCGGTCGATCTTGAGTTCGGTGAAGGGCATCTCGGTGAGGCGCCCGAGTGCCGCCTGGCCCGAGCCGCATTCGTCGATGGCGAGATGCACGTTGTGCGGCTTCAGCCGCTTGCCGAGCGCGGCGGCGAGCGCGAGATCGGAAATGATCTGCTCTTCGCGGAGATCGACGATGAGCCCCGGCCAGCCTTCGGCGCTCGGGCGGTGCGCCTTGACGATGTCCTCGATCGGCAATTTATCGAGGGTCGCCGGGTGGATATTGACGCTGAGCGGAATATTTACGCCGAGCTTGGAGAAGATAACGCCGGTCTTGAGCGCGCTCTGCAGGGCGCGCTCGGACAATTTGCCGACGTTTCCGTCGGGGGCTCCCGGCATGAAAGCGCTCGGCAGCAGGACGCCGTGCTGCGGATGGCGCGCGCGGGCATAGGCCTCGGCGCCGGCAAGCTGCTTGCGACGCAGGTCGATCTTCGGCTGATACCAGAACTCGATCCAGTCGTTGGCGAGCGCCTCTTCAAGCTCGATGCGCACGTTGGCGTTCGGCACGCCGAGCTTGAGATCCTTGACGATCTTGACGATCGCTTCGGCGTCGTAGGGCTTCTTGAGCACCGGCAGCATGTTGAGCTTGCGCTGGAGGCCGATGCCCTTGGCATGCTCGAGCACCGCGGCGCCACGGCCGCTGGTCAATTGCACCGCGCCGCGAAAGCCGCGGGCGCTGAGTGCGGCTATCGATTGCATGACGTCGGCGGAATCGAGCGCAACATTGAGAACGACCAGATCGGGGACGCGGCCGTCCGCCGCTTGGCGCAGCGCGGCGCCATCGGCGAATCCGGCGCTGTCGACGCCCAAGCCGTGCAGCACCAGCGACAAGAATTGGCGGATGCTGGCGTCCTCGTCGACAACATAGCAGAGCGGGGTGGCCGCCGGCGCAAGCGGTGGCGCCTCGATATTGGCGGAAGATTTCGCGGCGGTTGTGCGTAGCGCTTCTGCGGAGGATACGGGCATGAGCATACGTGGCATTCCAACTGCAACTAAGGGATCCTCAGATACCTCTATTGGTGTTCCAAACTTGTTAAATATGAGTTTCGCGTGCGCGCCGGCCGGATGCCGCGATTTTCCTAACCCGATAAAAACGCAAGCGAAATTGGCGACCCCGGCAGGATTCGAACCTGCGACCCCCAGCTTAGAAGGCTGGTGCTCTATCCGGCTGAGCTACGGGGTCGTGTAACGTAGGTGTAACCGCGCCGTCAGCGTATTGAAAGACGCGCACATGACGTGGCCGGGGGCGCGGCTCCCGCGGTGAAATACGGCCCGGCTCATCCAGGCGTTTTCCTCGACGAATGAATGCTTTAAATCGCATCATTGCAGCAGTTCATCCAATTTCTCAAAATAGTCGACTAGCCATCTGGCCGGATGGCTCGTTACGCTGTTAGCTAGGTCCAGTGGATTGCTGCGTCGCGGCGTCAATATGCATTCACGCTGCAGCCACGACCTCGACACCTTTGAGCTGTGAACTAAAAGAGGCGACCGGCGCACTCACAAATAATGACCTGTCGCCGTCCTGGGAGGCTCCCCGATGTTTACGCCCGTCCGCGCCGGCCTGGCCGCCGCACTGATTGCCCTTGCCTTGTTCCCGGCCATGGCGGCCGACAAGGCCTTCAAGCGCGGCGATCTCGATGACGCGGCGATTAAACTCGAAGCGCAGATCAAAAACGACACCGGCACCGTGACCAAGCCGGCCGCGACATTGCGTCGCGACGCCGACGCCGCCTTCCAGAAGAACGACTTCCGCACCGGTATGACCGTACTCGGCCAGCTCGTCACCGTGGCGCCTTCCGATGCTTCGAACTGGCTGCGGCTCGCGCGCACCGTGCTGCAGATCCACCCGCGCGATGACCGCGAACGCGCGCTGCTGCTCGATCGCGCAACGACCGCGGCCTACATTGCATATCAACGCGCAAGCGGCCGCGACGTCGAAGCTGACAGTTTGGCGTTGCTTGGCAAGACGTTCGCCGACCGGAAAATGTGGCGTCCGGCGCTCGATTCCATGCGGCTTGCGCTCGATCTGCGTGAGAGCGCCGATCTGCGCGGGCAATACGAGCGGCTGCGCGGCGAATACGGCTTCCGCATGCTGGATTATTCGGTCGATTCCGACGCGATTTCGCCGCGCGTCTGTTTCCAGTTCTCGGAAGAGCTGCCCAGCAAGCGCACCGACTTCTCGCCATACGTTGCGGTCGCCGGCCAGGACAAGGCGGCGATCTCGGCCAACGACAAGCAGCTTTGCGTCGAAGGCCTGAAGCACGGCGAACGCTATGAGATCACGTTGCGCGCCGGCCTGCCGTCGGTGGTGCGTGAAGCGCTGGCGAAGTCGGCCCAGTTCACCATCTTCGTGCGCGACCGCAAGCCATTCGTGCGCTTCTCTGGCAAGGCCTATGTGCTGCCGCGCAGCGGTCAACGCGGCATTCCGGTGCTCAGCGTCAACAGCAGCGCGGTGACGATTGCCGTCTATCGCATCGGCGACCGCAATCTGCTCGACACCGTGCTCGGCAGCGATTTCCAGCGTAACTTGAGCCAATACGACGCCGAGCGGATCGCCAGCGAAAACGGCGCCAAGGTGTGGAGCGGCGAACTCGCCGTTACGCCCAAACTCAACACCGAAGTCGCCACCGCGTTTCCGGTCGATCAGGCGGTCGGCGATCTTAAAGCCGGCGTCTACGTGATGACGGCGACGCCGAAAGAGGCCGTCGCCAACGACTACGGCCAGCGCGCCAGCCAATGGTTCATCGTCTCCGACCTGGGGCTCACCGCTTACAGCGGGCACGACGGCATCGACGTCTTCATTCATTCATTGGCAAGCGCCGAGCCGCTCGGGCAGGTGGCCGTCCGGCTGGTCGCGCGCAACAACGAGGTGCTGGCGACGAAATCCACCGACAAGGACGGCTTCCTGCACTTCGAAGCCGGCTTGACGCGCGGCGAGGGCGGGCAGGCGCCGGCCGCGATCGTTGCCGCCGACAACGGCGATTACGCCTTCCTCAGCCTGAAATCGCCGGCGTTCGATCTTTCCGACCGCGGCGTGGCCGGCCGGCAGGTGCCGACCGGGCTCGACGCCTTTGTCTATACCGAGCGCGGCGTCTATCGCAGCGGCGAAACCGTGCATGTGACGTCGCTGTTGCGCGATGCGCGCGGCATCGCCGCCGCGGCGCCGCTCACGCTGGTGATGGAGCGTCCCGACGGCGTCGAATATCGCCGCGCGCTGCTTCCCGATCAGGGCCTTGGCGGGCACAGCTGGAGCGTGCCGATCGTCCGCTCCGCCTCGACCGGCACCTGGCGCGTCGCGGCTTACACGGATCCGAAGCGGCCGCCGATCGGCGAGGCGACTTTCCTGGTCGAGGACTATGTGCCCGACCGCATCGAATTTGACTTGAAATCGGAGGCCAAAGTCATTCCGCGCGACGCGCCGGCGCAACTGAGCGTCGATGGACATTTCCTTTACGGCGCGCCGGCTTCCAATCTCGAGCTGCAAGGCACGGTCACCATCGCCGCCGCCAAGGAGCGGCCCGGCTTTGCCGGCTATTCCTTCGGCCTGGAGGACGACGAGGTCTCGGCGGTGCGCCAGGAACTCGGCGATCTGCCGGCGACCGATGCGACCGGAAAGGTGAGCTTCCCCGTCACCCTCGAGAAGGTCCCGAGCACATCGCGTCCGCTCGAAGCGACGATCACGGTCAGCATGGCGGAATCCGGCGGCCGCGCGGTCGAGCGCAAGATCACGCTGCCGATCGCGCCCGAGGCGGCGATGATCGGCGTCAAGCCGGCTTTCTCCGGCCGCTCGCTCGACGACGGCGCCAACGCGGATTTCGACGTGGTCATGGTCGCGCCCGACGGCAAAACGCTCGCGCAAAAAGGACTGCATTACAACCTGCTGCGCGTCGAGACGACGTATCAGTGGTACCGGCAGAACGGCAGTTGGGAATTCGAGCCGGTCAAACGCACCGAGCGCGTCGCCGACGGCAACGTGGACGTGAGCGCGGACAAGCCGGCGCGCGTTTCGCTGCCGGTGCGCTGGGGCCGCTATCGGCTCGAAGTGTCGGTCGCCGGCCAGAACGGGACGACGACCTCGATCACCTTCGATGCCGGCTTCTATGCGGAATCGAGCGCCGATACGCCCGATCTCCTGGAGGTCGCGCTCGACAAGAATGATTTCAAATCCGGCGACACCATGAACGTGTCGGTGACCGCGCGCACGGCGGGCCGCCTCACGCTCAATGTGTTCACCGACCGGCTGGTGGCCTCGACCTCGCAGGACGTCAAGGCAGGCGCCGTGCAGGCGCCGCTGACCATCGGCAAGGATTGGGGCACCGGCGCTTATCTGGTGGCCACCTTGCGCCGCCCGCTCGACGCGCCGGCGCAGCGCATGCCGGGCCGCGCCATCGGCGTGCAATGGTTCTCCATCGACCGCACCGAACGCACGCTCGCACTTGATATGAAGCTGCCGTCCACCATGCGTCCCGACAACGCCCTCAACGTGCCGATCAAGCTCACCGGCTTGGCGGCGGGCGAGGAGGCGCACGTGGTCGTTGCCGCCGTCGACGTCGGCATTCTCAATCTCACAAATTACAAGCCGCCGGCGCCCGACAATTACTATCTTGGCCAGCGGCAACTGACCGCCGAGATCCGCGACCTCTATGGGCAGTTGATCGACGGCATGCAGGGCGTGCGCGGGCAGATCCGCTCGGGCGGCGATAGCGGCGCCGAATTGACCGGCCCGCCGCCGACGCAGGCACCGCTTGCGCTTTACTCCGGCATCGTCAGCGTCGGCCCCGACGGCACCGCACAAGTGAGCTTCGATATCCCCGCCTTCACCGGCACCGTGCGGGTGATGGCAGTGGCCTGGAGCAAGGACAAAGTCGGCAAGGCCTCCGGCGACGTCGTCGTTCGCGATCCGGTGGTGCTGACCACGACGCTGCCGCGCTTCCTGCGCACCGGCGACCGCGGCAACGTGCAACTCGAGCTCGACAACGGCGAAGGCGCGGCCGGCGACTACAGCATCGCGGTCAGCAGCGACGGCACCGTCAAGCTCGACGGCGGCAAGCCGCTCACGCTCAAGCTTGCCGCAAAGCAGCGCGACCATGTCGCGGTGCCGGTGTCGGCGGCAGGGGCGGGCGCGAGCATGCTGAAAGTCAGCGTCAGCGGGCCGAACGGTTTTGCGCTCGAGCGCTCTTACGCGCTCGATGTGCGGCCGGCGAACCAGATCCTGACGCGCCGCACCGTCCGCTCGCTCGCCCCGGGCGAGACGCTGACGCTGTCGAACGACATGTTTGCCGATTTCGTGCCGGGCACCGGGCGCGTCGGTTTGTCGGTCGCGATTTCCGCTTCGCTCGACATCGCCACGCTGCTGAACGAGCTCGACCGTTATCCGTTTGGCTGTTCCGAGCAGATTACCAGCCGTGCGATGGCGATGCTCTACATCAACGAGCTGGCCGCGCAGGCCAAGCTCGCGCTCGACGGCGACATCGACCAGCGCATCAAGGACGCCATCCAGCGGCTCTTGGCGCGGCAGGATTCGAACGGTTCGTTCGGCCTGTGGACGGTCGGCGGCAACGATTCCTGGCTCGATGCCTATGTCACCGATTTCCTCACCCGCGCGCGCGAACGCAATTTCGAGGTGCCGCAGGCGGCGTTCACCCAGGCGCTCGACCGGCTGCGCAATTACATCGCGAGCACGGCCGATGTCGGCAAGAACGGCGGCCGCGATCTCGCTTACGCGCTTTACGTTTTGGCGCGCAACGGCATCGCCCCGGTCGGCGACCTGCGTTACATCGCCGATACCAAGCTCGACGATTTGTCGACGCCGATCGCCAAGGCGCAAGTCGCCGCCGCGCTCGCCATGCTCGGCGACAAAACACGCGCCGACCGCGTCTATCTCGCCGCGCTCGACGCCATCCCGCGCCAGCCCCGGCTCGAGCTCGATCTCGGCCGCGTCGATTACGGTTCGGTCTTGCGCGACTCGGCCGCGGTGGTGACGCTCGCGTCGGAAGGGCGGGCGCCGCAACGGACCATCGACGACGCGGTCGCGCGCATCGACGCCGCGCGCGCGCTGAGCAGCCGCACCTCGACGCAGGAAGATGCCTGGCTGGTGCTCGCCGCGCGCGCGTTGGTCAAGCAGGTCAACGCCATCTCGCTGTCGGTCAATGGCGAGACCCGGCAAGGAGCGTTCTACCGCAGCCTGCGCGCCGACCAGCTCGATACGCCGCTCGCGGTCAGCAACCGCGGTGACGGCGCGGTGCAGGCGGTGGTTTCGGTGAGCGGCTCGCCGACGACACCCGAACCGGCAGCCGAACGCGGCTTCAAGATCGAGCGCAGCTACTTCACCCTCGACGGCGAGGCGGCCGACGTGACTAAGGCGAAGCAGAACCAGCGTTTCGCCGTGGTGCTGAAAATGACCGAGCCGAACCCGCAGTTCGGCCGCGTCATCGTCGCCGACTACCTACCGGCCGGCTTCGAGATCGATAATCCGCGCCTGGTGTCGTCCGGCGACACCGGCACGCTGTCCTGGATCACCGACGCCGTCGAGCCGGCAAACAGCGAATTCCGCGATGACCGCTTTACCGCGGCGTTCGACCGCGAGGAGAACTCGCCCTCGGTGTTCGCGGTGGCCTATGTGGTGCGCGCGGTCTCGCCCGGGCACTACGTGCTGCCGCAGGCGGTGGTCGAGGACATGTACCGGCCCGACCGCTTCGGCCGTACGGCCATGGGGACGATCGACATTACGGCGGGCAAATGAAGCGCTGGCGTTTCATCCTGGGCAGCCTGGCCGGTGCGGCTTTTCTCGGCGCGCTGGCCGCCGGCGCCTGGGTCTATTCGCTCGGCCGCCCGCCGCTCGGCCAGGACCTCGAGACCTCGCATGTGGTGCTCGACCGCGACGGCAAGCTGTTGCGTGCCTACGCCACCAGCGAGGGGCGCTGGAGGCTGCCGGCGACCGAGAAAGATGTCGATCCTCGCTTCCTCAAGCTGCTCTTCGCCTACGAGGATAAGCGCTTCTACGAGCACGACGGCGTCGACCTTCTGGCGCTCGGCCGCGCCGCATTTCAGCTTATCACAGAGGGACATATCGTCTCGGGCGGATCCACTTTGACAATGCAGGTCGCGCGCCTGTTGGAGCCGCGCGAACACCGCAGTATCGACGCCAAGCTGCGCCAAATCACGCGCGCGTTGGAGCTCGAACACGCGCTGAGCAAACAGCAGATTTTGGCGCTCTATCTGACGCTCGCGCCCTACGGCGGCAATCTCGAAGGCATCCGCGCCGCTTCGCTGAGCTATTTCGGCAAAGAACCGCGCAAGCTCACGCTCGCTGAAGCCGCGCTTCTGGTCGCGCTACCGCAATCGCCGGAGTTGCGCCGGCCGGATCGCTATCCGGAAGCGGCCCGGGCGGCGCGAGACCGCGTGCTTGATCGCGCGGCAGCGGCCGGTGTCGTGCCGCGCGACGAGGTGGCGCATGCGAAAAAAGCGGCGGTCCCGCACGAACGCAAGTCGCTACCGGTGCTCGCGCCGCACGCCGCCGACCAGGTGGTCGCCGCCGAGCCGGATAAGCGCATTCACCGCCTTACCATCGACGCGGCCTTGCAAAAGACCTTGCAGGATCTCGCGCGCGAGCGCGCGCATGCGGTGGGCCCGAAGATTTCCGTCGCCATCCTTGCGGTCGACAACGAGACCGGCGAGGTGCGCGCGCGTATCGGCTCGGCCGATTATTTCGACGAGCGCCGCGCCGGCCAGGTGGATATGACACAGGCGCTGCGCTCGCCCGGCTCCACTTTGAAGCCGTTCATCTACGGACTCGCCTTTGAGGACGGGCTATTGCATCCGGAAACGCTGATCGACGACAAGCCGGTGCGCTACGGCAACTACACGCCGGAGAATTTCGATCTCACTTTCCAGGGCACCGTCACCGTGCGGCGCGCGCTGCAGATGTCGCTCAATGTGCCCGCCATCGCCGTGCTCGGCAAAGTCGGCGTCAGCCGGCTAAGCGCGCGGCTCACGCAAACCGGCGCGGCGCTGGTGCTGCCGAAAGGCGAGGCGCCCGGCCTTGCCATGGGTCTCGGCGGCGTCGGCATTAAGCTCGACGATCTGGTGATGCTCTATACCGGGCTCGCCCGCCAAGGCGCGGCGCTGCCGTTGCGCGAGCGCGAAACCGCGATCGCGCCGTCCGCCCGCAGGCTGCTCGATCCTGTCGCCGCCTGGTATGTCGGCAATATCCTGATCGGCGCGCCGCCACCGGACAATGCGATACCCGGACGCATCGCCTTCAAAACCGGCACCTCCTATGGCTATCGCGATGCCTGGGCGGTCGGCTACGACGGCCGCATGACCATCGGCGTCTGGGTCGGGCAGGCGGACGGGGCGCCGGTGCCCGGACTCTTTGGCCGCGGCTCGGCCGCGCCGATTCTGTTCGACGCCTTTTCCCGCACCGGCAGCGCGCCGGCGCCGCTGCCGCACGCGCCCAAGGGCGCGATCTTTGCCGCCACCAACAAGCTGCCGCCGCCGCTGCAGCGCTTTGTCCCCGACGGCGCCGTGGCCGCGGCGGAACCGCCGCGCATCATGTTCCCGCCCGACGGCGCAAATATCGAGCTTGCCAAAGGCGCGGCGCCCGATCCGGTTGCGCTGAAGATTTCCGGTGGCGCCGCGCCGCTCACCATCATGGTGAACGGCGTGCCGCTGCCTCCACAAGGGAGCCGGCGCACCGTGTTTTTCGACCCGGATGGCCCCGGTTTCGTGCGGCTCACCGTCATGGATGCCCGTGGCGCCACGGATAGCGTGAGCGTCCGGCTGCGATAATAGGGTCGCATGACAGGGCGGGGCCTTGGGCTTATGGTCCCGACCGAAGACGCGGAATCACGACCAGAAGCAATGAGCACGGCCACCGATCACGCGCGGCAATCGCAACCGGCGCGCGGGCTTTCCGCGGCGATGGATTATGCCAGCGTCTCGCACCGGCGCGCCGGGTTTCTGTTGGTTGTCTTTACGCTGATCGCCTTCCTGCCGGGCTTTTTCCAGATTCCGCCGGTCGACCGCGACGAGGCGCGCTTCGCGCAGGCCACCAAGCAGATGCTGGAGAGCGGCCAATACGTCGACATCCGTTTCCAGGATGAGGTCCGCTACAAAAAGCCGGTCGGCATCTATTGGCTGCAGGCGTTTGCCGTGAAGGTGGGTGAGGCAGCCGGCATCCCGCAAGCGCGCACCACCATCTGGCTCTACCGCTTGCCGTCGCTGTTCGCGGCGATCGGCACGGTGCTGCTGACCTATTGGACGGCGCTGGCCTTTGTCGCGCGGCGCACCGCGCTGCTCGCGGCGCTGATGATGGCAAGCTCGGTGCTGCTCGGAGTCGAGGCGCGGCTCGCCAAGACCGACGCCACGCTGTTGTTCACGTGCGTCGCGGCGATGGGTGCGATGGCGCGCGTTTATCTCATGCACCGGCGCACGCCGGATTGCGCAGTCGGCTGGCGGCTGCCGGCGATCCTGTGGACGGCCATGGCGGCCGGCGTGCTGATCAAGGGCCCGCTGATCCTGATGTTCGTCGCGCTGACGGCGCTGACGCTGTCGATTGCCGACCGCTCGGGCCGCTGGCTCTGGTCGTTGCGTCCGCTGCCGGGCTTCGCCTGGATGATCCTGCTGGTGCTGCCCTGGTTCGTCGCGATCATTACCAAGTCGGGGGGCAGTTTCATCACCCAGTCGGTGGGTGAAGACATGCTGTCCAAGGTGTTCGGCGGACAAGAATCGCACGGCGCGCCGCCGGGCTATTACTTCCTGCTGTTCTGGGTGACGTTCTGGCCGGGCTCCATTCTCGCCGGCGTCGCCGCGCCACGCATCTGGCAGGCGCGGCGCGAGCCGGGCGCGCGCTTTCTACTGGCGTGGCTATTGCCCTCATGGGCCGTGTTCGAGGCGGTGATCACCAAGCTGCCGCATTACGTGCTGCCGCTTTATCCGGCGATCGCGATCCTGATCGCCGGCATCCTCGAGGGTGGCGGACTTTACAACAAGCGCTGGCTGGTGCGCGGCACGGTCGGCTGGTTCTTGTTTCCGGCGCTGGTCGCCATCGGCGTCGTCGTGCTATTCATTGTCGTCGGGCGCGGGCTTGGCATCATCGCCTGGCCGTTTGCTGGCGCCGCGGCGATATTCGGCCTGTTCGCTTGGTGGCTCTACGAGGTGGATGGTCCCGAAAGAGCCTTGTTGCGCGGCATGGCGGCCTCGGTGTTCATCGCCATCGCGGTCTACGCCGTGACGTTCCCCGCGCTGCCGGCGCTGTTCCCGAGCACGCTAATCGCCGACGAGTTGCACGCGAGCGCTTGCGCCGAGCCGCACGTCGCCTCGACAGGCTACTACCAAGAGCCGAGCCTGGTGTTTCTGCTCGGCACGGACACCCTTTTTACCGACGGCCCCGGCGCCGCCGAGTTTCTGCGCGGCGGACCGTGCCGTTTCGCTCTGGTCGACGCGCGCAGCGAACGCGGCTTCGTGCAGCGGGCGAATGCCATCGGCTTGCGCTACGCGGTCAGCCAGCGCGTTGACGGTTACAACATCAGCATCGGGCGCGCGGTGATGCTCACCGTATTCCGCTCGACGGAAAAGCCATGACCGCCGCCGACGGGATCGATCGCGACACGAGCCCCGTGCAGGCCGCGCTGCGCCGCTGCGCTACCAATGTCGCCGGTGCCGTCGCGATCCTGTTTCAGCCGGCGCGCCGCCTGCACAATGCCTGGCCGCTGACCGGGCAGCAGTTTGTCATCGCGGCCGGAGTGGGGCTGGTCGTTTTTCTCGCCGTCGTGCTGCTGCTCGACGCCGCCGCAATTAAAGCGGTGCTGCGTCTGCCGGGCTGGCTGGCCTGGTTTTTCGACCAGATCACCGACTTCGGCAAATCCGGTTGGTTCTTGTGGCCGCTGGGGATTTTGTTTTTGGCTCTCGCCGCGCTGCCGGGTCTGCCGCGGATGCCGCAGCTCGTGCTTGCCGCCGTGATGGTCCGTGTCGGCTTCCTGTTCGTCGCCATTGCCGCGCCCAGCCTGTTCGGCACCATCATCAAGCGCATGATCGGCCGCGCGCGGCCACTGGTTGGCGGCAGTCTCGACCCGTATCTGTTCAGCCCGTTCAAATGGACGGCCGAATACGCCAGCTTGCCGTCCGGCCACGCCACCACGGTCTTCGCGGTGGTGGTCGCTTTCGGCACGCTGTGGCCGCGCGCGCGCACCGTCTTGTGGGTCTATGCCTTGCTGATTGCCGTGAGCCGCGTGGTGTTGACCGCGCATTATCCGAGCGACGTGCTCGCCGGCGCAGTGGTCGGTATTGGCGGCGCGCTTGTCGTTCGCCGCTGGTTTGCGCTGCGCGGATTGGGCTTTTCCGTCGTGGCGGACGGCGGCATTTGCCAATTTCCCGGGCCGTCGCTGAAGCGGATCAAAGCTGTTGCCCGCGCGCTGTTGGCTTAATAAGAAGCAGCGGGTGGCCGGCCGGCCGACGAGACCTCAAGAATGAATGGCAACAATCCAGCGGTTTCCGTCGTGGTGCCGGTGCGCAACGAAGCCGGCAATGTCGAGTCATTGGTCAAAGAGATCGCGCAAGCGCTCGACGGCCAATGGCCGTTCGAGGTCGTCTACGTCAACGACGGCTCGACCGACGGCACCGAGGCCGAGCTCAGGCGCTTGATGGCGCAATATCCCTGGCTGCACCGCGTGCGGCACAAGCAGTCCTGTGGCCAGTCGGCGGCGGTGCGCTCGGGCGTGCGGGCGGCGCGGGCGCCGCTAATCGTCACGCTCGACGGCGACGGGCAGAACGACCCGGCGTTCATTCCGGCGATGCTGCGCGCGCTCGAGACGGGTGCGCCGCGCGTCGGACTGATCGCCGGCCAGCGCGTCAAGCGCAAGTCGGGCGGTTTCAAGAAACTGCAGTCGCGCATTGCCAACGCGGTGCGCGGCGCGGTGCTGCGCGACGGCACCCGCGACACCGGATGCGGGCTCAAAGCGTTCCGCCGCGACGTGTTCTTGGCGTTGCCATATTTCGATGGCTTGCATCGTTTCCTGCCGGCGCTGGTCAAGCGCGAAGGCTACGCGATCGGCTATGTCGATGTGGTGGACCGGCCGCGCGGCGCCGGCGTGTCGAATTACGGGATGTGGGACCGGCTGTGGGTCGGCATCCTTGATCTCGGCGGGGTGTGGTGGTTGATCCGGCGCAAGAAGCGAAATCCGGACATTGCGGAGGACTAAATGCTGGTCGATATCGCGCGCTCCGTCGGCGGTTATCTGCACGACGTATTCCTCGGCAATGTCGATCTTGGAATCTTGATCGGCTACGTCGCGCAAGGCATGTTCGCCATGCGCTTTGTGGTGCAATGGATCGCCTCCGAGCGCGCCGGCAAGAGCGTGGTGCCGACCGCGTTCTGGGTATTCTCGATCGGCGGCGGGCTGATGCTGCTCGGCTATGCGATTTACCGGCGCGACCCGGTGTTCATCGTCGGCCAGGCGTTCGGCGTGTTCGTGTATCTGCGCAATCTGCAGTTTGTTATTCGCAGCGGCGGGCAGGGCGCGCCGGCTTAGCGCATGATCCCGGAAAGTGGGAACCGGTTCTCGGATAAGATCATGCGCGATGCAAAATGCTATTTGGCCGCGGCCATCGCGGCAAAGCCGCGTTCGAGATCGGCGATGAGATCGTCCGGATCCTCCAAGCCGATATGAAAGCGCAGCGTCGGCCCGCCCGGCGCCCATTTGGTGGCGGTGCGGTACTCGGTGCAATCGAACAGGATCACCAGGCTTTCGAACCCGCCCCACGAGAAGCCCATGCCGAACAAACTCAGTTCGTTCATAAAGGCGTAGACGGATTTCTCCGCGGTCGGCTTGAGCACAATGCTGAACAGGCCGCAGGCGCCGGAAAAATCCCGCCGCCAGATTTTATAGCCGGGGTCGCTTTCCAGGCCCGGATGCAGCACGCGCAGGACTTCGGGGCGCTGCTCCAGCCAGCGCGCGATGCGCAGGCCGGACTCGTGATGGCGCTTGAGCCGCACGTCCATCGTGCGCAAGCCACGCAGCGCGAGAAACATGTCGTCCGGCCCGACGCAGAGCCCCATGGTGGTGACGACGGTCTTGAGCGCCGGCAGTGCCTTGGCGTTCGCCGCCACGCAGCCAAACATCACGTCGGAATGGCCGCCGATATATTTGGTGCCAGCTTGGATCGACAGATCGACGCCCTTCTCGAAAGCGCGGAAGTAAAGCGGCGTTGCCCAGGTATTGTCCGTCAGCACCACCGCGCCGTGGTCGTGCGCGACCGCGGCGATGGCGGGGATGTCCTGCATCTCGAAACTTTGCGAGCCGGGCGCCTCGACGAACACCGCCTTGGTGTTCGGCTTGAAAGATTTGGCAATACCGGCGCCGATCAACGGATCGTAATACGTCGTCGTCACGCCCATGCGTTTGAATAGACCGTCACAGAAATTGCGGGTCGGGCGGTAGACGCTATCGGTGACCAGGACGTGATCGCCGCTGCCGGCGACCGACAGCAATGCGGCTGAGATCGCGGCGAGACCCGATGGCAACAAAGCGACGCCGGCGCAGGCCTCGCCTTCGATCGCGGCGAGCGCTTGTTCCAGCGCTTCCGACGTCGGGGTGCCGCGGCGGCCATATTGGTAGCGCGAGCGGTGCGCGACTTGATCCTCGGCGGTCGGGTAAAGCACGGTCGAGGCGTGGTAAACCGCAGGATTGACGAAGCCATGCTGGCCTTTGGTGTCGCGGCCGGCGGTCACCAGCCGGGTTGCCGGTTTCACCGGGCGTTTGGGAGACTTCGCCATGCCTTCGCGGGTCCATATCAGCGGCGCGCGGAACCGCGCCGGGCGCCATATACGGCTGCATCGGCGGGAAGCGTCAACCCCTTGACCTCGGGCCTTGATCGTTCTGAGATGCTTCCCGTCGAGGGCTCGGGACAAAGGCCAGAACTTACGTTTTCGTCACGGCGGGGCTTGGGGACCCGGCGCCGGCGAAAATGTTGGCCGATCCGCACGATCCCACAACCGAATTTGCCTCAAAGAGGTCGCGTCATGAAACGCCTTGCCAGTTTGCTCGCTCTTGCCCTCGTTGTCGTCGCGCACGGCGCATCCGCCCAGACTTTGAAGGCGGTGACTGATCGCGGCATCCTCAATTGCGGCGCCAACGGCACGCTCGCCGGATTTGGCCTGCCGGACGCGCAAGGCAAATGGACCGGCCTCGACGTCGACGTCTGCCGCGCCATCGCGGCGGCGATCTTCAACGACGCCAGCAAAGTGAAATTCGTGCCGCTGTCGGCCAAGGATCGCTTCACCGCGCTGCAGTCGGGCGAAGTGGACGTCTTGGTGCGCAACACCACCTGGACCTCGTCGCGCGACAGTTCGCTCGGCTTGAGCTTCACCGGCGTCGACTATTACGACGGCCAAGGCTTCATGGTGCGCAAGTCGCTGAAGGTGAACTCCGCCCTCGAGCTCGGCGACGCCTCGGTCTGCGTGCAGCAGGGCACGACCACCGAGCTCAATCTCGCCGACTTCTTCCACGCGCATAACATGAAGCTGAAGTCGGTGACCTTCGCCACGGCGAACGAAGCGGTAAAGGCCTACGATGCCGGCCGCTGCGATAGCTACACCACCGACGCCTCCGGCCTTTACGCCGAGCGTCTGCGGCTCGCCAATCCAAACGACCACATCATCCTGCCTGAGATCATCTCCAAGGAGCCGCTGGGCCCGGTGGTACGTCAGGGCGATGACAAGTGGTTCACCATCGTCAAGTGGGTGTTGTTCGCCATGATCAACGCCGAGGAGTTGAACATCACCTCCAAGAACGTCGACGACATGATGAAGTCGACCAATCCAGACGTGAAACGCCTGGTCGGCACCGAAGGCAATTACGGCGAGCAGATCGGTCTGCCCAAGGATTGGGCGGTGCGCGTCATCAAGCTGGTCGGCAACTACGGCGAAGTGTTCGAGCGCAACGTCGGGCAGGGCTCGCCGCTCAAGATCGACCGCGGTCTGAACAAGCTTTGGAACAAGGGCGGCATCCAGTACGCGCCGCCGGTTCGCTGAGCGGAATCTGAAGCCGCATCGCTGGCGGCCCGCGTGCGGCCGGCGATCCGGCGGTCGACGCCTTCAGGGGGCGTCGCGAGGCTGACGAGGGGTAAATGCCGACTGACCTTCCGGCGGCGGGATCTCCCCCCGCGCGGGTTGCGTTCTACAACGACCCCAAGGTCCGCAGCATCGCCTATCAGGTCGCGCTGTGCGCGGTCGTCGGCTTTCTCGTCTTCGCGGCCGCCAGAAATGCCATCGTCAATCTCGAACGCGCGCATATCGCCTCGGGCTTCGGCTTCTGGAACCGCACGGCCGGCTTCGATATCAGCCAGACTCTGATCGCGTTTGACTCGGCGACGTCGAGCTACGGCCGCGCCTTCTGGGTCGGCTTGCTCAATACATTGCTTGTCGCCGGGCTCGGCATCCTGTTCGCGACCGTCTTCGGCTTCATCATCGGCATCGCGCGGCTGTCGAAGAACTGGCTGGTGGCCAAGGCGGCGAGCGGCTATGTCGAGACCATCCGCAACATCCCGCTGCTGCTGCAACTGCTGTTCTGGTACAACGCCGTGCTCAAGGCGCTGCCGAACATCCGGGACAGCTTCGTTGTCCCCGGCGGCATTTATCTCAACAACCGCGGTTTGTTCCTGCCGCGGCCGGTCGTCGAACCAGGCTTCGGCTGGGCGCTGATCGCGCTGATCGCCGGCATCATTGGCGCCGTCGCCTATTACGTCTGGGCGCGCCGTCGCCAGGAGCAGACCGGGCAGCAGGCTCCGGTTTTCCTGGTTGGCGTAGCGCTGGTGATCGGCCTGCCGTTGATCGGGCTGGCGCTGGCTGGATTTCCGCTCACGTTTGAACTGCCGAAAGCCGGCCGCTTCAACATCGAAGGCGGCGTCGAGGTGCTGCCGGAACTTGCCGCGCTGCTGTTCGGCCTGACGATCTACACGGCGGCGTTTATCGCCGAGGTGGTGCGCGCCGGCATCGCCGCCGTGTCGCGCGGGCAGACCGAAGCGGCTTATTCGCTCGGCATGCGCCCGGGGCCGACGCTGCGATTGATCGTGGTGCCGCAGGCCATGCGCGTCATCATCCCGCCGCTCACTAGCCAATACCTCAACCTCACGAAAAATTCGTCGCTCGCGGTCGCCATCGGCTATCCCGATCTGGTGCAGGTGTTCACCGGCACGGTGCTCAATCAAACTGGGCAGGCGGTCGAGGTCGTCGCCATCACCATGGCGGTCTACCTCACCATCAGCCTCGCCACCTCGCTGCTGATGAACATCTACAACAGCCGCATCGCGCTGGTGGAAAGGTGAGGGCGCCGGCATGACGATGTCCGAAGGCGATCTCGCCGTCACCGAAATCAGGTTTGTCCGCGAGACCCCCATTGCCCCGCGCCCGGCGCCGGCATCGATGACCGGCGCGCTCGGCTGGCTGCAACAGAATCTGCTGTCGAGCTGGTTCAATATCATTTTGACGATTTGGATCGTCCTTTTGTTCGCCTGGGCGATTCCCGAGCTGGTCAAGTTTCTGATCGTCGACGCGGTGTGGACCGGCGCCGACCGCGACGCCTGCCGCGAGGTCGTGCAACACCGCGAAATCGGCGCCTGCTGGCCGTTTGTCTGGGAGCGCTGGTCGTATTTCGTCTACGGCTCGTATCCGATCCCGGAACGGTGGCGCGTCGATGTGTTCTTCACGATGCTCGCGCTCGGCGTCGGCTGGATGCTGTGGCTGGAGGCGCCGCGGCGCGACCTCGGTTCGGTGTATTTCTTCGTCATCTTGCCGATTTCCTCGTTCATCCTGCTCACCGGCTGGAACGCGATCGGATTGCCACCGGTCGACACCGCGCTGTGGGGCGGCATGCTGGTGACGATCGTCGTCGCCTCGGTCGGGATCGTGTGTTCGCTGCCGCTCGGCATTCTGCTCGCGCTCGGCCGCCGCTCGCGCATGCCCGCGGTGCGGCTGTTCTCGGTGATCTTCATCGAGTTCGTGCGCGGCGTGCCGCTGGTGACGGTGCTGTTCATGGCCAGCGTGATGCTGCCGTTGTTCGTGCCGGAGGAATATTCGCCGGATAAATTGGTGCGTGCGCTGGTCGGCATTGCGCTGTTCGCCTCGGCCTATATGGCGGAGGTGGTGCGCGCCGGCTTGCAGGCGATCCCCAAGGGCCAGTTCGAGGGCGCCATGGCGGTCGGCCTCGGCTACTGGCAGATGATGCGGCTCATCATCCTGCCGCAGGCGCTCAAGGTCACCATCCCCAACATCGTCAACACCTATATCGGCCTGTTCAAGGACACCACGCTGGTGTTCATCGTCGGGATCTTCGACTTCCTGCGCACGGTCGAGGTCGCCCGCATCGATCCGAAATGGGCGACGCCGGTGACCAGCACCACCGGCTACGCGGTGGCGGCGATCTTCTATCTGATCTTCTGCTACGGCATGTCGCGCTACGCCCGCGCGATGGAGGCGAGACTGGGCAAGGGCGACAGACGGTGAGGTGATATCGTGAGTAGCGCCGAAAATTCCGCACGCCGGTTCAAACCGATGCCGCTGTCAACGCCGGTGGCGGTGGAACTCGTCGGCATGAACAAGTGGTACGGCGAATTCCACGTGCTGCGCGACATCAATCTCAAGGTGATGGGCGGCGAGCGCATCGTCATCTGCGGACCGTCCGGCTCCGGCAAATCGACCATGATCCGCTGCATCAACCGGCTGGAGGAGCATCAGCAGGGCAAGATCGTCGTCGACGGCGTGGAACTCACCAACGACCTGAAGAAGATCGACGAGGTGCGCCGCGAGGTCGGCATGGTGTTCCAGCACTTCAATTTGTTCCCGCACCTCACGGTGCTCGACAACTGCACGTTGGCGCTGATCTGGGTGCGCAAGATGCCGAAGAAGGAGGCCGAGGAGGTCGCCATGCACTACCTCGCGCGGGTCAAGATCCCCGAGCAGGCGGGCAAATTTCCGGGCCAGCTCTCCGGCGGCCAGCAGCAGCGGGTGGCGATCGCGCGCGCGCTGTGCATGAACCCGAAGATCATGTTGTTCGACGAGCCGACCTCGGCGCTCGACCCGGAAATGGTCAAGGAGGTGCTCGATACCATGGTCGGCCTGGCCATGGACGGCATGACCATGCTGGTGGTGACGCACGAGATGGGTTTTGCCCGGCAGGTGGCCAACCGCATCGTGTTCATGGACCAGGGGCAGATCGTCGAGGCCAACGTGCCGGAGGAATTCTTCGCCCACCCGCAGCACGAGCGCACCAGGCTGTTCCTCAGCCAGATTCTACACTAGCGGCTAGTGCGCAATCGGGCCCTGCGCGCGCTTCCAGGCGTCGAGGCCGCCTTCGACGTGCAGCGCGGCGACGAGGCCGGCGTCCTGCGCCGCCTGCACCGCCATCGCCGAGCGTTCGCCGAAGGCGCAGTAGAAGATAAGGCGCTTGTCGCTTGCGCGTGCCAGCTCGCGCAGGATGCCGCCCGGCCCGATGTTCTCCGGCAATTCGACGTAGGGCGCGTGCAGCGCGCCGGGGATGCTGCCGTGCTTTGAACGCTCGCCGGCTTCGCGCAGGTCGATGAAGGCGACGTCGGGCCGGCCGATCAGCGCGATCGCCTTGTCCGCCGTCAGCGCCCAGCCGCGTTTGGCGACGTCCTGCTGGTGCAGACCGATCTTCATGTTGGACGGCACGGCGACGTCCATCATCTTCGGGTTCGGCAATTTCAGGTTGGCCATCAGCGCGACGTAGTCGTCGATCGACTTCACCTGCAGACGCGGATTGTAGCGCTTCTCCTCGCCGATGGTGGAGACGGTGTCGCCCTTGTAGTCGTGCGCCGGGAACACCAAAGTTTCGTCGGGCAGGCGCAACAGCTTGCCGAACAGCGATTCATATTGCGCGCGGGAATCGCCGTTCTGGAAATCGGTGCGGCCGGTGCCGCGGATCAAGAGCGTGTCGCCGGTGAAGACGCGGTCGCGCATCAAAAAGCTGTAGGAATCGTCGGTGTGGCCCGGCGTGTAGAGCACGTCGAGCGCCAGGCCTTCGATGGTGAGCTTGTCGCCTTCGGCAAGCCGCATGGAGACGACGTCGGCCTTGGTGTGCTCGCCCATCGCCGTGATGCAATGCGTGCGGTCGCGCAGCGCGCCCAGACCGGTGATGTGATCGGCGTGCAGATGCGTGTCGACCGCCTTGACCAGGCGCAGGTCGAGCTCGCGGATCAATTGCAGATAGCGGTCGACCTTCTCCAGCACCGGATCGATGATCAGCGCCTCGCCGCCGGCGCGCGAGGCGAGCAGGTAGGAATAGGTGCCGGAAACGCTGTCGAACAACTGGCGAAAGATCATGGCGGCCTCGCGCCCGAGTCACATATGAATTCCGCTATATAAGCCCCGGCGCGATGAATGCCTAGTCCTTCACCACCGGCAGATCGGGCCGGCCGCCCCATTCCGCCCAGGAGCCGTCGTAGATGCGCGGCAGCGGCTTGCCGAGCGCGTCGAAGCCGAGCGCCAGCACCACGGCGGTGACGCCGGAGCCGCAGGTGGTGATGGCCGGCTTGTCGAGATCGACGCCGCCTTTGGCGAAAGCGGCGCTGATTTTTTCGCGCGAGGC
>Ga0335078_10003847_pt1 | contig 22343 bp, 19 predicted proteins | sample Lox_Sample_32_FD_206711 | JGI IMG/M metagenome (GOLD analysis project Ga0335078, IMG submission 206711) | Soil microbial communities from Loxahatchee National Wildlife Refuge, Florida, United States - Lox_Sample_3.2 | ecosystem: Environmental > Terrestrial > Soil > Wetlands | place: USA... | reverse complement strand
GGCCGCCGCTGACTACGAGCTCCTCCGGCGGCGCCTCGATGTGCAGGATGCCGCCGCCCGCGGTCATCCACTGGGTGTCGCCGTTGGTGATCAGCCCGCCGCCGCCGTTGGAGTCCTGGTGCCGGAAGGTGCCGTCGATGATGTAGGTGACGGTCTCGAACCCGCGGTGCGGGTGCCACGCGGTGCCCTTGGGCTCACCGGGGCCGTAGTCGACCTCGCCCATCTGGTCCATGTGCACGAACGGGTCCAGCCGCGCCAGGTCCACCCCGGCGAAGGCGCGACGGACCGGGAACCCCTCGCCCTCGTAGCCGGACGGCGCGGTGGTGACCGAGGTGACCTGCCGCTCGGCCTGCGCCAGGCCGGGCTCCTCCACCCGCGGCAGCACGAGTATGTCCTCGACGGTGATCGCTGGCATGACTTCCTCCTCAGCTAGGTGCCAGCATAACCATGTTTGAAGTTTCAAATATTCCGAACGGACATACTGCGTGCCCCGCACCCGCCGCTCGTTACCATGGCCGGCATGGATCCCTACGCGAGCGCGGGCGTGGACGAGGAACGTGAGCAGGACGTGTTCGCCCGGGTCATGCGCCCGTGGCTGGCCCGGACCAAGGTCGCCTCCCCGCTGGTGACCAGCATCACCGGCCTGGCCAGCGGCTACTTCGCCACCCTGATGCACATCCCGCCCGGGCCGCCGCTGGCGCTGACCACCGACGGCGTCGGCACCAAGATCCTGCTGGCCCGCGAGGCGGGCTGGTGGGAGCCCATCGGGGTCGACTGCGTGGCCAACAACGTCAACGACGTGATCTGCGTCGGGGCGGTGCCGCTGGCGCTGCTGGACTACATCGCCACCGACCGCATCGAGGAGGACGTCCTCGAGGCGATCGCCCGCGGCCTGTGCCGCGGCGCGGAGGAGGCCGGGATCGCCATCCCCGGCGGCGAGATCGCCCAGATCGGCGCCATGCTGGCGCCCGCCGCGGGCGGGCCGCCCATGCTGGACCTGGTCGGCACGGCGGTCGGCGCGCTGCCGCCCGGGCGCGACCCGGTGGACGGGTCGCGGGTCCGGCCCGGGGACGTCATCCTGGCCCTGCCCAGCTCCGGCCTGCACAGCAACGGCTACTCGCTGGCCCGCCGCGCGCTGGCCGCCGTCAGCCTGGACAGCCAGCTGCCCGGCACCGGGCGGCGCCTCGACGACGCGCTGCTGGCCCCGACCCGGGTGTACGTGCGGGCCGCCGAGGCGCTGTGGGCGGCGGGCATCACCCCGAACGGCCTGGCGCACATCTCCGGCGGCGGCCTGCTCAACCTGGCCCGGCTGGCCGCGGACGTGTCGTACAGCCTGGACGCGCTGCCGCCCGCGCCGCCGGTGTTCGGCCTGATCGCCTCGGCCGGGAGGATCCCGGCCGCGACCATGTACGCCACCTTCAACATGGGCACCGGCTTCTGCGTGGTCGTCTCCCCGGCGCAGGCCCGGGCCGCGGTGGACGCGCTGCGCGGCGCGGGCGAGGAACCGGTGGTGGCGGGCTCGGTGACCGGCCGCCCCGGCCGCTACGTGTCCATTCCTTCCGCGGGACTGCTGGGCCGTGGCGATATATTCAGTGTTCTCCCCCGGGGGGACGACCCCCCCGGTGACCCCCCCGATCCTGGGGGGACCCCTCCCCCCAGACCCCCCTCGGATACGGTCTAAGCATGGATGTCCGTGGCTACGTCGAGTCGAACGCGCGCGAATTCATCGATGACCTCAAGCAGTGGCTGACCATACCCTCGATCTCCGCCGACCCGGCCCGGCACGGCGACGTGCGGCACAGCGCCGCGTGGCTGGCCGGGCACCTGCGGGCGGCCGGCTTCCCGGTCGCCGAGGTGTGGGACACCGGCGGGCTGCCCGCGGTGTTCGCCCAGTGGCCGGCCGAGGATCCGGCCGCCCCGACGGTCCTGGTCTACGGCCACCACGACGTCCAGCCGGCCGAGCCGCTGCAGGAGTGGCACAACCCGCCGTTCGAGCCGGTCGAGCGTGACGGCCTGCTGCTGGGCCGGGGCGCGTCGGACGACAAGGGCCAGGTCCTGCTGCATTCTCTCGGCATCCGGGCCGCGCTGGCCTGCTCCGGCGCCGCGGCGCCGCCGGTCACCATCAAGCTGATCGTCGAGGGCGAGGAGGAGTCCGGCTCGGAGCACTTCGCCGCCCTGCTCCGGCGCGAGCGGGAGCGGCTGGCCTGCGACGTGATCGTGATCAGCGACACCACCATGTGGGCCGCCGACGTGCCGTCCATGTGCACCGGCATGCGCGGCCTGATCCCGGTCGAGGTCACGCTGACCGGGCCGGTCCGGGACCTGCACTCCGGGTCGTTCGGCGGCGGGGTGCCGAACCCGCTGCACGCCATGGCCAGCCTGCTGGCCGGACTGCACGACGAGCAGGGCCGCGTCACCCTGCCCCGGTTCTACGACCGGGTGCTGCCGCTGTCCGGAGCCGAGCGGGACCTGCTGGCCCGGCTGCCGTTCGACGAGAAGCACTGGCTGGCCGAGGCGGGCGACAGCGGCGCGGCCTACGGCGAGCAGGGCTTCAGCACCCTGGAGCGGATCTGGGCCCGGCCGACCGCCGAGGTCAACGGGGTGTGGGGCGGTCACACCGGGCCGGGCTCCAAGACCATCATCCCCAAGGCCGCGCACGCCAAGATCTCCTTCCGGCTGGTCGCCGACCAGGATCCCGCTGACGTGAGCCAGGCCTTCCGGGAGTACGTGGCCGCCCGCACCCCGGACGGCCTGGAGGCCGCGGTCACCGTCCTGCCCGGGGTCCGGCCCTGCCACTCGCCCATCGACTCCCCGGCCGTGCAGGCCGGGCGCCGCGCGATGCACCGGGCGTTCGGCCGCGAGGTGCTGTTCACCAAGGAAGGCGGCAGCGGCCCCGAGGCGGACCTGGCCGAGATCCTGGCGGCGCCGCTGGTGTTCGTCGCGGTCGGGCTGGACTCGGACCAGATCCACGCGCCGAACGAGAGCGTGAACCTCTCCCTGCTGCTGCGCGGCGCCGAGGCGTCGGCGTACCTGTGGGACGAGCTAGCCGCCGCGGATCTCAGGTGATGCCGCTGGAGTCGCTCGCGCTGGCGCGGGGCACCGTGGACCGGGTGACCGAGAAGCGGACCGACACCGGATGGCTCGAGGCCGCCTGGCGGGATCCGGGCACCCGCGTGCTGGTGGTCTCCGGCGGGCAGGCCCTGGTGCGGGCCGATGACGAGCACGTCGAGCTGGTCTTCGTGCCGCCGCGGCAGGCCCCCGCGGGGACCCGGTTCCTGCTCGGCCAGGACGCGGACGGGATCGTCTACTTCGGGGTCGCCGGGGACCTGCCTCCCGCGCCCTCCTCGCCCGCGCCCGCCTCCGCCGCGTCCGCCTCGCCTGCGCCCTCCCCCTCCATCCGCCCGGCTTACCTGCGCGAGGTGGGGTCGCTGCTGGGGGACCGCGACGCGGGGCTGCTGACGCACGCGGTGGCGCTGGCCAACTGGCACGTGACCCATACCCACTGCCCGGTGGACGGCACCCCCACGGTGCCCGCCCCCGGCGGGCATTTCACCGTGTGCCCCAAGGACGGCACCGAGCACTTCCCGCGGACCGATCCCGCCGTCATCATGCTGGTGACCGACCCCGATGACCGGTGCCTGCTGGCCAGGAACGCCGCCTGGCCGGGGCGGCGGGTGTCGATCCTGGCCGGGTTCGTGGATCCCGGCGAGTCGGCCGAGCAGGCCGTGATCCGCGAGGTCGCCGAGGAAACCGGGATCAAGGTCACCAACGTTAGGTACGTCGGCAGCCAGCCCTGGCCGATGCCACGCAGCCTGATGCTCGGCTTCCGGGCCGACGCCCCGGCGGGCCAGGCCATCACGGTGGACCACGAGGAGCTCGCCGAGGCGTACTGGTTCAGCCGCGACGAGCTGCTGGCCGCTATCGAGGCCCGCGAGATAGCGCTGCCGCCGCCGGTGTCGATCGCCCGGCACATCATCGAGTCCTGGTTCGGCGGGCCGCTGCCCTCGACCTGGCCCGACACCTTCCGGCCGCGCCAGCCTAGCTGACCCCGGAAATGGCGCTGGCCGCCCCGCCCCGGGATCGGCCCAGGGGGGCGGAGCGGCCGGTAGCTGGCTGGGTACGGGTGTTACGGGGTGGCGAGGAAGCCGTCGGTGTTGCCGTTGGCGTCGACGTAGAAGCCGACAAGCTGGCCGTGGTCGTTCACGCCGTTGATGGTGGTGGTGCCCAGGCCGTGCGGGTCATCGACGGTGCGGAAGCCGCCCTTCGGGGTCCAGGTGAACCCGTGCATGTTGCCCGCGGCGTCGGTGTAGACGCCCACCACCTCGTCGTAGTTGCTGACGCCGAGCGCCGTCGTGGACGACGCGCCCGGGAAGGCCAGGTCGATGAACGTCCGGTTCCCGAACTTGATGAACGCGTCGGTGTTGCCGGTGGAGGGGTTGGTGTAGAAGCCGGCCACGTCGCCGCGGTCGTTGATGGCGGCCGCGGTCAGGCTGGTCACGCCCGCCTCGGTGACGGTGCTGAACCGGCCGTGGTTGATGTCGTACTCGTAGCCGTGGTTGTTGCCGGCGGCGTCGGTGTAGAAGCCGACCGCGACGTTGCCGTCGTTGACGCCGAGCAGCTGGTCGACCGGCGGGCTGGCGGGGGAGCCGGCCGGGAAGTCCGCGGTGCGGAAGTGGCCGCCGACGTCCACGAAGCCGTGGTTGTCGTTGACCTGGCTGGCGTTGTTCATGCTGGACCAGAAGCCCACCGTGACGCCGCGGTTGTTCAGCCCGGTGACCTGGGTCTGCACCGAGCCGGGGAAGTTCTCGCTGACGAAGGCGTGGCTCAAGGGCGGGATCAGGTAGCCCTGGTTCGAGTGGCCCGCCGCGCCGGAGCCGAAGTAGCCTGCGATCTCGCCCAGGTCGTTGATGCCGAGCAGCTGGTTGAACGTCAGGTCACGGGGGTTGTCAATGGTAATGAAATTGTAGGTGGTGCTGTGGCTGGTCGTGCTGCTGCCGGCCGTGCTGGCACTGGCGGCCGGCACCGTGAGGGCTAGCGCCCCCGCGGCGATCATGCCTGATGCAACGGTGGTCGCGGCAAGCCGGCGGGCGTTCCTTGTGAGGGACATGATGGGTCATTCCTTTCTGTGCCAATGAGGCAATCGGTTGGTTCTGTACCTTTTCCCGGCGCCAGCCAGCATTGGTGGCGGCTCGGGGCGATTCACTGGGGGGTCTGGGGGCCCCTCCGGGTGCGCGCGCTCACCCGGAGGGGGTTCCGAGCGGATCCGAGAGTGGAGGAGATCAGGTGCCCGCCCGGATCACCGGCCGGCGCAGCATCACCGGCCGGCGCACAGCAGCGGCCGGAAGTTGATGGTGGGCTGGCCATTGGCCACGATGTTGTTGCTGTTGCCCTGGTGCAGGTTGAGGTACCAGCCGGTGGCCGGCAGCGGGCTGGTCACGCCGGTGACCGTCCGGACCTCGCGGGTGATCTGGCCGCGGCTGTTGGCGGTGAAGTCCATCAGCATGTACTGCACCGGGCCCTGGCTCATGCAGCTGCCGAGGTGGATGTGCGCGGCGTGCGCGCCGGGGGTGAGGCCGGAGGCGGTCAGCGTGACGGTGATGGTCCTGGCGTCCGGGTTGTAGGCGACCGTGGCCGCGCCCTGGGGGGTTCCGTAGCTGGTCCCGGTGGGCCCGGCCTCCACCGGCCGGAGCCGGTAGGTCATCTGCCCGGCCGCGATCGCCGGGGTCTGCGCGATCGGCTCGCTGGCGATGGCGCCGTTCTGGCCGTCCAGCAGGATCATCAGGTGGCTGCCGTCCGGCACGGGAGTGGTGTCGGTGCTGTACAGGGTCTGCCGCACCTGGCCGGCGCCGTTCGCGGTCAGCGGGCTGAACTGGGCGATGGTGGCGCCCTGCGGGCTCTGCAGCTCGACCACGTGGCTCGAGCCCGGGGTGAGGCCGAACGCGTTCACCTGCAGGGTGAGCTGCCCGTCGGGAGCCCAGACGAAGGTCACGGTGCCCTGCGGCATGGCCTGCAGGTGCAGGCTGACGACCGCCGGCGTGGCCGGGGTGGCGGTGAACCCGTCGGTGTTGCCCTTGCTGTCGGTGTAGAAGCCGACCAGGTCGCCGTGGTCGTTGACGCCGTTGACGGTGGTGGCGCCCGGGCCGTCCGGGTCGTCCACGGTGCGGAACCCGGCGCCCGGGGTCCAGGTGAAGCCGTGCATCTTGGCGTTGTTGCCGCTGCCGACGGTGTAGACCCCCGCGACCTCGTCGTGGTCGTTGACCCCGAACGCCTGGGTGGCCGAGGCGCCCGGGTAGGCCAGGCTGGTGAACCCGCCGCCGGCCGTCTTGAGGAACGCGTCCATCTTCCCGCCCGCGGCGGCGTAGAACCCGGCCACGTCGCCGGAGTTGCTGATGGCGGCCGCGGTGAGGCTGGCGCCCGCGTCGGCCGGGTCGGTCACCGGCTTGAAGGTGCCGTCACCGATGCTGTACTCGTAGCCGTGGTTGCTGCCCTTGGCATCGGTGTAGAAGCCGGCCGCGACGTCGTGGTCGTTGACCCCGAGGAGCTGGTTGACCGGCGGGGACGCATTGTCCGCGGCCGGGTAGTTCACGCTGTGGAAGCCCTGCCCGTTAATGGCGTAGAAACCGAAGTTGTCGTTGGACTGGCTGGCGGTGTTCATGCCCGACCAGAAGCCGACCGTGACCCCGTTGTCGTTGAGCCCGGTGACCTGGGTCTGCACCGAGCCGGGGAAGTTCTCGCTGCGGTATCCGCCCGAGGTCAGCAGGTAGCCCATGTTCGGGTGGCCCTGCGCGCCGGAGCCGAGGTAGCCCGCGATCACGCCCTCGTTGTTGATGCCGAGCAGCTGGTTGAACGTTAGGTCAGCAGCGTTGTCAACGGTGCGGAAGCTGTAGGCGGTGCGATGGCTCACCACGTGGATGCCCATCACGCCACGCATGGCCGCGGGACTGCGCGGGCTGGCGCTGGCCGACGACATCAAGGCGAAGGCCCCCGCGGCGAGCCCGCCCGCCGCCACGGTGGCGATGGCGGCCCGCACGCTGGTGCGGCTGGCAATCCTCATGACTGGTCCTCCTCTAGAGCTGGCAAGACAGCTGGAAACTGGTTCGGCAGCCAGGCTCGCCGCCAGCACCGGGGGATCCGCAGGGGGGTTTGGGGGGAAACCAGGGGGACCCATAGGGTGTCCAGCGTGAACGCAGCCCCGGACTCCCGCCTCCAGCCCCCCGGGGGCCTGCCGTGAACGCGGCCCCGGACCCACCCCTTGACTCCCCCGGGGGCCTGCCGTGACCGCGGCCCCGGACCCACCTCGCCAGCCCCCCGGGGCCCGGCCGCGGACGAACTGGGCGGGCAACATCGACTTCGCGGCGCCGGACTTCTACCGCCCGGCCTCGGTCAGCGACCTGCGGGCCGTCGTCGCCCGGGCCGGCCGGATCCGCGTGCTGGCCACTGGCCATGCCTTCAGCGACATGGCCGATTCGCCCGGCGCCCAGGTCAGCCTGGCTGGCCTGCCGCCGGAGGTGGAGGTCGACTCGGCCGCCTCGCTCGTCCGGGTCGCGGCGGGCCTGAGCTACGCCCCGCTGGCCAGCCGCCTGGACCGCCAGGGCTTCGCGCTGCGCAACCTGGCCTCGCTGCCGCACATCTCGGTGGCCGGCGCCTGCGCGACCGGCACCCACGGCTCCGGGCCGGCTAACCAGAACCTGGCTGCGGCCGTCGCCGCCCTGGAGATCGTCACCGCCGACGGCGACATCGCGGAGATCGGCCGCGGGGACGGCTCCTTCCCCGGCGCCGTGGTGCACCTGGGTGCCCTGGGCGTGGTCACCCGCCTGGTTCTGGACATCGTGCCCTCCTTCGACGTCAGCCAGCGGGTCTACGAGGACCTGCCCCTCGAGGTCCTCGACGATCACTTCGCGGACATCATGGCCAGCGGCTACAGCGTCAGCCTGTTCACCGACTGGCGCGCCCCCCGCCTCACCCAGCTCTGGATCAAGCAGCGCCTCTCCGACGCCCCCCGCCCGGCCCCCCCCCCCCCCCCGCCCGGGCGGGCCCGCCCCCCGCGGGGGGCCCCCCCCCCGCTGGCCTCCCCGCCCCGTCTAGCCCTCACGCACCTCCCACCCCGTCAATCACGGAGGCCTCGTGGTTTACCGCACGGCCCGCGCCGGCCGCCCGGAACCCGGTGCCCGGCCTGCCGCCCGGCGCCTGCACCGGGCAGCTGGGGGTCCCCGGCCCCTGGTTCGAGCGGCTGCCGCATTTCCGGCCCGAGTTCACCCCGAGCGCGGGCGACGAACTGCAGTCGGAGTACCTGCTGCCCGCCGGGCACGCCGGGCCCGCCCTGCGGGCGCTGGCCCGGATCAGCGACCGCGTGGCCCCGGTGCTGCGGATCTGCGAGATCCGGCGCGTCGCCGCGGACGATCTGTGGCTGAGTCCGTGCTACCAGCAGGACAGCGTGGCGTTCCACTTCACCTGGATCCGCGACACCGCCGCGGTGCTGCCCGTGGTGACGCTGATCGAGCGCCAGCTGGCCTCGTTCGGCCCGCGGCCGCACTGGGGCAAGGTCTTCACCACCGCGGCTTCCGAACTCGCCGCACGCTACGATCGCCTGCCCGCCTTCCTTGACCTCATGAACCACTACGACCCCGCAGGCAAATTCCGCAACGCCTACACCGCTCGCTATCTCGGTTGTTAGCGCTGGAGTCGCGTCTTTTCAGACGGTTTCCTCCTAGATAAGCGCCTGGATTGAAACAAGGATACGATAGTTCATGATCGCGAATGATTTAGTACGGCTATCAGTACCAGATCCTTCGTGATCACGGAAAATCGGCCACTCCGGCGTTGTGCGATGCCCGGCAAACCGGGGAGCGCAGGCGGCGGCTAGGGTGACCTCATGTCGCCTCAGGGAACGGCCGCCTACCACGGCCTGACGGATCTGCCGCCGCTGGTGGAACGCGCGGTGAGCGTCGCGCGGCGGGCGGGCTTCGCGAACTCGTGCCGCCCCGAACACGGCCGCCTGCTCCGCGCCCTGGCGGCGGGCGCGGAAAAGATCGGCGAGACCGGGACCGGCTGCGGCGTGGGCCTGGCCTGGCTAGCCTCCGGCGCCCGCCCGGACGCCCGGCTGGTCAGCGTCGAGATAGATGCCGAACGGGCCAGGCTGGCCGCGAAACTGTTCGCTGACGTGCCTCAGGTGACGGTGATGCACGGCGACTGGCACGAGATCCACCGGGCAGGCCCCTTCGACCTGCTGATGCTGGATGGCGGCGCCCACGGCAAGAGCGGCGGGATCCCGGCCGACCCGGAAGCCCTGCTCCGGCCCGGCGGCACCATCGTCATCGACGACCTGACCCCGGCCGATGCCTGGCCGCCGCGGTTCGACCGCCAGGTCGACCGGGCCCGGATGCACTGGCTCACCCACCCCGGCCTCGATACGGCCGAGCTCAGGCTCGCTCCCGACCTGGCCGCCCTGGTCGCCACCCGCCGTTTCCCTGCGGGCTGACCGGGGCTCAGCTCCCGTCGCGCAGGTTCTCCGGCGCGCCGGGCCGGAACGTGATGTGGTCGAACGTGGCCGCGCACCCCTCCCCGGTGGGGGACTGGGCCAGGAAGCCCACCCGGACCGGGGCCAGGCCCAGATTGAAGTACCGCAGCAGCCGCCACCACGTGCCGTCGGCGGAGGCATGGAAGGCCCAGGCCGCCCCTGACCGCGTGATCCGCAGCCACAAGTTGTTGCCGTCTACCTCGAAGGAGTTGCAGTCGTCCGAGGTCTCCCTGGTCACCACGGTGACGGCGGTGGGCCTGAGCTGCGGCGAATACTCGAAGCAGAGCTTGGCCCAGTGCCGTTCGGCCGCGTGCAGCAGCAGCACCCCCGCGTCGTACATGCTGCCGAACTCCACGCTGACCTGCGCCGCGAGCGTGAAGTCGCCGCCCGGTGGCAGGCCCGCGAACCGGCCGGCGTCGGGCACCGGCCCGGAGCCCGTCCCGGCCGGATCGACGAACAGGTCCGTGTTCGCCGCGGCGGTCAGCGTCAGCACGCCCTGCCGGACCCGGCACCCGGCCGGCGGGCTGCCCTCCGGTTCGAGCGCGAACGGCAAGCTGGGCAGCTTCAGCGCGGTCACCCGCGTAGTCTGCCACAACGACGTGCGCGACAGCCGGTCGCCCGGGCGCACCGGCAGGCCATCCGCAATGTCATGACCCCTTGCTAGGCTGCGCCCATGCTTGATCACATCGGCCTGCAGGTCCAGGACGTCGAGAAGTCGCTCGATTTCTACCTCCGCACCTTCGCCGCGATCGGGATGCGCGAGGCGATGCGCTTCCCGCACGGCCAGACCATCGTGGTCGGCCTGTCCGGTCCCGATGGCACGCCCGTGTTCTGGCTCGGCCCGCCCACCGGCACCGAGACCAGGGAACTGCACGTGGCCTTCACGGCGCCCGACCGCGAGGCGGTGGACGCGGTGCACGAGGCCGCCGTGGCGGCCGGGGTCGAGGTACTGCACGCCCCGCGCGAGTTCCCCGAGTACCACCCCGGTTACTACGGGGTGTTCCTGCGCGATCCGGACGGTCACAACGTCGAGGCCGTCCACCACGGCTAGCCCCGGCCCGTCACGGCTGGCCCCGGCCCGTCACGGCTGGCCCCGGCCCGTCACGGCTGGCCCCGGCCCGTCACGGCTGGCCCCGGCCCGTCACGGCTGGCCCCGGCCCGTCACGGCTGGCCCCGGCCCGTCACGGCTGGCCCCGGCCCAGCGCGGGTAACCCGGTCCGCCTCGCCCTGACCCGCGACACGGTCCGCTTGGCCCGGACCCGCAGGGCGGCCCGGTTCGGCCGCCGCCGCGGCCCGGCCGGCGCCTCCCGGTGCCGCTTCGGCTGAGCCGGGCCGGGCAGGTGCCCGGGCTCGAGCTCGGAACGCAGCCGGTCCACGTGGGCGAGGATCTCGCCGCGCAGCTGCCAGCCTTCCGGACGTTCGGCCGGGTCGGTGGAGAGCAGCCCGGCGAGCTGGTCCTGCTGCCGCTGGGCCTCCTCGAGATGATCTTCGAGCGCCTCGGCGATCGGCTCGGCCGCGAACGAGGAGAAGTCGGCGGAAACCGGGTCGGTCTCCAGCAGCTGGCCGTAAGCCCGGACGGCGGCCGCCAGCTCGCTCAGCACAGCGGCCAGCCGGCTCCGGGTCTCCGCTTCGCGAACCGGGCTGTGCTCGCTGTCGATCCGCGCGCTGTCGGCGACCGAACGAGCCAGCACCCGCATGTCCGTCGCGGCCCGCTCCAGCGTGTCCACGCCCTCGCGCAGCCCGGCGGCCGGGTTGCCGGCCCTGAGCCGGCGAGGGTTGAGCCGGACGCTCTCCTCGGCCTGGGCCAGCGAGTCGTCCACCCGCTCGATCTCGCCGCGCAGCGCCCGGGTCCGGTCCAGCCACTCCGTGGCGCGCTTGGGGTCGGGCGCCTCGGCCAGGCCTTCGGCCATATGGCCGAGCAGGTCGGCCATCTGGCGGGTCAGCTCGCCGATCGCCTCCTTGGCGGGCTGTACCCGCAGCGGGGCGAACAGCAGGCCGGCCGCCAGCCCCGCGGCCGCGCCGACCAGCGTCTCGGTGATGCGGCTGGTGGCGGCGGCGTGCGAGCCGGTGGAGAAGATCAGCATGGCGCTGATCGGCACCTCCAGGATCTCCTCGCGGAGCCGGAGCACGATGCCCAGCGCCAGCGTGCCCGCCACGAGCAGGCCGAGCACCCACCAGCTGAACGGGACGTAGGCCGCCACCGCGATGGCGGCGAGCACGCCCGCGGTGACCGCCGCGACCCGCCGGATGGCGCTGCCGATGGTGTGGAACAAGGTGGCCTGCACCACGAGCAGCGCGGTCAGCGGGGCGACTATGTCGCGCGGCGACCCGCCCGGCAGCTGCAGCGCGAGCAGGTACGCGAACACCGCCGTGGCCGTCAGCCGGGCGATGTACACGGCGGTCGGCTGGGCCCGGCGCCGGACCAGCGTGAGCTGCTCGGCCTGGCGCCTGGCCACCGCCTTGGCGACCTCGCCGACGTTTTCTACGGGTACGGGACGGACAGGGAAACCCTTCATGAGCGGCATACCGGGGTCTAGTGAGCGGCGGGATCCAGGGATAGCTCTAGCCAAAAGCAAAACACTCTGCTTCTGGTCAACGCGCGCCCGGCCGGGCTATTCCCGATGCTGACCCAGCCATGCCCGTCTGGCGGAAAATCCAGCCATTTATCCCGAACGGACGGCGTGCCCGCTCCCGCGCCACCACCAGCGTTACCCGCGAACGCGCCCCGGCCCTTACGGCCGCGGATCCGCCAGCAGCGCGGCCACCGCGGCCTGGTACAGGCCGGTCAGCCCGGCCCGCACGGCCGGGTCATGGAACGACGGGTTCCACACCAGCTCGGCCAGCGAGTCGGTGATCACGAACGCGGACGCCAGCCGCAGGCCGCGGACCTCGGCCACCGCGAACAGGGCGGCTGCCTCCATCTCCACGCACAGGACGCCCTCGGCCTGGTAGTGCCGGGCCTCGGCGACGGTCTCGCGGTACGGCGTGTCGATCGTCCAGGAGACGCCGGTGCGGAAGGCCAGGCCGGACTGCCGCAGGGCCGCGCCCAGGGCGGCGGTCATCTCCGCCGGGGCGGTAGCCAGCCGGGCCGGCGGCAGGTAATGGTGCGAGACACCCTCGTCCCTGACGGCGGCCTCGCACAGGACGAGGTCGCCGGGTGCCAGGTCGCGCTGCAGGCTGCCCGCGGTGCCGAAGGACACCATGGCGGTCGTGCCCAGCGCGGCCAGTTGCTCGAGCACCGCGGTCGCGGCCGGCGCCCCGATGCCGAACTGGCCGACCAGCCCTACCTGGCCGCGGGTGCTCGGCAGCGCCACCGGGAAGTCCCGGCGCCGCGGGGGCCGGAGTCCTTCGGCCCGGAGCACGTGGTTGTACATCGAGGGCTGGTAGCAGAGCACCGCGCCGCGAGGAGCCTCGCCCTCGTCGACGGCGCCGGCCTGCCGCAGGTAGGCGATGTAGTCGGCCGCGGTGAACATCGCCTCCCCGGCGTGCTTGTCCGCGAAGTTCGGATAGCTGGCCGTCGGCACGAAAGCTCATCTTACGCCCGCCCGCCATCCCCGCCTCCGGCCTTCGCCCGCCCGCCTCCGGCCTTCGCCCGCCCGCCATCCCCGCCTCCGGCCTTCGCCCGCCCGCCATCCCCGCCTCCGGCCTTCGCCCGCGCCGGGACCAGCAGGACCGCCACCGGGACGACGGCCAGCCCGGCCAGCGCCCAGCTCAGCCCGAACCCCTGCGCGGCCAGCCCCACGGCCAGCGGTCCCAGGCCGCCGGCCAGCCCGGCGGCGCTGCTCAGCGTCACCGCCACCGAACTCCGCCCCGGCAGGCTGCCGTACAGCCGGGCCTGGAGCAGCGGGTACCACGGCGCCGTGGCCGCGCTCAGCGCGGCCAGCACGACCAGCTTGGGCCCGGCGCCGGGGACGAGCAGGAAGCCCGGGTAGAGCAGTGCGGCGGCGGCCGCGCTGGCCCGCAGCACGGCCAGGTCCCCGGCCCGCTCCAAGATCACCACCAGCGCGGCGTCGCCGGCCAGCGCGGCGCCGAGCCGTACCGCGATGGCCAGTGCCGCGACGGCGGGCGACAGGTGCGCGACGTCCACCAGGTACAGCGCGAGGAACCCGGTGAACACGTCGACCAGCAGGTCGGCCACCTCGATCAGCAGCAGCCAGCGCAGCGTCCCCCAGTGCCGCAGCGCCCTGCCGATCTCCGGGGCGGCCTCGCGCGCCCGCCCGGCCCACGACCCGCGCCCGGCCGCCTCCTGTTCCTCCTCCCGGGCCCGCTCCCCGTCCCCGGAATCCGCCTCCCGCCCGGCCGCCTCTGCCGGGCCCCGCAGGTACCGGCCGAGCCAGGCGAGCGCGGTGAGCACGGCCAGCGCCAGGTATCCGGCCCGCCAGCCGGCGCCGCTGGCCAGCACCGCGGTCAGCAGCAGCGGCCCGGCCACCGCTCCGGTGGATCCGGCCAGGTTCCAGCGCGCCATGACCCGGGCCTGCCGGTCCGGCCAGGCGTCCATGAGCTCGGCCTGGGTCAGCGACACGAACGCGCCGGACGCCGGGTAGAAGGCGACGAACGCGCCCAGCAGCACGGCGAACGAGCGGGCCGAGGCCACGCCGAGGAGGCTGAGCACGAAGAGGATGCCGCCGCCGAGGACGGCCAGCCGGCGACGCCGGCCCTGGCCGGCCAGGACGCCGAGCGGCAGCTCGAGGAGGCCGCCGGCCAGCAGCGGCACCGAGGCCAGCAGTCCGACCTGCTCGTAGCTCAGCCCCAGGTCGTCCCGGATGAGCGGGAGCGCGGCTCCCTTGACCCCGTCAACGAGCTCGTCGGCGAACTCGATCGCGAGCGCGACGGCCAGAGCGGAAAGTACAGGCCTTCAGCGTCAAGTGAAACCCATGAGGCCATGCTAGGCCGGGCGGGCCCGGTCCGTCACCTGCGATTCCCGGCGCGCCAGACCACCCGCAGGCCGGACCAGTCGTCGTCGATGGCGGCCACCTTCACGTCGACCAGCCCTATCGGCAGCACGTGCTCGCGGATGACGCCGTCGGTGATGTCGCTGCGGTGGCCGGCCGCCCGGCGCGGCCAGGCAACCCAGAGCGCCCCCGCGGGGTAGATCCGCCGGGCGAGCTCGCCGATCTGCTCGCCGATCTGGTCCGAGGAGGTGAAGAAGGCCAGGATGACGTCGGCCTGCCCGCCGGGACCGGGCCCGGCCAGCCCGGCCGGCGGGTCGCTCAGCGCCCAGCCGGCCGGAGGGTTGTGCAGGCAGACCCGCTGCCCCGGCTTGAGGCCCAGCTTGGCCGCCTGGGGCCGGCCCGAGTAGCCAGGTGCCGTCACCGGGCGCGTGCCCGGGTGTAGCAGAACCTGAGCCGGCGGCGCAGGCTGCCGTCCGCCGCCCGTAGCGGCTCGAGCAGCGCGCCCGCCCGGGCGCGAGCCGCCCGCAGTCCGGGCTCGGGGATCTTCGCCCAGAACAAGGCGGGCGCCTGGTTCCAGCTCGCCGCCCACCAGGCGTCCGGGCCGGCGTACCTGACCTCCGCCACCTGCTGCCTGGTGCTGACGTCGCGGTAGCCGCCGCGCCGCAGCATGGCCTCCATCGTGGCCACGGCGTCGAACGGCGGCCGGTGCAGGAACGCGGCGAACCCGCCGTCCGCCGCGTGGGCGTCCACCGCGGCGATGACCGGCACCCAGTCGGGGTCCTCGGCCACGTTCCAGCTGAACGCGAAGACGCCGCCCGGCCGCAGCAGGTCCGCGTAGCGCCGGGCGGCGCGGCCGGGATCGGCCAGCAGGAACATGACGTTGCTGGCCAGCACCGCGTCGAAGCTCGCGGCCGGGTACGCCGGGTCCTCCGCGTCGCCCGGCTCCACGGTCACGTTGGCCAGCCCCAGCCGGGCCGCCGTCGCCGCGGCCCGGGCCAGCATGCCGTGCGCGAGATCGATGCCGGTCACGTGCCCGGCCGGGCCGACCGCCCAGGCCGCGGCGAACAGGCACGCGCCCGCCCCGCAACCCGCATCGAGCACCACCTGCCCCGGCCGCAGCCCCGCCACCTGGACCAGAAGATCGGAGACCGGGCCGAAGAACCCGCCCCGCTCGGTGTCGTAGCGCGCCGCCAGTCCGTCGAATGCCGCCGTCACCCGCTCCTTGAACGCAGGGTCCACCCCCGCATCCCATCACATCCCGCGCCCGGAGTCCCGCTGCCTGGCCAGGGCTGGCCAGGGCTGGCTGGCGGCCTGGAAACTGGCTGGCGGCCTGGAAACCGGTTGCCATCGCGGGCATATCGAGTACTATACCGAGTATGCTACTCAATATGGCGATCACGTGAGTGTCCGGCACGCGCTGCTCGCGCTGCTCAGCGAGGGACCCAAGTACGGGCTGCAGCTGCGCGAGGAGTTCGAGGCGCGGACCGGCGAGGTCTGGCCGCTGAACGTCGGCCAGGTCTACACGACGCTGCAGCGGCTGGAGCGGGACGGGCTGGTCGAGTCCGACGGGGAGGCCCAGGACGGCCCGCAGAAGGGCTTCCGCATCACCGGGGCCGGCGCGGACGAGCTGGCCGCGTGGCTGCGCACGCCGTCGGATATGGCCACGCCGCCCCGCGACGAGCTGGTGATGAAGGTCCTGGTGGCGCTGCGGGTGCCGGGGATCGACGTGCGGGAAGTGATCCAGGTGCACCGCAGGTACCTGGTGGAGCTGATGCAGCAGTGGACCCGGATCAAGGAGAACGAAGCCGAGTCCGACATGGGCCTGGCCCTGGTGGTGGACGCCGAACTGTTCCGGCTCGATGCCGTGGTCCGCTGGCTGGACACCGCGGACGGCCGGATCAAACGGGCCTCCGCCGACGCCGAAGAGGGTCCAGGCCAACAGCAACCGAAACTGAGCACGCCGGGGGCAATGCCAAGCGTGCGGCGCAGAGTGGGAGTACGTAAATGAGTGTGCTGGAAATGCGGGGCGTGTCACGCCTCTACGGTCAGGGGGTCGCCGAGGTGCGCGCGCTGCAGGACATCGACCTGTCGGTGAGCGCCGGGTCCATGGTGGCGGTGATGGGGCCGAGCGGCTCGGGCAAGTCCACGCTGCTGACCATCGCCGGCAGCCTGGAGGAGGCGAGCAGCGGCGAGGTCTGGGTCTGCGGGGAGGAGCTGGCGAACCTGTCGCGCAACGCCAAGGCGCGGCTACGGCGCCGCTCCATCGGGTACGTGTTCCAGGATTTCAACTTGCTGCCCGGGCTGACCGCGTCGGAGAACGTCTCGCTGCCGCTCGAGCTGGACGGCGTGTCCGCCAGGAAGGCGCGGGTGGCCGGCCTCAAGAGCCTGGATGAGCTCGGCCTCGGTGACCGGGCCGAGCACTTTCCCGACCAGCTGTCCGGCGGCGAGCGGCAGCGGGTGGCCATCGCCCGCGCCATCGTCGGCCAGCACCAGCTGCTGCTCGCCGACGAGCCGTCGGGCGCGCTCGACTCGGTCAACGGCGAGGCGGTCATGCGGCTGATCCACGCCGCGTGCAAGCGGGGCCTGGCCGCGGTGGTGGTGACCCACGACGCGCAGCTGGCCTCGTGGGCGGACCGGGTGGTGTTCCTGCGGGACGGCCGGATCACCGACCAGACCATGCCCGCGCCGGGCCCGGAATCGCTGCTCACGCCGGGGGCCGGCCAGTGAGCACGGCCCTGACCGAACGCCCGGCCCAGGCGGGAGCCGCAAACGGGGGCGTTCCCGCCCGCCGGGCCGTGATCCGCTGGTCCTGGCGGATGTTCCGCCGCGAGTGGCGCCAGCAGCTGCTGGTGCTGGCGCTCATCGTGGTCGCGCTGGCCGCCACCGTCGTCGGGGCGGCGGTGGCGGTCAACAACCCGCCCCCGGCCGGCGCGGGTTTCGGCACCGCCCAGGACATGGCCACGTTCCCTGGCGGCCCGCACCTGGCCAGCCAGATCGCCGCGCTGCAGCAGCTCGTCGGCCGCGTCGACGTCATCGAGAACCAGGCCATCGCCATCCCGGGCTCGATCAACACCTACGACCTGCGGGCCCAGAACCCCAATGGCCCGTTCGGCCAGCCGATGCTCGCCCTGGTCGCCGGGCACTACCCGGCCGGGCCGGGCCAGGTGGCCGTGACCGACGGCGTGGCTTCCACCTTCAACCTCAGGATCGGCTCCCGCTGGCACCAGGGCGGGAAGACCCGCCAGGTCGTCGGGATCGTGCAGAACCCGCAGAGCCTGCTGGATGAGTTCGCGCTCGTCGTGCCGGGCCAGGTCACCTCGCCGACGCAGGTCACCGCGCTGTTCAACGCGCCGCACGGTATCTCCTCCGCCTCACTCGGCTCCCTCCGCCAGTACGTGGTGACCCGGCATGACGCGGCGGCGAACAACCCGCTTAACCCCGAGACCATCGTGCTCGCGCTGGCTACGGTGGGCATGCTGCTCATCGCCCTGGTCGCGGTCGGCGGCTTCACGGTCCTGGCGCAGCGGCGGCTGCGCTCGCTCGGGATGCTCGGCGCCCTGGGCGCCACCGACAAGAACATCCGTCTCGTGGTCCGGGTCAACGGCGTCCTGGTGGGCGTGGCCGGCGCGCTCGCCGGGACCGTCCTGGGCCTGGCCCTCTGGCTGGCTTACCGGCCGAGTCTCGAATCCAGCGCCCACCACCTGATCGGCGCGTTCCAGCTGCCGTGGATCGTGATCGGCCCGGCGATGGTGCTGGCCGTGGTGGCCACCTACTTCGCCGCCTCGCGCCCGGCCCGCTCGGTCACCAGGATCCCCATCGTCGCGGCCCTGTCGGGGCGGCCCGCGCCGCCGAAGCAGGTGCACCGCTCGGCGGTGCCCGGCCTGGTCCTGTTCGTGGCCGCCGGCGTCCTGTTCTGGTACACCGGCAAGAGCAGTAACGGCGGCGGGGGGCCCGAGCTCGTCCTCGGGTTCGTGACGCTCATCACGGCGGTGATCCTGCTGGCCCCGTTCTGCCTGAACGTGCTGGCCGGAGCCGGGCGGTGGGCCCCGATCGCGGTGCGCCTGGCCCTGCGCGACCTGGCCCGCTACCGGGCCAGGTCGGGGTCGGCCCTCGCGGCCATCAGCCTGGGCGCGCTGATCGCCGTCCTGGTCTGCGTGCTGGCCGCGCAGCGGTACGGCAACGTCCTGGACTACGCCGGGCCGAACCTGGCCTCGAACCAGATCATCGTGTACACGCCCAACGGCCCGTACGGCGGCGGCCCGGGCAACGGGCCGGGCGGATCCAGCCCATCCGGGACGGCCAGCACGCCGCAGGCCCAGGCGGCGGTGGCCTACGGCATCGCCTCGGCCCTCGGCTCGCATGACGTCACCGAACTCGACCAGACCAGCGCCACGCTGCAGCACGCCGCGGCCGGGCGCTCCTGGTCCGGGCCGGTGTACGTGGCCACGCCCCAGCTGCTGCAGGCCTTCGGGATCAAGGCCGCCGACGTCAACCCCGACGCCGACATCCTGACCATGCGGCCCGGGCTGTCAGGCCTGTCGCAGATGCAGCTCGTCTTCGGCAAGGGCCCGGTCGCCGTGGGCAACGGGCCGGGTGGCAACGGCCAGGGAAACGGCCCGGCCAGCTTCCCGTGCCCGCGAGGCCAGTGCGTGGCCAACCCGGTGATCCAGGAGGTCGGCGCGCTTCCGTCCGGGACGTCAGCACCCAACACGGTGATCACCGAGCACGCCATCCACGTGCTCGGCCTGCACCCCAGCACGGCCGGCTGGCTGATCGAGGCCCCGCACCCGCCGACCGCCGCGCAGATCACCAACGCCCGGCTCACCGCCGCCGCGGCCGGCATGACCATCGAGACCAAGAACAGCGCTCCCTCGTCGGCGGAGATCCTCAACTGGGCCACCGTCTTCGGGATCGCCCTGGCGCTGGGCATCCTGGCCATGTCGATCGGCCTCATCCGCAGCGAAACCGCCAGCGACCTGCGCACCCTGACCGCCACCGGCGCGAGTAGCATGACCCGCCGGGAGCTGACCGCCGCGACGGCCTTCGCGCTAGCCCTGGGCGGCGCCGTGCTGGGCACGGTGGCGGCCTACGTCGCCGCCATCGGATACGCCTCGGACAACCGCCTCGACGGCCTGTCCGAACTGTCCAATGTGCCGACCATGAACCTGCTGCTCATCGTCGTCGGCATGCCGGTGATCGCAGCGGCCGTCGGCTGGCTGCTGGCCGGGCGCGAGCCGCCCGCCATCTCCAGGCAGCCGCTCGAGTAAGGCGCGCGCCCGCCCCGTTCGGGCCCGGCTTACTGACGTAGGCCGGGCCCGGACCGCGGATCGTTGTCGGAGTCCTTGCGCTCCAGGATCTCCGCGGCACCGCGGACCACGCAGCGGAGCGGGTCCTCGACCAGGACCGCGCCGATGCCGGCCGCGGTCTCGATCCGGCCGGCCAGGCCGGGCAGCAGCGCGCCGCCGCCGGCCAGCCGGACCTTGCCGCGGACCACGTCCTCGGCCAGCCCGGCCGGGATCTCGGACAGCATCTCGTGCACGGTGCCCGCGATCGCCGCGACGATCGGCTCCAGCGCGTGCGCCACCAGGCCGCCGGGCACGTACTCGGTCCGCGGCGTCCGCTGCGCCACGTCCAGGCCGACCGCCTCGGCGTAGCCCTCGGCCCCGCCGGTGACGCCGAGCGTCATCTTCAGGCTCCGGGCCGCGCGCTGGCTGATGATCAGCCCGAGGTCGGTCCGCACCGCCTGCATGACCGCGTCGTCCATGGCGTTGCCGGCCTTGCGCAGCGACTGGGACCTGACCACCCGCCAGCCGGCCACCGCGGCGACCTCGGTGGTGCCGCCGCCGATGTCCACCACGAAACCGCCCGCCCCGCCGGTCAGGTCGAACCCGGCGCCCGCCGCGGCGGCCACCGGCTCGTCGATGAGCCGCACGTTGTACCTGGGCCGCCGGACGCTCAGCGCCGCGACGATCGACCGGCGCTCCACCGGCGTGGCCCCGCTGGGCACGCACACCAGCGCGTCGCGCCGCAGCAGGCTGAAGCGGCGCGTCCGGCGCAGGAACGCGTGCAGCATGGCCGCGGTGGCGTCCAGGTCCGCGATGACCCCGTCCCGCAGCGGGTGGATCACCTGGATGTCCTGCGGCTCCTTGTCGGCCAGCGCGTCCGCCGCCTCGCCGACCGCCGCGACCTTGCCGACCGCCGTGTCGATGGCGATCGCGGTCGGCTCCTCGAGCACGATGCCGCGGCCAGCGACCCAGACCAGCGTGTTCACGGTGCCGAGATCGATCGCCACGCTACCCCGGAAGCGCATGCTGATCCCTCCGTCTTACGTGACGCCCGTCAATCCCGTACGACAATGTAGGCCCGCCCCCCACGTGACGTTCGCTAAGCGTACAACCCGGCATTCTTCGCGAGCGACCTGGTGGATCCTGAGGCGGGGTTGTTACTTTTGATCCGATTATGGGTGTAATGGTCATGGGGCCGGTGAAGGGAGACGTTGGTGCGTGTACCCAAGCTGATAGCGGCAGCGTTCGGTCTGGCCGGGCTCGCTGCCGCCGTGGCCGCCGCGCCCGGATCGGGGGTCCGGATCTCGGTTGCCGCGAGCCCGGCGGCTTCGGGTCCTGCCGCGTCTTCGGCGTCTGCCCTGGCCGACGTGGCCGTCCGCCCGGGCGTGCAGCATGTCGGCCGCGTGCAGGCCGGTCCGCCGACCACTGCTTACTGTGAGAAATCCTACAAGGTCGCATGCTACGTGCCGGCCCAAATCCGCCAGGCTTACAACCTGCCCCGGCTGTACGCCAGCGGCGTGACCGGCAAGGGCACCACGATCGTCATCGTCGACTCCTACGGCTCGCCGACGATCCGGCACGACCTGAGCGTGTTCGACCAGGCCTTCGGCCTGCCCGCGCCGCCGTCGCTTCGCATCATCCAGCCCGCGGGCAAGGTGCCGCCCTACGACCCGGGCAACTCCGACATGGTCGGCTGGGCCGGCGAGACCACGCTGGACGTGGAGTACGCGCACGTGATCGCGCCGGGCGCCAGCATCTTGCTGGTCGAGACCCCGGTGTCGGAAACCGAGGGCGTGCACGGCTTCCCGCAGATCGTCACGGCCGAGGAGTACGTGCTCAACCACCACCTCGGCGACGTGATCAGCCAGAGCTTCAGCGCCACCGAGGAGACCTTCCCGGGCAAGGTCTCGCTGCTGGCGCTGCGCGGCGCCTACCTGCTCGCCCAGAAGGACCACGTCACGGTGCTCACCGCGTCGGGCGATTCCGGCGCCGCCGACGTCAAGCTCGACGAGACCACCTACTACCTGTTCCCGGTGACCTCGTGGCCGGACAGCGATCCCCTGGTGACCGGGGTCGGCGGCACCCAGCTGCACTTCAGCGCGCGGGGCCAGCCGACCGCGCCGACCGTGTGGAACGACACCTACAACAAGGCGGCGAACGAGTTCGCCGTCGGCAACGCGGGCCCGAACCCGCTGGCCGGCGGCGGCGGCACGTCGGTCGTGTTCAGCAGGCCCGGGTACCAGAACGGCGTGCGGAACGTCGTCGGCAACAGCCGCGGCGTGCCGGACATCTCGATGAGCGCGGCCTGCAACGGGTCGGTGGACACCTACGGCAGCTTCGGCGGAGCGCCGCCCGGCTGGTCCCCGACGTGCGGCACCAGCGAGGCCACGCCGCTGTTCGCGGGCATCGTCGCACTGGCCGACCAGGTGGCGGGGCATCCCCTCGGGCTGATCAACCCGGCCCTGTACCGGCTGGCCGCGGTCGGCGCCCCGGGCATCGTCGACGTGACGTCGGGCAGCAACACGGTCTCGTTCACCCAGGCCGGACACGAGCACACGGTCCGCGGCTTCACCGCCGCGCGCGGCTATGACCTGGCCTCGGGAGTCGGCACGGTGAACGCTGCCTACTTCGTAAGGGAACTCGCCATGG
>Ga0335078_10003846_pt1 | contig 22344 bp, 19 predicted proteins | sample Lox_Sample_32_FD_206711 | JGI IMG/M metagenome (GOLD analysis project Ga0335078, IMG submission 206711) | Soil microbial communities from Loxahatchee National Wildlife Refuge, Florida, United States - Lox_Sample_3.2 | ecosystem: Environmental > Terrestrial > Soil > Wetlands | place: USA... | reverse complement strand
GCTCGCGGCCTTGTCGCTGCGCGGCCAGGCGGATGTCGCGGAATTCGTCTCGGCGTTCACCGGCAGCCACCGCTACGTGCTGGACTACCTGGCCGAGGAGGTGCTCGAGCGGCAGAGCGAGCAGGTGCGCGACTTCCTGCTGGAGACCGCGGTGCTTGATCGCCTCAGCGGCCCGCTCTGCGATGCGGTCACCGGCCGGGGCGGCAGCCAGGCGCTGCTGGAGCAGGTGGAGCGGGCGGGCCTGTTCCTGATGCCGCTCGATGAGGTGCGGGGCTGGTGGCGCTATCACCAGCTGTTCGCCGACCTGCTCCGGGCCCGGCTGCAGGAGCAGCCCGGACGGGCGGCAGGGCTGCACCGCAACGCGGCGGGCTGGTTCCGTGAGCACGGGCTGACCGATGACGCGATACGGCACGCCGTGGCCGCCGGGGAGATGCTCTGGGCCGCCCGGCTGATCGAACAGGACTTCGACGCTGCCTATAACCTGCGTGGCGAAGGACAGACCATCCAGCGCTGGCTATCGGCGCTGCCCGCCGACCTGGTGCGGTCCCGCCCCAGGCTGCTGCTCGCGCAAGCGCAGCTGAGAGGCACCAGCGGCCACCTCGCGGATTTGGAGCAGCTGATCGATGCCGCCGAGCTCGTGGCCGCAAACGGATCTGGCGAGCCGTTCGAGCCGACCGCGGGCCCGGCGGCCAGCCTGCTGGTGAATGTGCCGGCCCACATCGCGCTCGAGCGTGCCTACCTGGCCCAGCTCCGCGGTGACGCCGAGGGCACGGCCGCGTTCTCTTCGCGGGCCCTGGCCGAGAGCCGCGCGGGAGAGTCGCTGCTGACCTGCACCGTCCAGGGATTCCTGGCCGTAGCTGAGTGGCTACGCGGCCGCCTGGCTGAGGCCGAGGATGCCTTCACGTCCGGCGTCGCCGGGTGGCGGGCGGCCGGCCTGTCCACCCACGCCGCATGGGGCGGATATTCGCTCGCCCACATGCAATGCGGCCAGGGTCGCCTCGATGCGGCCATCCGCACCTGCCAGCAGGCCCTGGGGGCCGCCGAGACCGTCGGCCGGCGCGCCCGGCCGACCGCGGGGCTCGCCTACATAGGCCTAGGCGGGGTGGCCTACCAGCGGAACGATCTCGACCTCGCCCTGCGGCATGTCACCGCGGGCCTCCCGCTCTGCCGGCAGTTCGTCTACACCCCGCCGCTGGCATTCGGCCTGGCCACGCTGGCCTGGATCCGGCAAGCCAGCGGTGATCCGGCCGGTGCCCTGGCCGCGATGGACGAGGCCGTGCAGGCCTCGCCAGACCCCGCCGGACCGCTCAATCCGGTCCCGGCTCAGCGGTCCCGGCTGCTGCTGGCCCAGGGCGACGTGGACGGAGCCGCCCGCTGGACGAAGGAGAACGGCCTCGGCGCCGAGGACGAGCCCCGCTACGCAGCGGAGCCCGAGCACCTGGTGCTGGCGCGCGTGCTGCTCGCCCAGGGCCGGCCCGGCCCGGCGCTGGCGCTGCTTGACCGGCTCTACGCGGCCGCGGTGACCCAGAATCGGACCGGCAGTGTCATCGAGGCCGGGGCGCTGCGGGCGCTGGCGCTCGCCGCCATGGGCGAGGATGCGGACGCCGTGGCAGGCCTGGCCGGAGCGCTCACCCTGGCCTGCCCGCAGGGCTACGTCCGGGTCTTCGCCGACGAGGGGCCGCCGATGGCCGCGCTGCTGGCTCGGCTGATCGCAGCGCAGCGGGCCGGGTCAGGGTTCCGTGCCGCCGAGATCCCGCTCGCCTGCCTGGCCGGGCTGCAGCGCGCGTTCAACGTGGCGCCCCCCACGCCAGGTCCCAGGTCAGGCGCGGCCGTCCCCGGCATCGTCGACCCGCTGACCTGCCGCGAGCTTGAGGTGCTAGGGATGCTGGCGGCGGGCCAGTCGAACCAGGCCATCGCCAGCCAGCTCGTCATCACCCTGGACACGGTGAAGAAGCACGTCAGCCATGTCCTGGGCAAGCTCGGTGCGGCCAACCGCACCGAGGCGGTCAGCAGGGCGCGGCGGCTGGGCCTCATTTCCTGATGCCGTTACGGACATAGCGCCAGCGCCGCCCCGGCGGGGTCGAGCAGGCGGTGCGGGCCTGGCGGTCCCGGCAGCGTGGCGCGGTCGCCGCGGACCCGGGCGCACGGCCCCTGCGGTCCGGCCAGCGTCAGGCCGTCGGCGTCGACCGCGACCAGGGCATCGTCCCGGCGGAACAGCACCGGCCCGTCCCGTTCGGCCGAAATGGCCACCCTGCCCGCCCGCAGGCCGTCGAGCACGTCGCCCGGCTGGTCCCCCTCGCACTCGACCCACGTGGTCGGGCGTCCCGGCGGGGCGTCCGAGCCCGGCCGGTGCCAGTCGCTGCCGCCGACCGGGATCGCCGCCGGATCCCAGGCCAGCCACCAGGACAGCGGGGTGGTCCAGCGCAGGTCGAGCCAGCTCCAGTGCCAGGCCTCGATCAGCGGCGGGCGGCGGCGCATCGGCCGGGTCCAGCTCACCGGCCCGGCGAACGGGTGGTTGACCGACAGCAGCCCGCCCGCGGCCTCGGTCGCGTCCAGCCAGGCGTCCGGCTCCTGGCGGAAGTCGATCCAGCCGACGTCGCCCAATGCGCCGGCGTGCCCGCCGTCGGTCGTCACCTCCTGGCCCGGCAGCAGGATGATCCCGTACCGCCGGGACGCGGCGGCCAGCTCGGCGTGGTGGCTGATCGTGTTGTGGTCGGTGACGGCGAGAAAGTCGAGCCCGCGCCTTGCCGCGAGCACGGCCAGCTCGGGGACGGTCAGCGTGCCGTCCGAGTGCACTGTGTGCGTGTGCAGGTCGCCGGCCAGCCAGCGGCGGCCCGGAACCCTGACCCGGGCCGGCAGGACCCGGCGCGGCGGCCGGTCCGCCGGGGCCGGCGGGGCGAGCGGGGCCAGGGTCTCCTCGAGCGCCGGACGCAGGGCCGCGGCCGCCCTCGCGGTCTGCGCGGTCAGCTGGTAGCCCACGCCGTCCGGCGGCACCCGGTGCACCCCGATCACCACCTGCCAGGTGCCGGCCTCCAGCTCGCCGGGCAGGTAGCCGGGCGTGGCCGCGTCGCGGGCGATGACGAACGACTCGCGGGCTCCGCCCGACCAGCCGCGGAACCCGCCCGGACCGAAACAGCCCAGGTCAAGCACTGCGCCGTCGGCGCGGTCGTAGTCGAGCTCCACCCGCAGCGCGCCGGTCCCCGGCGGCACCTCCACCGGCAGGTAATGCCACGGTGACGCGAACCGTTCCTCCAGCGTCCACCGCCCCGCGTGCCGTATCGAGTCGGTCATGCCACCAATCCATCAGATCCAGGCCCGCGAGCCAAATTTCACCAGCTGTTGACTTTCCTCCCGGGGGGTTCTTATCGTGCTGGTCATGAAGGCCATGATCGTCAAGGAGTTCCGGGAACTCGTCCGTGACCGGCGCACGCTGGGGCTGCTGGTCATGATGCCGCTCCTGCTGCTGGTGATCTTCGGCTACGCGGCGAACTTCTACGTCTCCAGCCTCTCCACGGCCGTGGTGGGCCCGCAGGCCTCGCAGGTGGTCACGATGCTGCCGTCGTTCTTCGACGTCACCGTGACCGAGCCAGCGGATACCCAGGCCGACGCGAAGACGCTGCTGCGCGACAACAAGGTGGACGTGGCCTTCGTCACCGGGCAGACGCCGGTGCTCGCCCTGGTGGACGGGTCCAACCTGTTCGCCGCGCAGTCGGCCGTGGCCGCGCTCAACAAGGTCGGTGACAAGGTAAAGACGCAGGTGCTCTACAACCCCGGCCTGAAGACATCGTGGGTGATGGTGCCGGCCATCATCGGACTCATCCTGACCTTCATCGGCACGATCATCACCAGCATCGGCATGGTGCGGGAACGGGAGGCGGGCACGCTCGAGCAGCTCGCCGTGATGCCGATCAGGCCGAGCCAGGTAATCCTGGGCAAGATCGCGCCGTACTTCCTGGTCGCGGCGGCGGACATGATCATCGTGACCGTGCTCGGGATCGCGCTGTTCTCGGTCCCGTTCAACGGCAACCCGCTGGCGTTCGCGCTGGGCGCCGCGATCTTCCTGTTCGTCACGCTGGGCCTGGGCGTGTTCATCTCGACGATCTCGCAGACCGCCGGCCAGGCGATCCAGACCGCGTTCTTCTTCCTTCTCCCGCAGATCCTGCTCTCCGGGATGATCTTCCCGCTGGAGGCGATGGCCGCCGGGGTCCGCTGGATCGGCTACCTGCTGCCGCTCACCTACTTCACCATGATCTCGCAGGGGATCATGCTGCGTGGCGCCCCGATCACCTCGCTGTGGCTGCCGTTCGTCGTGCTCACCGCGATGGCGGTCGTGGTGTTCACCGGCGCGACGCTGCGCTTCCGCCGGGATCTCGCCCCCGGCCGCCCGGATCAGGGTTCCAGCCCGGTCGGCCAGCAGCCGGCCGCGACCGAGCCCGCCGCCGCAGGCGGCAATGCCAGCCCCGCCGCCGCAGGCGGCCAAGACAGCACGGTGGGGTCCGCGTGACGTACTCGGTGCGTTCGGCCACGGTGCGCTTCGGGCCTACCGTGGCGCTCGACGACGTGACGGTCGAGGTGCCCGGCGGATCGGTCGTCGCCGTGGTCGGCGGGGACGGCGCCGGCAAGTCGACGTTGCTGCGCGCGCTGGCCGGCGAGGTGTCCCTGGACGCCGGCACGGTGGCGGCGCCGCCGAAGCAGCGCCTGGGCTACCTCCCCGCCTCGTCGGGCAGCTGGGCCGCCTTGACCGTGGCGCAGAACATCGACTTCGTCGCGGGTATCTACGGCCTGGCCGGCGATGAGCTCGCGGCCCGCCGCGCCGAGCTGCTCGACCGGGCGGCGCTCACCCCCGCGGCCGGTCGGCTCGCGGCGCAGCTGTCCGGCGGGATGCGCCGCAAGCTGGGCTTCGTCATGGCGATCGTGCACCGGCCGGACCTGCTGATCCTGGACGAGCCCAGCACGGGTGTCGATCCGGTCAGCCGCATCGACCTGTGGCGGCTGGCGTCGGAGGCCGCGGCGTCGGGCGCGGCCGTGCTCATGTCGACGACCTACCTCGACGAGGCCGAGCGCGCCGCGCACCTCGTCGTGCTCGACCACGGCCGGGTCCTCGTCCAGGGCGCCTACGACCGGGTGCGCGCGGACTTCGCGGGCGTGATCACCCGGACCGACCAGCCCGTCCGGGCCGAATGGGCCTGGCGCCGGGGCCGGGTCCTGCACGAGTACTGGCCCGGCGCGGACCCGCCGGCCGGGACCACCGCCGTCGCGCCCGACCTGGAGGACATCGTCATCGCGCTCTCGCTCGCCCGCCGCGACGCGGTCCGGTCATGACCGGCGTCCTGCTCCGGGCCGGGCACGTGACCCGCCGCTTCGGCGGGTTCACCGCGGTGGACGACGTGTCGATGCAGGTGCATCCGGGTGAGGTGGTCGGCCTGCTCGGTGCCAACGGAGCCGGCAAGACCACGCTCATCCGGATGCTCCTGGGCCTGATCGCGGTGACCTCCGGCCGCGTCGACCTGCTCGGCGGACCGCCCGATCGCCGGCGCCGGCGCCGGCTCGGGTACGTGCCGCAGGGCCTGGGCCTGTACGGCGACCTGACCGTGCGGGAGAACCTGACGTTCAGCGCCCAGGCCTACGGCACCGCGGCGCCCGCGCTGCCGCCCGCGCTGACGGCCTATGCCGATGTCCTGGTGCGAGGGCTGCCGCTCGGCGCGCAGCGCCAGGTGGCGTTCCTCGCCGCCCTGGGCCACGCACCCGAGGTGCTCGTGCTCGACGAGCCGACCTCCGGTGTCGACGCGCTCGCTCGCGCGGCGTTGTGGGACACGATCCGGGCGCAGGCCGAGGGCGGTGCCGGCGTGCTGGTGACGACGCACTACATGCAGGAGGCTCAGCAGTGCGACCGGCTGCTGCTCATGTCGGACGGCCTGCTGGTCGCCGAGGGCAGCGAGGCTGACATCATTGGCTCGACCACCGCCGTCGCGGTCCGCACCGGGGACTGGGCGCGGGCCTTCGCCGTCCTGGCCGCCGCGGGTGCGCCGGTCATGCTCGCGGGCCGGGCGATCCGGGTGGCCAACGCCGACCCGGCCGGGCTGGCGGAGGTGCTCGAGGCCGCCGGGATCGAGGCCAGCCTGGAGCCGGTCCCCGCGACGATCGAGGAACGGATGCTGATGCTGTCCCGCCAGGCGAAGGCGTCCTAGTGCCGGTGCGGGCCCGGAGAGGCCGGCGCCCGCTGGGCAGCCCGGACGCCCGCCGGGCCGTCCTGGACGCGGCCAGGGAACTGTTCGCCGAACTCGGGTTCGAGCGCACCACCATGCGCGCCGTGGCCGCCCGGGCCGGGGTCGACCCGGCGCTCATCTACCACTACTTCGGCGACAAGGACGGGCTCCTGTTCGCCGCGCTCCAGCCCCCGGCGGACGTGGCCACGGTGTTCGGCGGCCTCGGCAACGCGGCCGACCGGACCGGAGAAGAGCTGGTCAGGCGGCTTATCAGGCTGTGGGAGGAGCGCCCGGAGATCCGCGAGCAGATGGCGGTGATTCTCCGGACGGGCCTGTCCCACGAGCACGCCGGCCAGCTGCTCCGGGACATCCTCAGCTCGTTCATCCTCGCGGCGCTCGGGGACGTCCTGGCCGAGGACCACCGTGAGCTGCGCGTGGCGCTCATCGGCTCCCACATCGGCGGCCTGATGCTGGCCCGCTACATCCTCCGGATACCGGGCGCGGCGGCCGCCAGTCCTGAGGACCTGGTCCACGCCGTCGGCCCCACCGTGCAGCGCTACCTCACCGGCGACATCGGCCCGGCAGACGTCAGCTGGTAGCGGCGTAGCCGCCGTCGATGACGATCGTCTCGCCGGTGACGAACGGGTTCGATGTGATCAGCGAGAAGATGGTCTCCGCCACGTCGTCCCCGGTGACGTTGCGCTTCATGGGCGTCCAGGCGGCGCGGCGTTCCATCAGCCGGTCGTAGTCGTCGCCCAGCGTCCGCTGCATCCACTCGCCGGCGATCCAGCCGGGGGCAACGGCGTTGACCCGGACCTCGGGGGCCAGCACCCGGGACAGCGTGCGGGTCAGGCTGACCACGGCGGCCTTGCTGGCCGCGTAGGCGAGCGGCTGGGGGCCGGGCCGCAGCCCGACGATCGAGGCCACGTTCACCACGCTGCCCCCCGCCGCCCGCAGCAGCGGCGCGCACGCCCGCGTGACCTGGAGCAGGCCGCGGACGTTGACCGCGAACACCCGGTCCCATTCGGCCAGGTCGATTCCGTCCAGGTCGTCCGGCGGAGTCTGGCTGGTCATGCCCGCGTTGTTCACCAGCGCGTCGAGCCGGCCGAACGTCTGGCCCGCCTCGGCGGCCAGCGCGGCCACCGCGGCGTCGTCGCTCACGTCGGCGCGCAGCGCCAGGTGGCGCCCGCCCAGGCTCTCCAGCTCGGCCAGCGTTGTGCGGGCCGTGTCCTGCGACCGGCTGTAGTTGATCGCGACGTCATACCCCGCCAGGGCCAGCCGCAGCGCGGCGGCCCGGCCGATCCCGCTGGCCGACCCGGTGACCAGGGCCGCCGGCCTGTCCGGTGCCATCTGTTCTCAGGCGATGGCGGGCTGGTCGGTCCCGCAGTACTTGCACTTGGACGCGCCGGCCGGCAGGTCGCTGGACAGGCACGCGGGGCAGGTCTTGACCGGTGGCGGGTCGCCGAACACCACTTGCCCGCGCCGCGCCTGGATGTGCTTGTAAGGCACGATGATGACGAAGTAGATGATGGCCATGAAGATGACGAAATAGATGACTGCGGAAATGAACGCGCCAATATTTATGAAGGTCTTAGGGTTGCCGGCGTGGCCGAGCTGGATGCCGAGGCCGATCGACTTTCCGCCCTGGAGCCGTGCGACGATCGGAAGGATGATGTCGTTGGTAAATGCGAGGATAAGCGCGCTGAACGCGAGAGCGATAACCAGCCCGACCGAGATGACGATCACGTCGCCGCGCAAAACAAAATTCTTGAAGCCCCTCATAATTCCTTCTCCGATTCGTGATAGCCGTCCTACCGGGCGCGACGCCAGGCCGTCGCCCGTATTTCCTGCCGGCACTCCCTCCCGCAATTGCGTCGACGAGCGGGTTTTTGGACATGCCATACAATTCCGGTTCCCGGCTGGCAACGCAAGCGTTTCCGCCGGTCCGGGCGCGTCCTGACCTGCGGTTCAGCAGGCCTGTGGGTCAGCGGGGGAGTGCGGCCGCGTCCCCGCTGCCGGCCCCGCTGGGGGCCCCGCTGGGGGCCCCGCTGGGGGCCCCGCTGGGGGCGCTGCTGCCGGCCGCGCGCGGCGGCGGCACGGCCGCGGTGCGGAGCACCTCCATCAGCAGCTTCACCGCGGGCGGGTCGGGCGGGTCGCCGTACCGTACCGCGAACACGTAGCGGCGGGCGCCGGCCAGCGGCACGGTCCTGATCCCAGGGTGCCGCGCGGCCCGCAGGCAGAGCGCGGGCAGGGTGGAAACCCCGAGGTCGGCGGCGACCAGCGCCTGGACCGCGACGTAGTCGTCGGTGGTGAACGCGATCTTCGGGGTGAACCCGGCCAGCGCGCACTGCCGGAGCAGGTTGGACCGGCAGCGGTCGCAGCCCGCGATCCACCGGTGCCGGGCGTAACCGGCCAGCTCGGCCGGCGGCTCCGGGCCGCCCGGCCCCGGCTGAGCCGAAGCCGCCGTCACCAGGTGCACCGGCTCGTCAAGCAGCAGCTTCTCGCGCAGGCCCTCGGCGAGGTCGATGCCGCTCTCGTCGTCGGCGGTCTCCCCTTCGCGCCCGGTGACCGCCATGCCGTCCGGGTCGGGGGAGTACCGGAACACCAGCGCCATGTCCACGTACCCGGCGCGCAGCATGCGCAGCGCCTCCGGCGGTTCGGCCTCGGTGAGCCGCAGGTCGACGCCGGGCTGGTGCTCGCGCAGCATGGCCCCGGCGGCCGGCACGATGGTGCCGAGCGCGGAGGGGAATGCCGCCAGCCGGAGCCGCCCGGCGCGCAGCCCGGTGTAGGCGGCCAGCTCGTTCTCGGCCGCGTCCAGCCTGCCGATCACCTCGGCGGCCCGCTCGGCCAGCAGCCGCCCGGCGTCGGTGAGCCTGATCCCGCGGCCCGCCCGCTGGATCAGCTTGATCCCGGTCTCGGCCTCCAGCCGGGCCAGGTGGTGGCTCACCGACGGCTGCGCGTAGTTGAGCTCCCGCGCCGCGGCGGTGACCGAACCGCACCGGGCCACGGCGACCAGCACCCGCAGCCTGGTCACGTCGAGCATGCACCGACTATAGATCGTGCCAATCGGTTCGCCCAGAGTGCCAGACGGGGACGATCCTCCCTGCTAGGCCTAGCGTCCTTCGAGGAGCGGTGAGTCCGGCTGCCGGGCGGGCAGGCCCTGCGCCTTCCGAAGTCGCCAGGCGATGCCGGACAGCGCCTCGAGCACCACCCGGTTGCCCAGGAACGCGGTCACCTCGGCGTGGTCGTACGGCGGCGAGACCTCCACCACGTCGATCCCGGCCAGCGGCAGCGTCATCGCGATCCGCCGCACCGCGTCGAGCAGCTGCCGGCCGGTGAGCCCGCCCGGTTCCGGCGTGCCGGTGCCCGGCGCCATGCCCGGGTCGACCACGTCCACGTCCACCGACAGGAACACGCCCTCGCACTCGTCGGTCGCGATGGTGAACGCCTCGGTCAGGCACTCGTCGAGCCCGCGCGAGACGATCTCGCTCATCTCGAACGAGCGCATCCGCTGCTCCGCCATCCAGGCCAGCGTGGGCGGCTCCGGCCAGTAGCCGCGCAGCCCGATCTGCAGGAACCGGTCGCCGCGCACCGCGCCCGACTCGATCAGCCGCCGCATCGGCGTGCCGTGCCCGTACAGGGAGCCGAACTGGATGTCGCCGGTGTCGGCGTGCGCGTCGAAGTGGATCAGCGACACCCGGCCCCAGCCCACGTGCCGGGCCACCCCGGTGGCGTCGGGGAAGGTGACCGTGTGGTCGCCGCCCAGGATCAGCGGGATCGCGCCGGCCGCCGCCACGGCATGCACGGCGTCCTCGAGGCGCTTCAGCGACTTCTCGGTCTCGCCCGCCGGCATGACCACGTCCCCGGCGTCGCCGATGCGCAGTTCGGTCAGCGGATCCACGCCGAGCGCGAGGTGCGGCCGGGACCCGTCGTGCGGCAGGTAGTCGGTGATCCGGATCGCCTGCGGGCCGAACCTGGTCCCCGGCCGGTGCGAGGTCCCGCCGTCGAACGGCGCGCCGAGGACCACCACGTCGTACCCGTCGAGCGCGTCGAGCTCCACCCGGGGCACCCCGAGGAACGTGACGTCGGGCCCGTACATCCCGCGCAGTATGACCTCGTCGTCCGGCATGGCGCTCCCTTCGAGAACTAGGCCTGGCTCTCGCACCATACAGGGGCGAGAGCCAGGCCCGTTCGGTGCCTCAGTGAACCTCAGCCGGGGCGGCGGCCGGCTCGGTCACCTGGGCCGGCCGAGACCCTTGGGCTCCTTGAGCCGGCAGCCGGCGGGCCAGCCAGCCCGGCAGCCACCAGTTCGCCGTGCCGAGCAGCTCCATCACCGCCGGGACCAGCACCAGCCGCACCACGGTCGCGTCGACCAGGACGGCGGCGGCCAGCCCGAGGCCGATCTGCTTGACCGAGACGTCCGGGGTGAGCACGAAGGACAGGAACACCACGACCATGATCGCCGCGGCGGCCGAGATCACCCGCGCGGTGGCGGCCAGCCCGCGCCCGACCGCCAGCGCGTTGTCGCCGCACCGGTCGTACTCCTCGCGGATCTTCGACAGCAGGAACACCTCGTAGTCCATGGACAGGCCGAACAAGATCACGAACAGGAACACCGGCACCCACGTGGTGACGGGCATCTTTTCCGGGAAGCCGAGCGCGTGCCCGAGCCAGCCCCACTGCGTCACCGCGACCAGCACGCCGTACGCGGCGCACACCGACAGCAGGTTCATCACCGCCGCCTTGACCGCGATGACCACCGAACGGAACACCACCAGCAGCAGCGCCATGGACAGCGCCACCACCACGCCGATGAGCCACGGCAGCCGGCTGCCGATCAGGTTCGCGAACGTGACGTTGCCCGCGTTCGGCCCGGTCAGGTACGCGTCCTTCGGCAGGACGTCGTGCCGGAGCCGGTCGACCAGGGCGTTGGTGGCGGGACCCTGCTCGCCGGTGGCGGGGTAGGCGATCAGCATGGTCGCCTGGCCGTCCTGGCTGACCACCGGCGGCGTCACCGCCGCCACCCCCGGCGTGCCCTCGATCGCGCCGCGCAGCGAATCCACCCCGGCCTGCCCCTTGGTCACCACGATCAGCGGCGCGTCGAAGCCCGGCCCGAATCCCCGCGCCATCGTCGCGTAGCTGGCGTACCCCATCGTGCCCCGCGCCTGCGCCGACTCGTCCGGCATGGACAGCTTCATGGCCAGCGCGGGCGCCGCCAGGATGAGGATGAACGTGGCGGCGGCCACGGTCGCCAGCACCGGGTGCCGCTGGACCAGGCCGGCCCAGCGCTCGGCGGCGTGCTTTTTATGGCCCGAACGGGCGGGGAAAACCTTGCCCCCGAGGAAGGTGTTCAGCCGCGACGGGCGGGCCAGCTTGGTACCGGTGAACCCGAGCAGCGCCGGCAGCAGCGTGAGCGAGGCGATGACCGTCATCGCGACGGTGACCGCGGCCGCGATCGCGACCCCGTTCAGCAGCGACTGGCGCAGCACGAGCAGCCCCAGCATGCCGATGACCACCGTGGTGCCCGCGGTCAGCACGGCGCGGCCCGCGGTGCGCATCGCGGTCACCAGCGCGTCGGCGGGCCGCGCGCCCTCGCCCAGCTCGCTGCGGAACCTGGTCACGATGAACAGCGCGTAGTCCACCCCGACGCCCAGGCCGATCATGGCCGCTACGATGGCGGAGAAGCCCGGGGCGGGGAAGACGTGGCCGAGCAGCGCGATCAGCGCCAGCCCCGAGCCGATACCCATCAGCGCGGTCGCGATCGGCAGCCCCATCGCCAGCAGCGAGCCGAACGCGATCAGCAGCACGACCGCCGCCGCGCCCACGCCGACCCCGTTCGAGGCGCCGCCGTACGGCGTCTCGGCCTGGTCGACCACGTCGCCGCCCAGGCTGAACACCAGGCCGCTGCCGTGCCCGCTCGCCGCGGCCGCGTCGTGCATCAGCGCGGTGGCCTCGGCGGTGCTGATGTGCGCGCCGGACACGTCGAACTGGATGGTGGCGTAGCCGATGCGCCCGTTCGGCGCCAGGTGCCCCGGCGTCGTGTACGGGCCGGCTACCCCGGTGACGTGCGGCGCCGTGCTGAACGGCGCCAGGGCCCGGGTGACGCTTGTTCTCACGGCCGGCTCGGTGATCTTCTGCCGCGACTCGATGGCCAGCGTCAGCGTGTCCCCCGACTGCCGGGCGAAGTGCTGGTTCAGCAGCGTCTGCCCGGGGTCGCTCCCGGTGAAGTCGTTCTGCGCCGCGGCCCCGAACCGCGTCCACAGCGTGATGAGCGAGGCCACCCCGGCGATCCACACCAGCACGGTGACCCAGCGATGCCGGTAACAGGCGCTTCCTAGCCGGCCCAGCGCCCCGGGCCCAGTTGAGTTCGTCACCCTCCCAGGCTCGCGCCCGCCCCGCTACACCCGCGTCCCCCCACCGAAGACACTTCCCCGCCCCGCGTACTCCCCGCGCCTACTCCCCCCGCAGTACGCCCGCCCGCCGCCAGCCCGCACCCCGCCCGGGCGCCCGCGCCCCGGAGTTCGCTTTCACACAGTACGCTCTCGCAACACCATGCGCTCCCGCACCAGCGCCCCAGCGCCCGCGCTGGCTCCCTCCATGATCCTGAAGCATCTTTAGTCTGAGCGGACTAGAAATCCTTCGGGATCATGGAAATGTCAGTGGTTCAGTCCACCATGCGGACATGAATTACGACATTTCTGGCGCTGCTGCAGAGCAGGCGTGCTGGCAGGCGGGCGTTATTTCACGGCAGCAACTGCTCGCGGCCGGTTTAACGTCCCAGATGATCGCCACCCGCCTCGAGCGCAGGCGCTGGCAGCAGCTGCACTGGGGCGTGTACGCGGCCTTCACCGGACCGCCTTCGCGCGCAGCCTGGCTCTGGGCGGCCGTGCTCCGGGCCGGCCCGGGCGCGGTGCTCAGCCATCTCACCGCCGCCGAGCTGCACGGGCTCCTCGACCCCCCGGCCGAAGCCATCTTCGTGACGGTCCCCTCCACCCGCCGGATCAGCGCACCCGGGCTGGTGGTCCGCACGTCCTCGCGCATAGACGAGGCCACCCAGCCCGGCCGCCAGCCGCCGCGGACAAGCGTGGAGGAGACCGTGCTCGACCTGGCCCAGCTCGCCTGGACCTTCGACGACGCCTGCGGCTGGCTCACCCAAGCCTGCGGCAGACGGCTGACCACCGCGGCCAAGCTGGAGCAGGCGCAGCGGCTGCGCAAGAAAATGCGCTGGCGGCACGAGCTCGAAGACGTCCTTAAGGCCGCGGCCGACGGCATCCACTCGGCGCTCGAGTACCGCTACCTGCGCGACGTGGAGCGGGCGCACGGCCTGCCCAGGTCCCGGCACCAGGTGCGCGTGGTCATCGACGGCAAGACCGTCTACCGCGACGCCTACTACGAGAAGTACAAGCTGGCCACCGAGCTCGATGGCAAGCTCGCACACCCGGACCAGGAACGCTGGCGCGACAACCACCGCGACAACCAGGCGGGCGCGCACGGCATCCTGACCACTCGCTACGATTGGCGCGACGTCTACGGCCACCCCTGCAGGACCGCCCTGCTCCAGGCCCGGAACCTGCAGAAGCGCGGCTGGACCGGCGAGCCGCGGCCGTGTTCGCCAGCCTGCCCCGTGGGTCAGGCATAGTCGTCGCGATCGATTTGCGAGTTTACGCCGATCGCGTCAACCACTACGGGAGGCTCCGCGTCTCACTTAATGAGGCTCGGCGAAAGCGGGACGCCGAGCCTCGTTTAATGCCCGGAAACCCCGGCAACCCCCCGGTACGACATCATCGGCTGATGGACGACATCGACGCGCGCATCGTCGCCTTCCTGGTGCGGGACGCCCGGGCCAGCTACGCGATCATCGGCGGTGAGGTCGGCCTGTCCGCGCCGGCGGTCAAGCGCCGGGTGGACCGGCTCCGGGCCGCGGGCGCGATCACCGGCTTCTCGGCCCGGGTCGACCCGGCCGCGATGGGCTGGGCCACCGAGGGGTACGTGGAGCTGTACTGCGGCGGCCGGACCTCGCCCGAGGAGATCGGCGTGGCGGTCCGGCGGTACCCCGAGGTGGTGGACGCGTGCACGATCACCGGGGAGGCCGACGCCCTTATTCACATCAGGGCCACCGACGTGCGGCACTTCGAGGACGTCATGGAGCGCATCCGCGCCGAATCGTTCGTGGTCAGGACCAAGAGCGTGATCGTCCTGTCGCGGCTGGTCGACCGGGCCGACGCGCTGGCCCCGATGCCCTGAAGTTGCGCCGAATCCCGCATCTGGCCGGCCGCTGACCAGCTAAAGTCGTCCCCATGTCGGAGTTTGAGCAAGATCCGAGCGCGAGCACCGGACGGTTCCGGGCCTTCGTCGAGCGCGGCGACCAAGACACCTCGCGGGCCCGGCGCTCGCCGGTGTCTCCTTCCATGCTGATCGCCGGGGTGGTGGTGCTGATCGCGGTGATCGTCGGCATTATCATCGCCGTGGCGTAGCGCGCCGCAGGCCTCAGAGACCCCAGAACACCTTAAAGCGCCCTAACCTGGAACGATGAGTTTCACCGCCACGTCGCGGGTCGCGACGGTACGTGGCGAGCGCTACCGCAAGCAGCTCGCCAGCCACTTCGGCAACAAGATCGAGGTCGTCGAGGAGCCGACGGGCACGGTGCTCCGCTGGGGGTTCGGCGGCAGCACGACGCTTACCGTCGAGGCGGAGGCGCTGGTCATGCGGGCCGATGCCGAGGACGCCGAAACGCTAGACCGGGTGAAGGACGTCACCGGCCGGCATCTCGAACGCTTCGGCGAGAAGGACGGCCTGGCCGTTACCTGGCAGTAACCCTGCGGCTCCCCGCTGCCCTGCGCTTAGATGACGATTTGGCTTGCGAGGGTCAGGGCGGTGAGCTGCGGGTGGCAAGATGACTGGCATGAGAAACGTCGCGGTCGCGGCCGGCGCTGGTGATGCGTGTGAACGCTGACCAGCCGGTCGCTGTGGTGACTGGCGGCAACCGCGGCGTGGGCCGTGAAGTGTGCCGGCAGCTGGCCCTGCTCGGCTTTTCGGTCGTGCTGTGCTCGCGGGACCTGCGCCGGGGCGAGCTGGCTGCCAAGGAACTCGATCCCGAAGGGATGCGGATCCTCCCCTGCCAGCTCGAGGTGGACAACTCGGTCAGCGTCGCCAGCATGGCCGAATGGGTGAAGAACCGGTTCGGCCGCACCGACGTGCTCGTGAACAACGCGTCGACCATGTACGACCGGTGGGCTACGGCGAGCAACGCGGACCTGGGCACCGTGGCCGAGGCGATCGACGTCAACCTGTTCGGCCCCTGGCGGGTGATCGACGCGCTCCTGCCGATGCTGCGCTCCAGCACCCGGCCCAGGATCGTCAACGTGAGCAGCGAGGGCGGCTCGATCTCCGTGATGACCGGCGGCTCACCCGCGTACAGCGTCTCCAAGGCCGCGCTCAACGCGCTCACCCGGCTGCTCGCCGCGGAGCTGGCCCGGGACGGCATCCTGGTCAACGCGGTCTGCCCCGGCTGGCCCGCCAGCGAGAACCACCCCGACGGCCGCTCGATCACCCAGGCCGCGGCCAGCGTCATCTGGGCGATCACCATCCCCAACGGCGGCCCTACCGGCACCCTCACCCGGGACGGCCAGCCTTACCCCTGGTAGCCTCAGCCGGCCTCGGGGTCCGGCTGGTAGCGGTAGCCCATGCCGGGCTCGGTGATCAGCCAGCGCGGCCTGGCCGGGTCCGGCTCGAGCTTGCGCCGCAGCTGAGCCATGTACAGCCGCAGGTTGCCGGTGGCGTCGGCGTAGCCGGGCCCCCACACCTCGGTCAGCAGCTGGTTCCGGCTGAGCAGCTTGCCGGGGTTCCGCAGCAGCACCTCGAGCAGGTGCCATTCGGTCGGCGTCAGCCGGATGTCCTCCGCCGAAGCTGCCCCCGGCGCGTCCGCCCCGGCCGGGACCGGAGCCTGCCGCATGACCCGTTTGGCTGCCAGGTCGACGACCAGGTCACCCAGGCGGACGCGGGGGAGGTCCTCTGGGGTACCGGTCCGCCGGACCGCGGCCCGCATCCGGGCCAGCAGCTCTTCCACGCCGAACGGCTTGGTGACATAGTCATCCGCGCCGGCGTCGAGCGCCTCCACCTTGTCGACACTGTCGGCTCGCCCGCTCAGCACGATGATCGGGGCCTTGGTCCAGCCGCGCAGCCCCTGGATCACCTCCACGCCGTCCAGGTCGGGCAGGCCGAGGTCGAGGATCACCAGGTCGGGCGGGTACCGCCCGGCCACCTCCAATGCCTCGGCTCCGGTCGCCGCGACGTGCACATCGTAGGCGCGCACTCGCAGGTTGATCCGCAGCGCCCGCAGGATCTGCGGCTCGTCGTCGACGACCAGCACTCTGGTCACTGGCTGCCCCCCGCTGATTCCCGCTCCCGCTGCCCGGGCTCGGGCTCGTACTCGGTGCCGGTCACCGCCGGCAGCGACACCACCATGGTCAGCCCGCCGCCGGGGGTGTCGTCGGCGGTCAGGGCGCCGCCCATTGCCTCGGTCAGGCCGCGCGACAGGGCCAGGCCGAGTCCCACTCCGGTGGTGTTGTCGGTGTCGCCGAGCCGCTGGAACGGCACGAACATCCGGTCCCTGTCCCGCTCCGGGATACCCGGGCCGCGGTCGACCACGCGCAGCTCGACGCGGTCGCCGAGGGCGCTGGCGGTCAGCAGGGGAGGCTTGCCCGGCGGGGAGTAGCGCAGCGCGTTCTCGGTCAGGTTCACGATGACCCGCTCCAGGATGGCCGGGTCCACGTTGATCTCGGGCAGCGACTCCGGTATGTCCACCGTGATCTCCCGGCCCGCCGGGTCCAGGTTGTCCAGCGCCCGGGAGACGATCTCCTCCAGCCCGGCCGGGCGGGGGAACAGGGACAGCGCCCCGGCCTGCAGCCGGCTCATGTCCAGCAGGTTGTCGACCAGGTGAGCCAGCCGGTCCAGCGACTCGTCCGCCGTCGCCAGAAGCTCGTCGTGATCTTCCGCGTCCCACTTCACGTCCGGCGAGCGCAGGCTGGTCACCGCGGCCTTGGCCGAGGCCAGCGGCGTGCGCAGGTCGTGGCTGACCGCGGCGAGCAGCGCGGTCCGCATCCGGTCCGCGGCCGCGATCGGCTTGGCCGCCTGCGCCTCGGCGGCCAGCCGCTGCTGGTCGAGCGCGACGGCCGCGTAGGAGGCGAACGCGCCGAGCACGCGCCGGTCCGCCGCGGGCAGCGGCCTGCCCCGCAGCGCCAGCAGCAGGTTGCTGCCCACCGGTACCTCGACATCGGCCTCGCCCGGCTGGGTCACCGGTGGCTCGCCGCGGCAGGCGACAACGTGCCAGCTGCCGGATGTTCCCCTGATCCGCTCCGCGGAGGCGTCGGCCGGCTGCTGGCCACCGGGCGAGGTGCACTCCAGCAGCGTGACCGAGTCCATGCCGAACGCCTCCCGGACCCGGTCCAGCAGCGCGCTGAGCCCCTGCTGGCCGCGGAGCACGCTGCCCGCCGTGGTGGTGAGCAGCTCGGACTCGGCGTTGGCCCGGGCCGCCTGCCTGGAGCGCCGGGCCGCGATGTCCACCACCGAGCTGACCAGGACCGCGACGGCGATGAACACGCCGAGCGCGAACCAGTTGTTCGCCTCTGCGATGGTCCACAGGTGGATGGGCGGGGTGAAGTAGTAGTTGAGTAGCAGCGAGCCGACGACGGCGGCGAGCACGGCCGGGGCGAACCCGCCCACCAGGGCGACCAGGATCACCACGACCAGGAACATCAGCACGTCACTGGTCAGGTTGACACTGCTGCGCAGCGCCGTTAGCAGCACGGTCAGCACCGGGAGCAGCGCCGCGGCCAGCATGTACCCGGCGATCTTGCGGCGCGCCGTGATCGCGCCGCGCGGTCTCGGCAGGCCCCGGCCCCGGCCCATGTGGGCGTGGGTCACGATGTGCACGTCGATGTCGCCGGAGCCGCGGATGGTCCGGGCGCCGATGCCGGGGCCGGTGAGCATGGCGGTCAGCCACGACCGGCGGCTGGCCCCCAGCACCAGCTGGGTGGCGTTCTCCGCCCGGGCGAAGGTCAGCAGCGCCTCGGAGATGTCGTCGCCGACGACCTGGTGGTAGGTGCCGCCCACCGACTCGGCCAGCCGCCGCTGGACGGCCAGCGCGGCCGGATCGGCGCCGGTCAGGCCGTCGGACTTGGTGACGTGCACGGCCAGCAGGTCGCCGCCCGCGGACCGGGCGGCGATCCTGGCCGCCCGCCTGATCAGCGTCTTGCCCTCGGGGCCGCCGGTCAGCGCGACCACCACGCGCTCCCTGGCCTCCCATGCGCCCTGGATCTTGTGCTCGACGCGGTACCGCTGCAGGCCCTCGTCCACCTTGTCGGCCAGCCAGAGCAGCGCGAGCTCGCGCAGCGCGGACAGGTTCCCCGAGCGGAAGTAGTTGGTCAGCGCCGCGTCGATCTTCTCCGGCGGGTAGATGTTCCCGTGCGCCATCCGGCGGCGCAGCGCCTCGGGCGTCATGTCGACCATCTCGACCTGGTCGGCGGCACGGACGATGGCGTCGGGCACGGTCTCCCGCTGCGGTACCCCGGTGATCTTCTCGACCACGTCGTTGAGGGATTCCAGGTGCTGGATGTTGACCGCGGAGATCACGTCGATCCCGGCGTCGAGCAGTTCCTCCACGTCCTGCCAGCGCTTCTCGTTGCGCGACCCGGGCACGTTGGTGTGCGCCAACTCGTCCACCAGCGCGATCTCCGGCTGCCGGGCGAGCACCGCGTCCACGTCCATCTCCTCGAACTCGGCCCCGCGGTACTCCAGCTCCTTGCGGGGGACGACCTCCAGCCCGTCGAGCAGCGCGATGGTATGCGGGCGCGCGTGCGGCTCGGCGAAGCCCACCACGACGTCGGCACCGCGCTCGGCCCGGCGGTGCCCCTCGCCGAGCATGGCGTACGTCTTGCCCACGCCCGCCGCGGAACCCAGGTAGATCCGCAGCCTGCCCCGGCCGGGCCGGTCCGCGGACCTGCCGTCCGTGCTCCGGGGGGTGGACGCGGCAGGCTCCGGCCTGCCGGTGCCCTCCCGGCCGTCGCTGTCAGCCATCTGGTGGGCCGTTCCTTGTCCGCTTATTAGCGTCGGGCCAGCGTGATCTTCTGGCCGCTGACCTCCATTGTGCGCCATCGTTCCCCGATCGGGCGTGGAACAGGCTGGTGACGACGCTATGGCTGGCGGCGGACGATGCCGGGAATCCTAACGAATTCCATGCGGTCCTGCGCCGGCTCTTAGCGACTTCCTGCTGGCTAGGCATGGGCCAGCCCAGACGGGCCACGGGCGGTTAGCCTGTCCCGATGGGAACGGAAGGATGGTCGTGGCCAAGAGCAACCGCCGCAAGAGGCAGGACCACGTCAATGCAGCTGCCAAGCGCGCCGAACGGGCGCGGCGCCGCGCGAAGGCCGAGCGCGAGCAGCAGACAGCCGAACGCTACCGGCGCCTGCTCGATCCGCTGACCAGCCCCGCTGATGTGGCTGGAATCCTTGCGGCAGAGCTGCCGGACTCGCTTGCCGCTGGCGCGATGATGCAGATCCGGCTGAGTTTCGGAGTCCCGGCCGGGGAGATAGCCCAGACGGCGCGTCTGATGCTGGCGTCCGCGATGGAGCCGCACCTGATCGGGACGCTCGCGGTGGCCGCGTGGGCGGCGCATGTCACCGGAGACGAGGATGCCGAGCGCGGGTATGCCGGCGAATTGCTCTCCCGGGCGGATGCCGCCGGGGACCCGGAACTGCGACTCGAGGTGATCCGCGCGGCGTCGGTCAGGGGGCATCCTGGTGAGGCGTGCGAACTGATCGAGCCATACCTGCGCGGGCGTCCCGACGACGAGCTGGCTGCTGGAATCTACGCCGAGGCGCTGGCAGCGGCGCACACGGAAGCCGAGCCCGGTGAGCGGGAGCGAGCCGCTCTGACCAGGTACGGCGACCGGTCCGGCAGCGAGGCGCTACGCGAGGCGATCGATGTCTTCCTGGGCCGGACGGAGTGGGGCGCGACCGTCAGGAAGTGGGCGGACGCGGAACGGTCCAGATTGAAGGCTGAGTACTGGCGAGCCGCCGAACGCGACCAATTCGGCGCGCTAGCCGTCGAGGTTGCGGTCACATATCCCGTTGCCGGCGTTTCCCGATCCCAGGAAGTCGGCGCGGCTGCTTCTGGCGACGGTCCGGTGAACACCCCCTTGCGGGCGTTCGCTGCGGACCCGGCGACGCCGGGGGAACTGACGGCGCGGGCATCGGAGTGGGACCTGCACGCGCGGTTCGGGATCTGGCAGGTGCAGGAGCCGGAGGCGGCACCGGGCGTGTGGTGCACCGAGCTGGTTTCTGGCATGCGCCGGTACGCGCGGTTCCCGGTGCCGGCGCTGGATGGCGCGGCACCATGGTCGGTCTGGCTGGGCGCGCTGGTGCCGACGGACGGGATCTGGGGCAGCACCGGGAACGGGATCTGGCTCAGCCCCCTCGAAGGCGACGCGGTGGCGGAGTACGCGGAGCAGGCCGTGTGGCACGTGCTCGAGGCATATTCGGGCGGACCGCGCGGCCGGCGCCCCGAGCCAGACGAGATCAGGTTCGGGCAGGCCGAGCCGTACTGCGTGCGCTGGGAAACCGGCGAGGAGCCTGAGCCGGAGTTCGGGGAGGACGTCAGTCCTGTCATCGCGCGGCTGACGACCGTGCTGGCTTCCCGGGTCTGGTGGAAGCGGTCGGTGCCGGTGGCGCTGACGAATACCGACGGTGAACCCATGATCCTCATCGACGCGACGGTCACAGTCAGCGGCGACGTGACCGAGCGGTTGTCCGCGCGTTCGGACTTCGGGGAAGAAGAAGGCGGTCAGGACGGCCAGCTCGTCTGGTGGGGCGGCCAGGTCACGGGACCGTCCGACGAGCCCATCGTGCTGCACTTCCACCAGGACGGATCCGCCCACCTGCTGGACCCGGTCGAGGACGCGGAGCGCCTGGTGCTCGGCCGGGTAACTCCGGACAGGGACCGGGTGCGGGTCCAGGTGAACTCACATCGCCGGCTGACGAAGCTACTGCAGATCCTCGCGGATATCGGTGCGGAGCCGGAGGTTGCCGGGCAGGCGCAGTCCGAGCCGTCGCTGGACTTCGCCTGGGGCCCAGTGCCCGATGGCGCCTCGCCGGCACGGGAATGGGAGGAAGCCTGGCTGGAACAGCCCGTGGCCGTGCTTGACTTCCATTCCCCGCGGTACGCCGCGGCGAGCGCCGCCGAGGGCAACACGGCAGGGGCGCTCCGGCTGGAGAGCCTGCTGCGCCAGCTCGAGTACCAGGCAGGGCTCGCCGCCGCGCGCGGCGAGCGACCTATCGACACCGAATGGCTGCGCACCGAGCTCGGCCTCACTGCCCCGCTCAGCGAACGCCTGCCATAGTCGCGGACAGGGTGTCCCGGCCGGCCTCGTCGCAGCTGAGCCGGCTCGTCCCGCTCGCTTCGCCCAGCCCCGTCAGGGTAAGACCTTGATGACGGTCACATTCCGGCCGCACAGGGCGGCGATGTCTTCGGGGTCCGACGTGAGCACGGTCACCGGGCCAGGCGTGGCCAAGGCGGTCGCGCTGAGCATCGCATCGATCGCATGCCGGTGACCGTGCAGGCCAGCTTCGGCGAGAATGGCCGTTGCGCGGCGAGCGATCGGTTCGGTAACTGGTTCCACGACGACGCGGGACAGCGTCCACTCCAGCGCCGGCCGGTTGAGCCGCGGATGCGCCACTTCCACCACGGTGGCGGCACTGGTGATCACCCGCAGATCGTCGGCCAGTGCCAGTGCCAGCCACTGGGTGACCTCCCGCGCTCGCAGAACCGCCTTCGCCAGCCCTTCACTGTCCAGCACAAGCGTGCCCGCCGGAGTAGCGGAAGCCCGGCTCACGCGGGCCGGGACCCGGGGTGGCCTTGCTCGGTGCGAGCACGCCGCAGTTCTTCACGCCGGGCGCGCACCTCTTCCTCAGTGACCGGACCGTGCTCGGCCTCCGCCACGGCGATCAGCTCGTTCAGGTTGTCCCGCTCAATCTGCCGGGCGACAGCCGCGGCGACGTAGCCTGACAGGCCCGACGGACCGCTACGGGCGCGGGCCGCTTCCGCGATGTCGCGTGGCATGGTAATCGAGTACTTTCCAGTAGGC
>Ga0335078_10003845_pt1 | contig 22344 bp, 15 predicted proteins | sample Lox_Sample_32_FD_206711 | JGI IMG/M metagenome (GOLD analysis project Ga0335078, IMG submission 206711) | Soil microbial communities from Loxahatchee National Wildlife Refuge, Florida, United States - Lox_Sample_3.2 | ecosystem: Environmental > Terrestrial > Soil > Wetlands | place: USA... | reverse complement strand
CGGCCACCTGGCAGACGGCAGAGCCGAATCCGAGCAGCCGCAGGGCGAGTTCCCTCTCGGCACCCACGGTGATCTGGATCGGGCCCACGGCACCGTCCGGATCGATCCCCGCCTTGCGGAAGATCGAGCGGATTCGGGCGGTCGCATATTGCAGGTAAGGGCCGGTGTCGCCGCTCAGCGCGAGCATGCGGTCGAAATCGAGCATGTAACCGGAATCACGGGCCACCGACAGGTCGGCGTATTTCAGCGCGCCGATGCCGACCGCTTCGGCGATCTTGCTGCGGAGCTCCGGATCGTCATACCTGTCCTTGATCACCTCCTCGGCGCGGCCGACGGCCTCGTCGATCAGGTCGATCAGCTTGATGGAGCCACCGGACCTGCTCCGGAACCGCTTCCGGTCAGTTCCGGTGACCATGCCGATGGCGGCGTGCTCCACCCGGACCCGTGGCGGCAGCCAGCCAGCCTGGCGGGCGACCGCGAAGACCATCTGCAGGTGTTGTGCTTGCTCAGAACCGACCACATAGATGAGGCGGTCGGCGTGCAGGTCTGCGATCCGGTACCGGATGGCGGCCATGTCGGTGGTGCCGTACCCGTAGCCGCCGTCGGTCTTGCGCAGGATCAGCGGCAGCGGCGAGCCGTCCCTGCCGGTGAATCCGGGAGGGAAGGCGCACAGCGCGCCGTCGCTGATCACCGCGACGCCCGCGGCCTCGAGTTCGCCGCAGACCTCGGCGAGCATTGAGTTGTAGAAGCTCTCCGGCGCCAAGTCGGCATCGGTAAGCGTCACGCCGAGCCTGGCATAGATCGCGTTGTAGTAGTGCTTGGTGTCGCCGACCAGCATGGTCCACAGACGCAGGGTCTCGGGGTCGCCCGCCTGCAGTGCCACGACCCGGCGCCGCGACCGTTCCGCGAAGGCCGGGTCGGTGTCGAACTTGACTTTGGCCGCCTGGTAGAAGGCATTGATGTCACCCGCTGCGAGCTGCGCGTAGGTGGCCGCCTCACCCAGGTCGATCAGGTGCTCCAGCAGCATGCCGAACTGGGTGCCCCAGTCGCCGATGTGATTTGCCCGTATCACCCGGTGGCCGAGGTGCTCCAGGACCCGCGTGATCGAGTCTCCGACGATCGTGGTGCGCAAATGCCCGACGTGCATCTCCTTGGCGACGTTCGGTGCCGAGTAATCGACCACGACCGTCTGGGCGCGGTCCGTAACGGGGACGCCAAGGCGCTGATCACCGAGCTGGAGCGTTGCCTGGGCAGCGATCCAGTCGTCGCGCAGCGTGAGATTAATGAAGCCTGGGCCGCTGACCTCTACCCCGCAGAGCATGTCCGGGTCGCCGAGATGGCCGGCCAGCTCGGCGGCTATCTCGCGGGGGGGCCGGCCGCGGCGGTTGGCCAGCGGAAGCGCCGCGTTCGACTGGTAGTCGGCGAACTGGGACGGCCGGATCACAGGGTCGGCATCCGCATAGTCCGGGCCGAACGCCGCAGCAAGCGCGGCAGACATCAGCCGTGCCAGTTCCTGCTGCGGATCGGTCATGCGCTCCAGCCTATCGGCGGGAAGCAGCGTCAGGGACGGCGCAGGAAGTAGCCACCCCGCGGCGAGCCAAGCCTCTCAGTGATCTTCTCAGTGATCTGGCCGTGTGCGAGGTCGTCTGCCAGCACGCAGGCTGCCTCGGCGGCGCGGGCCTTCGCCGAGCCGTGCGCGATCACGATGGTGCCCTCCAGCCCCAGCAGCGCGGCTCCGCCGTATGACTCCGTGTCCATGCGCTCGGTGAGTTCGCGGAGCCCGCGCCGCTGCAGCAGCGTTCCGATCCGGGCTGTCCGGGAGCCTGCGAGGGCTTCTCGTAGCTGCCTCGCGGCGAAGCCGGCGGTTCCCTCCAGCGTCTTGAGCGCGACGTTCCCCGTGAAACCATCGGTCACGATCACGTCGACCTTGCCCGTCAGCAGGTCACTGCCCTCGACATTGCCGACGAAGCTTATCGGCATGCCGCCATGCGGAGGGTCCGCGTCGAGCAGTTCGTAGGCCCGGCGGGCAAGCTTGTTGCCCTTCCCGGGCTCGGCGCCGATAGTGAGCAGGCCGACCCGCGGCTCGGCGATGCCGTAAGCCGTCTGGGCGTAGGCCACCCCGAGCTGCGCGAACTGGACCAGCATCTCTGGCTTGGGATCGGCCACCGCCCCCGCGTCCAGCAGCAGAGTCCGCCCGGGCCGGGTGGGCAGCACCACCGCCAGGGCGGGGCGGAGCATCCCGGGCAACGGCCGTAGCCGGAGCCTGGCCGTGGAGACGATGCCGCCCGTCGAGCCGGCCGACACTACGGCGGCCGCCTGCCCCCGCCTGACCAGCTGGCAGGCCACGGCGATGCTTGACCGGGGGCGGCGCCAGCTAGCCAGCGCGCCCTCGTTCATCGCGATCGAGTCTTCCGCCGGCACGATCCGCACATCGGCCAGCGCGCCGTGCTTGGCGAGCAGCGGGCGCAGCTGCCCTGGGCGGCCAGTCAGCAGTACCGATATGCCACCGCGAGCCGCCGACACCGCGCCAGTCACTATCTCGGCCGGAGCATGATCACCGCCCATGGCATCCACAGCGATCGGTCCCCGCCCTGGGCCGGGGCGCTGCCCGCCGCGGCTCAGGGTACCGCCGATCGGGCAGGAGGGCCGGATGAGACTGGAGGAGCTGGGGGAGCGGATAGGGCTGGAAGAGCTGACGGGGCAGGAGGGGCTGCTGGCGGAGCGGATAGGGCTGGAGGAGCGGCTGCGGCTGGAGGGGCTGCTGGCGGGGCTGGCGGGGCTGGAGCCGCCTGCGGCCACAAGAGGGTGTCCTGCATTCGGCAAGCTTCTCACCGCCTGGCAGGCCAGGCGCCGCCGGCTCTGCTGGCAGTCCGGACGAAAGGCCGCCGACAGCGGCGTTCGCATGGCCGCGCCCGCAGCGGGGAACCATAGGGGAAGTCTGAACGTATCCAGAAGGGGAAGCGTCTCGCTGCCCGGCGGCTCCGCGGTAGGCACACTCCGCGACCGCCACGACTGGAGGCGGCTCGGCAACGGGAACCCCCGCAGAGTCGCTGGATGTTTGGTAATTGTCAGGTAGTTGTGGGGCAATGGGCCGGCAAAATGCCCACGTTCTGGATCTGAGGGCAGCCGGTTCTGGCGCGGTGATCCTACCGCCGCACTGACGGGATTCGCGCGCTCGGGCAACCCGCGCCACGAGCGGCGATCTACCGAAGGGAGATGCGTGACTGAACTTCCTCAGGTGACGCCCGGCATCCCATCGCCGGGCCGCCGGTTCCGCGCTTACACGGCCAAGCACCTGGACCGGCTGACCGAGCGGGCCGGGCTGAGCCCCGACGAGCGGCGTGCCGTGCAGGCCGTGGCCACGGTGCTGCCCTTCCGCACGAACGACTACGTCATCGAGCGTCTCATCGACTGGGATGCGGCTCCAGACGACCCGATCTACCGCCTTGTCTTTCCGCAGGCCGACATGCTTCCGGCCGCGGAGGTCCGGGAGATTGTTGACCTGCTCACCCGCGGTGCCCCCGACGCCGAGGTGCGGGCGGCCGCGCACGCCGTGCGGAGCCGGCTGAACCCGCATCCCGCGGGTCAGCTCTCCTTCAACATCCCGGCCTTCGCCGACGAGCCGCTGCCCGGTGTCCAGCACAAGTACCCCGAAACCGTGCTGGTGTTCCCCAAGCAGGGGCAGACCTGCCACGCCTACTGCACCTACTGCTTCCGGTGGGCACAGTTCGTGGATGAGCCAGACCTCAAGATGGCGACCGACGACATGGTCCGGGTCACCGGCTACCTCCGGCAGCATCCCGAGGTTACGAGCGTGCTGATCACCGGCGGCGACCCGATGATCATGGGCGCGGCTGTCCTGAGACGCTACGTCGAGCCGCTGCTCGACCCGCGGCTCGGGCATATCGAGTCGATCAGGATAGGGACGAAGTCGCTGGGCTACTGGCCGCAACGGTTCGTCACTGACCCGGACGCCGACGACACGATGCGGCTGTTCGAGGAAGTCAGGGCAGCGGGCAAGAGCCTGGCCATCATGGCGCACTTCTCCCATCCGCGCGAACTCGAGTCGTCGCTGGTGGCCGACGCGGTGGGGAGGATCAGATCCGCGGGCGGGATCATCCGGACCCAGGCCCCGCTGATCAGGTCTATCAACGATGATCCCGTGACCTGGGCGGCAATGTGGCGTGGGCAGATGCGGATGGGCATGGTGCCGTACTACATGTTCGTCGAGCGCGATACGGGCCCGCAGGGGTACTTTGCCGTGCCGCTGTCCAGGGGGCACGAAATTTTCCGTGACGCCTACGCCAGCGTGTCCGGCCTGTGCCGTACCGTTCGCGGCCCGTCCATGTCGGCCACTCCAGGCAAGGTATGCGTCGACGGTGTCGTCGAGGTGGCGGGCGAGAAGGTGTTCGCCCTGCACATGATCCAGGCGCGTAACCCGGACCTGGTCGGCAGGCCATTCTTCGCGCGGTTCGACCCGCGCGCGATCTGGCTGTCCGACCTAGAGCCCGCGTTCGCCCCGCGGTTCCCCTTCGACACCGTGCCCGAGGAGCTTCCCGGGCTGTGGACGCCGGAGGCACTCGCGTCGCTGAGCTGACCTCCTGCCATTCCTTAGCACCCCGCTACGGGCACGGCCCGCCAGGAGCGACCTGGCGGGCCGTGCCCGTAGGACCGCCAACCCGGAGAAGGGCCGGCCCCCCGGCACACGCCGGGCCGGTCCCGGTCAGCGCGCCGGGGCAGTCCCGGTCACGGCCGGGCAGTCCCGGTCAGGCGCGGCCGGCCTGACCGGACGCGCGAATGTCCGCTCCCGCCGGGACTGCCTGCCCCGCCGGGCCCTGCCCCGCCGAGCCTGGGCCGGCGGCGGCCCGCCTGCCCTGCCTGAGCGCCAGGCAGCTCGCGGCGCCGACGGCCAGCAGCACGACCGGCATCACCATGGTGGAGCGCATGGCGTCGACGTATCCGAAGGTGAACACGTCGTGCCCGATCCTCGCAACCTCCGCGGCCAGGCTGGCGGGCAGGCCCGACTGCCTGGCGATCCCGCCGTTCTGACCCGCCCCGACCTGGATGCCGTTGCTGGCCGAGTGCTGGATCTCGGTGATGAACCGCCCGCGTACCCGAGCCGGCAGCGCCGCCGCACGGGTCCTGGCCTGTATGTTCATCTCGGCCACGAGCCTGTTCTGCAGCAGGGCGCCGACCGCAGCGGTGCCGATCACCAGGCCTACCTGCCTGACGGTATTCAGAACGCCGGATGCGGCGCCGGCCAGCTGCGGCTGGACGTTGCGCATGGCCACGGTGACCAGCGGCGCGAACGTGCAGCCCATGCCGATCCCGGCCACGAGCAGGGCCGGCAGGAATGCCTGCCACGACGAGTTCGGCTGCGCGATCAGGGCCAGCCATCCCATCCCGCCGCCGAACAGGATGAGTCCGGTCATCAGGATGTACTTGCCGCCGATCCGGTCGCTCATCCGGCCGGCGACGGGTGCGATGAACATGGACACCAGCGATGCCGGCGCCAACGCCAGGCCCGCCTTCAGGGCGGAGAACCCAAGGACGGACTGCAGGTAGATCGTGAACGGCAGGAAGATCCCCATCATGCCCACCGCCAGCACCCCGGACACCCAGTTCATCACCGAGAAGTTCCGGTCGCGGAAGAGCGCGAACGGTACCAGCGGCTCCCGGCCCTGGGTCAGCCACTGGTACAGCAGGAACGCTGCGAGCAGCAGCACGCCGAGCCCTAGGACGAGCGGGATGCTGATGAACGAGGTGATCGTCCCCCAGTTGTACTTCTGCCCCTCGACCAGGCCATAGCAGATGGCCAGCAGCGCCGCGCTGGCCAGCAGCACGCCAAGGACGTCGATCCGGTGCCTGCGGCCCAGCCGGAGGTCCGGGATGATGACCGCGGCGAGCGCGAGCACGGCCACGCCGATCGGCAGGTTGACGAAGAAGATGTACCGCCAGTCGAACGCGGTCACCAGAAGGCCGCCCAGGGTGGGCCCCGCGATCGTCGCCACGCCGGCCACCGCGCCCCAGATGCCGAACGCGGCACCGCGCCGCTCTGGCGGGAACGTGTTGGTGATGATCGTCAGGGTCTGCGGCATCAGCATGGCCGCGCCCAGGCCCTGAACCGCGCGGAACCCGATCAGCCAGCCGGGGCTGGGGGACAGGCCACAGGCCGCGGACGACACGGTAAAGACGGCGACACCACTCATGAACAGGATCCGCGGGCCGATCAGGTCACCAAGCCTGCCCGCGGTGATGACCAGGACGGCGAGCACGAGGGCATAGGCGTTGATCACCCACAAGACGTCGTCCAGGGAAGCGTGCAGCTTAGTGATCATGTTGGGAATGGCGATATTAACGATCGTCAGATCCAGCAGGGTCATGAAGAACCCCAGGGAAACCACCAGCAGCACCAGCCACGGGTTCCCGGTGTACTTCCGCACGGCGCCTCCCAGTTTCTGTCGGGCTGGGCTTCCATGCCTACCCGCGACTCATGCCGTTCGTGCCGGGTCTCCTGCTGCCTTGCTTGCCGCACGCGCCCGCCACCCAGAACTTCGCAAGCCGCGTGCGCCCGGTACCTAAGCGGTAGCGCCAGGGCCAGCCCGGGCATTCCGCGACTACGCCTTCTTTGCTCACCGATTCACGCAACGATGCTAGACGGTGCCACCGACATCCAGCCGCTTCCGAACCCCGTTCGGTCTGCCCGAGGAGCCGGCCAGTAAGCTCCCGACATGGAACTGAACGGGACAGCGGCGATCGTGTCCGGCGGCGCGAGTGGCCTGGGCGAGGCAACCGCGCGCGAACTCGCCGCAGCTGGCTGCCGGGTTGTCGTCGCTGATCTCAATGAGCAGATGGGCCAGGTGGTGGCCGACAAGATCGGCGGCCTCTTCGTCATGACCGACGTCCGTGACGAGCAGTCGCTGCAGGCGGCGGTCGACGCCGCGGCCTCTGCCGGACCGCCGCTGCGGACAGCGGTGAGCTGCGCGGGCATCGGCTGGGCCGCGCGCACGGTCAGCCGGGAGGGTGCTCCGCACGAGCTTGCCGCCTACCGGAAGGTCATCGACATCAACCTGGTCGGCACGTTCAACCTGATGCGGCTGAGCGCCGCGGCTATCGCCAGGACCGATCCCGCCGACGCCGACGGGCAGCGCGGGGTCATCATCAACACCGCCTCGGTCGCGGGCATCGAGGGCCAGACCGGCCAGGTAGCTTATTCGGCGTCCAAGGGCGGGATCATCGGCATGACGGTTCCGGCGGCGCGTGACCTCGCCGCGATCGGCGTGCGGGTGAACACGATCTGCCCGGGCATCATCGACACGCCGATCTACGGTTCCGGGCCCGCCAGCGAGGACTTCAAGGCGCAGCTGGTGGCCCCGGTCGTCTTCCCCAAGCGGATGGGAGCCGCCGCCGAGTTCGCGCAGCTGGTCCGGGCCCTGATCGAGAACGACTACATGAACGCTGAGGTCATCCGGTTCGACGGCGGCATCCGGTTCCAGCCCAAGTAGCGAGGCAGAGATGGCGGAAGCGGTTCTCACCGAGGTCGACGGCGGGGTCGCCGTCATCACGATCAACCGTCCCGAGGCGCGCAACGCTGTCAACGGCGAGGTAGCGCGGGGCATCGCGGCTGCCGTCGAGGAGTTCGACGGTGCCAGCAACGTTCGGGTACTGATCCTGACCGGCGCGGGAAACACGTTCAGCGCAGGCATGGACCTGAAGGGCTTCCTTGCTGGCGACGCTCCGGTCGTGGCGGGCCGCGGCTTCGCCGGCATCACGGAGCGGCCGCCGGCCAAGCCGGTCATCGCGGCGGTCGAGGGGTACGCGCTCGCCGGCGGTTTCGAGATCGCGCTGAGCTGTGACCTGATCGTGGCCAGCGAGACCGCGAAGTTCGGCCTCCCCGAGGTCAGGCGGGGCCTGGTGGCCGGCGCGGGCGGCCTGCTCAGGCTGCCCCGCCGGGTGCCTTACCACCTGGCCATGGAGATCGCCCTTACCGGCGAGCACTTCACCGCCGATCGGCTGCACCAGGCGGGTCTGGTCAGTAGGCTGGTCGGCGCCGGCGAGGCTGTGGTCGGCGCCAAGGAGCTGGCCGCACGGGTAGCTCACGGGGCTCCGCTCGCTCTTGCCGCCAGCAAGCGGGTCATCGTCGAGTCGGCAGACTGGCCCAGCGACGAGGCGTTCGCCCGGCAGAGCGAGGTGATCGCCCCGGTGTTCTCCTCGGCGGACGCGATGGAGGGCGCGGCGGCCTTCGCCGAGAAGCGGTCACCTGCCTGGCGCGGCGAGTGAGCCGGCCTGGCGCACTGTGCCCGATCTTCTAGGCTTCCCGGCATAGACGCAGGAACGGGCGGCATGCCCCGGGAAGAGAGAGCAGAAATGACGGTTCCGCAGATCAGCGTTGTCGTGCCGTTCCACGACAACGAGGATTTGCTCGGCGACTGCCTGCGGTCCATCGCCAGGCAGACCCACGCCGATCTCGAAGTGATCATGGTGGATGACGGCTCCGCCGACGGCAGCGCGCAGATCGCCCAGCGCCGGGCGGCGGCCGATCCGAGGTTCAAGCTGATCACGGTCCCGAACGGGGGGCCCGGGTACGCACGCAACCGGGGCATCGAGCGGGCGACCGGGGAGTTCCTGGCGTTCGTCGACGCGGATGACATGCTGCCCAGCCACGCCTGCGAGATCATGCTGCATACCCTGCAGGAGTCGGGGTCAGACTTCGTGTCCGGCGGGGTGGACCGGATCGGCCCCCTGGGAGTGACGCCGTCCGGCATGCACGCGCAGGCGATCAAGGCCAGGCGGATCGGTACGCACATCAGCAGGTCGCCCGAGTTGTTCTGGGACGTCTCGGTGTGGAACAAGATGTTCCGCAGGTCCTTCTGGGACGCCAGCGGCATCTCTTTTCCGGAGGTCAGGGCCTGGGAGGACCTCCAGGCCATGACCCGCGCGCACGTGCTGGCCAAGGCCGTGGACGTGATACCCGACACGATCTATTACTGGCGCGAGCGCGGCAAGGGCGCGCTGTCGATTACCCAGTCGCGGACGAGCATCGGCAACCTCAGGGACCGGATCACCGCGCTGCTCAACATCGACGGCTTCCTGCGCGAGCGCGCCTCATCCGCGTTGCTCCGCGAGCACCAGCGCAAGGCGCTGGTCAACGACCTGTGGCTGTATGTCTGCGACCTGTCGCGGACCAGCAGCGAGTACCAGCGCGAGTTCATGGTGCTCGGCCGCGAGTACCTGGCACAGGTCGACAAGCGCGCCCTCCGGAGGCTCCCGTCTACCCACAAGCTCGCCTATCACCTCCTCAAGGCGGGGCAGCTGGAGCAGCTGCTCGAGTTCAACGCCTGGCAGGCCGACCAGCCCATCAAGACCACGCCGATGGTCCGCCGGTCCGGCAGGATCCGCGCCGATATCCCGTTCCGGGAGCAGCGCCGCAGGCTGAAGATACCGGGCCGGGTCTACCGGCCGTACTGGCGGGAACTCGACCCGTTCGTGCGGGTAGAGGACATCGGCTGGCACAAGGACCGCCTGGTCATCACGGGCTGTGCCTTCGTGCCGTCCGTCGATATCACCAGGCGCAGGCACACGTCCAAGATCGTTGTCCTGCTCCCGGTTGGCCGGCGGCGGCCGCCTGTCGTGGTACCTGCGCGCTCGTTCCGGCACGCAGAGGCAACGACGTGGTCGGCGCAGACCAGGTATTTCTACGACTGGGCGGGCTTCCGCTGTGAGATCAGCCCCCGCTGGTTCCGGGTCGGCCGCCGCTGGCTCACCGGCGAGTGGGCCTGCTACGTGCTGGTCAGAGGGCACGGCGTGTGGCGGCCCGCTCGCGTGCACACCCCGGTGCTCGGGCCAGCCGAGCGTCCCGAATTCCGTCCGGTGGCCCCGGGGATCAGGTTCGGAGCCTGGTGGGCCGGGCGGCGGCTGCAGGTGGGAGTGACCAGGACGCCCGCCGTGCTGCACGAGTGCGAGCACGCCGACAGCGAGCTCGCGCTCGAAGTGGACATCGACCGGATAGCCGCCGGAGCCGGCGCTGAGCTGGTGCTTGCCCGGCCTAAGGGCGCGGCTGAGCATCGCTTCCCTGCCGCCGTCGACCGGCTGGCCGGCGGTGCGGCACGGGTCCGCAGCAGGGTGCCGCTCCGCATCCTGGCCACCGCGATCGGCCGGGCCGACCGGGGCAGCTCGGGGATCGAGGGAATGGCGAGCGCAGGCGCCGGGGCCAGGCGCGCCGACGTCAGCGGCTCCGGCGTGCACGACGGGGGCATCGAGTGGGACCTGTATGTCCAGGCCGAGGGCCAGGACCGGAAGCGGGTAGCCTTCCCGGTTGGACGGGCAGAGTACCGGTACCCGGCCGGCCACCAGGAAATCGCCGTGGAGCGGACCAGATATGGGAACACCGTGATCGTGCGCCGCAGCCTCCGGCCCGTGATCGAGCAGCATTCCTGGACCGACGCGGGGCGGCTGACGCTGCGCGGCAGCTACTCGGCGACCGTGGTGGGCACGTTCGAGGCCGTGCTGCGGCGACGTTCTTCCACCGAGCAGCACGCGTTCGGCTGCGAGCGTGACGGCGACCGGTTCACGATCGAGTTCGACCCGGCCGCCATGCCGTCGTTCGGGCGGCCGCTTCCGCTGCGGGACGGCTTCTGGGATCTGTTCCTGCGCCGCGAGCGTGCGGCCGACGGCGAGCTGATCGTGCCAGGCTATGACCACTCACGGCTGGCCCAGCTCGATGGCAGGAAGCGCAACGTCGGCCAGAAGAGCTACCGCTTCACGACCTCCGGGTACGACACCCCGATGCTCACGGTGGGCCCGGCGCTCAAGTTCACCGAGCATGGCCGCGTGCAGCGACGGGTCCTGCGCGGCGTTTACTATCCGCTGCAGCAGAAATTCCCGCTCCGGGACGCCGTGGTTTTCGTCAGCTGGAAGGGAAAGCAGTGCGGGGACAACCCGCTCGCCGTCGCCGAGGAACTGCGCCGACGCGGGGACGACCGCGAGCACATCTGGGCGGTCGCCGATTACTCAGTGCCTGCCCCCGACGGTGCCCGGACTGTGCTTACCGGGACCGAGGACTACTTCGAGGCGCTGGCCAGGTCCCGCTACCTGATCGCCAACGACGACATGAGCGGGCGCTATCGCAAGCGCGACGGCCAGGTCTATGTGCAGACCTGGCATGGCACGCCGCTGAAGCGGATCGGGTTCGACATCGGCCAGCCGCAGTTCATCAGCGGCATGGCCTACTTCGAGGTACTGGCGCAGGACGTGGCCATGTGGGATCTGCTGCTCTCGCCCAACCCGTTCAGCACCCCGATCATGCGGCGGGCGTTCCGTTACGAGGGGGAGATCCTCGAGTCCGGTTATCCGAGAAATGACGTGCTGCGCAGCGCGGACGCCGACCGTATCGCGGCGGATGTCCGGCGGCGGATCGGGCTGCCGTCCGGCAAGCGGGTTGTGCTGTACGCGCCGACCTGGCGGGACAACCAGTACTACGCGTCCGGCCGGTACCGGTTCGACTTCCGGCTCGATCTCGAGCGCGCCTGGCGGGAACTCGGCGACGATCATGTCTTCCTGATCCGCGGGCATCACCACATGGCCGAGGACGTGCCAGCCGGCGCCCGGCCCGACTTCGCGATCAACGTGACCGCCTATCCGGACATCGCGGAACTCTTCCTGGTTAGCGATGTCCTGGTAACGGACTACTCGTCGGTGATGTTCGACTTCGCGCCGACCGGGAAGCCGATGCTCTTCTTCACCTACGATCTGGAGCAGTACCGCGACAGCCTCCGCGGCTTTTACTTCGACTTCGAGACGGAGGCCCCCGGCCCGCTGCTGGCCACCTCGGAGCAGGTGATAGCCGCGATCGCCGACGCCGATGCGGTGGCGTCGGCGCACCGGGCGGCCTACTCGGCGTTCACCGCTAAGTTCTGCCCGCTCGACGATGGCAAGGCAGCGGCCCGCGCCTGTGACCGGATTTTCGGGGGCTAGCGGGCGAGGCCCACGAAGAGGACCGACGATTATCACGCGACCTACGGGCGACCCGTCGGCGCGGTGTTCCCGCGCGGGGCTCGCGAATACTTGCGGGGGTCAGCCGTAAAGCGCCGGGAGGCCCTCTTGCGGCGCGTATTTGCCCAGTTTGTCGCGCAGCCTGCCCCGGCCGCGATGCAGGCGGGACATCACCGTGCCGATGGGCGTGCCCATGATCTCGGCGATCTGGCGGTACGGGTAGCCCTCGATGTCGGCGAGGTAGACCGTCACCCGGAAGTCCTCCGGGAGGTCGCGCAGCGCGTGCAGGATGTCGGAGTCGGCCAGCCGGTCCAGCGCCTCTGACTCTGCCGAGCGCGCGGGCGCCGCCAGCGGGTCGGCGCGGCCCGGCCAGTCCTCGCTGAAATCGGCGCCGAGCGCCGCCGCGGGCTCGCGCCGTCTCTTCCGGTAGCCGTTGATGAATGTGTTGGCCAGGATGCGGTGCAGCCATGCCAGCAGGTTCGTGCCTGGCCGGAACTGGTGGAATGCGGCGTACGCCTTGGCTACGGTCTCCTGCACCAGGTCCTCGGCGTCGCTGGCGTTCCTGGTCATCCGGAGCGCGGCCGGGTAGAGCTGGCCCATGACGGGCACGACGTCTTGCTCGAATCGCGCCTTACGATCCGGCGTCAGGTCCCGTGGCCTCATCGTCGCTCCGCATCTCGTAGACCGCTCAGCCCGCCTTCTCCCTATAGACGCACGCGAGTGCCCTGACGATGCATGATCTGGGAAACATTGCGGTTACCCGGCGGGATCCGCAAGCCAGCGTTCAGGCTCCGGTCAGATCCAGCCGTGGTACCACATCCGGGCGAACCATGAAGTATACGGAACGACCTGAGCGGCCAGCACCGGATACATGTAGTAGAAATCCCACAGGACGGCCAGCAGGTAGATGCCGGCGACCACGGCGCCCATGCCGCGCCGGGCCGGCGCGGCGCGCGCGGGCCCGATGATCAGGCCGAGGCACAGCGCGATGCCGATGACCAGGAACGGGTCGAAGGTCACGGCATAGAAGTAGAACTCGGTCCGGTGGTCGTGCAGGGCGAACCAGAACCACGGCAGCCAGCCGCCGGCGACACCCATGAGCACCGCGCCCGCCCGCCAGTCGCGGCGGACCAGCCACCAGGCCAGGCATGCCAGCAGCACCGGGATGGACGCGTACCAGATCAGCGGCGTCCCGATCGCCAGCACTTCCTGGGAGCAGGCCGCCGTGCCGCAGCCCTTCGGCGTCGCGTAGTAGAAGGAGACCGGCCTGCTGATCAGCAGCCAGGTCCACGGCTGTGACTTGTAGGGATGCCCGGTGGTCAGGCCGAGACCGAACTGCAGCATGTACTTGTTGTATTCGTAGAGCGAGTCCAGCGCGGACCACACCGGGGTGTGGTTGCCGTGCAGCGCCGCCCAGTTCCGGTCGTAGCCCTGAGATGAGGCGAACCAGCCGCTCCATGAGGCCAGGTAGGCACCCAGCGGCAGCAGACCGAACGTGACCGGCAGCCATTTCCCGTCCCGGGCCAGGGCGCCTCGCCAGGGCGCGCGGTACCCGGCGGCGCGGCGCGCGCCCAGGTCCCAGGCCAAGGTGAGCAGCCCGAACGCCGGCAGGTACCAGATCCCGTTCCACTTCGATGCCACGGCGAGTCCCAGGCAGAGCCCGGCCCCGGCGCGCCACCAGCGGATACCCAGCTTCGGGCCCGCGTCGTCCGCTTTCCCGGCGTCGGCCGCCGCGGCGATCTTGGCCCGGGAACGGTCCCGGTCGATCACCAGGCAGCCGAACGCGGCGAGCACCCAGAACATCACGAAGATGTCGAGCAGCGCCGTGCGGCTCATCACCAGCTCGAGTCCGTCGAGGGCCAGCAGCAGCCCGGCCACGCAGCCGAGCAGCGTGGACCCTGTCATCCGGCGCGCGATCCGGGCCGTCATCAAGATGGCCAGCGAGCCGACCACCGCGACCGAGAACCGCCACCCGAACGGGGTCAGGCCGAACAGCCATTCCCCGCCCGCGATGAGGATCTTGCCGAGCGGCGGGTGCACGACCAGCTCGCCGCCCGTGGCCAGTATGTTCGTCTTGCCATGTGCCAGCAGGGCGTCCGCGTTCTTGACGTGGTTGATCTCCGTGCCGTGGCGCAGGATGCCGTACGCGTCGCCGACGTAGTAGGTCTCGTCGAAGACGACAGCGCGGGGAGTGCCCAGCCGGTAAAAGCGCAGGAACGCGCCCAGCGCCGTGACCAGGAGCGGCCCGGCCCATCCCCAGAACGGGCTGCCGGGGATCGGCGGCGCCAGGCGTCCAGCGAGGCCGCCCGCGCGGCCGGCCTGCTGCGCGGCCGCTGGCTCGGTCTCGTATGCCGTCATCGAGTGCCATCGTAGGCGCGGCGGCGAGTTAGCGTGGGGTCGACATGGAACGCTCTAGGGATTGCGGCAGCTCCAGCGTCGGACCGACTTTCGCGACGCTGCTGCTCGCCGCCGTTCCGATCGGCAGGCCGCAGGACGCCTCGCCGCGGCTGGCCGCCGCCCTCGCCACCGCTGACGTCGTGGCGGCCGAGGACACCCGCAGGCTGCGCAGGCTGGCGTCCGCCCTCGGCGTGCGGCTGGCCGGCCGGGTCGTCTCGTACTTCGACGACGTCGAAGCCGCGAGGGTGCCCGGCTTGCTGGCCGAGCTGACCGCCGGGCATGACGTCCTCCTGGTGACCGATGCGGGGATGCCCGGCATCAGCGATCCCGGCTACCGGCTGGTCGTGGCCGCGGCGGAGGCCGGGATCCGGGTGAGCGTGCTGCCGGGCCCCTCGGCGGTCACGGCGGCGCTCGCCGTCTCCGGGCTGCCGCCTGACCGGTTCTGCTTCGAGGGATTCCCGCCGCGCCGGGCCGGCGAGCGGGCTCGCCGGTTCGCCGACCTGGCGGCCGAGCCGCGGACGCTGATCTTCTTCGAGTCACCGCGCAGGCTGGCAGCCACGCTGGCCGGGCTCGCGGAGGCGCTAGGCGGCGGGCGGGCCGCAGTGGTATGCCGTGAGCTGACCAAGACACACGAGGAGGTCAGGCGCGGCACCCTGGCCGAGCTGACCGCGTGGGCGGAGCCCGGCCGGCTCGGCGAGATCACCATCGTGGTGGCGGGGGCACCGCCGCGCCGCGCCGACCCCGCGAAGGCCGCGCCCCGGGCCGCCGCCGACGTCGCCGCGCTGGAGCGGGCGGGCACCCCTCGCAAGGCCGCGATCGCGGAGGTCGCCCGGGAGCTGGGCCTGCCCAAGCGCGAGGTGTACGACTTGGTGGTGCGCCGGGCCGCCGGGCCGCGAAGTTCTCCCGCCAGGCCATAGGCTGAGGGGATGTCCGCAACGAGCCGCCACATCCTGACCGCCCCGGCCTGGCCGTACGCCAACGGGCCCCGGCACATAGGGCACGTGTCCGGGTTCGGGCTGCCTGCCGACATGTTCAGCCGGTATCAGCGGATGGCGGGCAACAAGGTGCTGATGGTCAGCGGCACCGACGAGCACGGCACGCCGATCCAGGTCCAGGCCGACGCGGCGGGTGTCAGCGCCAGGGAGCTGGCCGACCGTTACAACCGGGTGATCGCCGAGGACCTGGTGGGCCTGGACATGTCGTATGACCTGTTCACCCGGACCACCACGCGCAATCACTACGCGGTGACGCAGGAGATATTCAAGGGCCTGTACGACAACGGCTACATCTTCCTCACCAAGACGATGGGGGCGATCTCGCCGTCGACCGGCCGGACGCTACCCGACCGGTACATCGAGGGAACCTGCCCGATCTGCGGCTACGAGAGCGCCCGCGGAGACCAGTGCGACAACTGCGGCAACCAGCTAGACCCCGCCGACTTGATCAATCCCCGATCGAAGATCAACGGCGAGGTCCCGGTCTTCGTGGAGACCGAGCACTTCTTCCTCGACCTGCCCGCGTTCGCCGAGACGCTGGGAACCTGGCTGCAGAGCAAGAGCGGGCTGTGGCGGACCAACGTGCTCAAGTTCGCGCTGAACCTGCTGCACGACCTGAAGCCACGGGCGTACACCCGGGACTTCGACTGGGGGGTACCGGTCCCGCTCGACGGCTGGCGGGACCGGCCGGACAAGAGGATCTACGTCTGGTTCGACGCGGTGGTCGGGTACCTGTCCGCGTCCATTGAGTGGGCCCGGCGCTCCGGCGACCCGGACGCCTGGCGTGCCTGGTGGCAGGCGCCGGAAGCCGAGTCCTACTACTTCATGGGCAAGGACAACATCGTCTTCCACGCCGAGATCTGGCCGGCCATGCTGCTCGGCTACAGCGGCAGGGGCGACAGGGGGGGCACGCCGGGCGCGCTCGGCGGGCTCAACCTGCCGACCGAGGTTGTGTCCAGCGAGTACCTCACGATGGAGGGCCGCAAGTTCTCCTCGTCCCGCTCGGTCGTGATCTACGTCCACGATCTTCTTGAACGCTACGACGTGGACGCTCTGCGGTACTACCTCGCTGTGGCCGGGCCCGAGAACCAGGACACCGACTTCACCTGGAGCGAGTTCATCCGGCGCAACAACGACGAGCTGCTGGCAAACTGGGGAAACCTGGTGAACCGCAGCGTGTCCTTCGCCGCCAGGAACATCGGCGCCATCCCGCAGGCAGGCGAGTTGACCGACGCGGACCGCGAGCTGGTCCAGCGCTCTCGCGTGGCGTTCAATAATGTGGGAGAGCACCTGTCCCGCTCGCGGTTCAAGGCCGCGGTCACCGAGGCCATGCGAACGATCGCCGAGGCCAACAAGTACCTGTCCGAGCAGGCGCCGTGGAAGCTCCGGGAGTCCGACCCGGAGCGGATGCGCACGATCCTGAACGTGGCGCTGCAGCTGGTCGACGACGGGAAGACGCTGCTGACGCCGTTCCTGCCGCGTTCGTCGCAGCAGGTCTACGAAATGCTGGGCGGGGCCGGCCAGTGGTCGGGTGTGCCGCGGATAGACGAGGTCAGCGAGGAAGGCGGTCCGGCGTACCCAGTGATCACCGGCGACTACCAGGTGGCGGCGCGATGGGCGTCCATGCCGATCAGGCCGGGCACGCCGCTGCAGGTGCCCAAGCCGCTGTTCGCCAAGCTCGACCCCGGCCTCGCCGATGAGGAGCTGGCCAGGCTGGAGCGGGCATGACCGCCGCCGTCCCGCCGCCGCTCCCCGCCGAGGCGCTGGACAGCCACTGCCACCTGGACCTGATCGACCGCGCGGTGCCCGAGATACTGGCGGATGCCCGGGCGGCCGGGATCACCAGGGTGGTCACGATCGGCATCGACCTGCCGTCCTCACGGTGGGCGGCAGACTGCGCGGGCGCCTACCCGCAAGTCTGCGCGGCGGTGGCGATCCACCCCAACGAAACGACGCGGGCGGCCAGGTCCGCCGCGGAGCGCGACCAGGTCCTGGCGGAGATCGCCTCGCTGGCCGAGTTGCCGCAGGTCCGGGCCATCGGCGAGACGGGCCTCGACTATTACCGGGACGACTCGCCGCCGCAGGTGCAGCGAGACTGGTTCCGGGCGCACATCGACATCGCCAAGCGGGCCGGCAAGGCCCTGGTCATCCACGACCGGGACGCACACGAGGACGTGCTGCGGATCCTGGACGCCGACGGCCCCCCGGAACATGTCATCTTCCACTGCTTCTCCGGCGACGCGGCGCTGGCCAAGCGGTGCGCGGACGCCGGATACCTGATGAGCTTCGCGGGCAACGTCACCTTCTCCAGCGCCCAGCAACTCCGCGACGCAGCCGCGGCGGCGCCCCTGGCGCTGATCCTGGCGGAGACGGACGCCCCGTTCCTTACCCCGGTGCCGCACCGGGGTAAGCCCAACTCGCCCGCGATGGTGGCCCACACGCTCCGCGCGATCGCCGAGGTCAAGCAGGTCGACCTGGCCGAGCTGTGCTCCAGTGTCACCGCCGCCGCCGACCGCGCGTTCGCCCCCCTCCCCTAGCCCCCGCCCGCCGCCGTGGCGCCGTGGCGCCCCCGCCCCGCCGCCGTGGCGCCGCCCGCCGCCGTGGCGCCGCCCGCCGCCGTGGCGCCGCCCGCCGCCCGCCGCCCGCCGCCCGCCGCCCGCCGCCCGCCGCCCGCCGCCCGCCGCCCGCCGCCCGCCGCCCGCCGCCCGAAACTAGTGCGTTATCCGTTGCTATCACATCGGAAAATGCACTTCCTTCGGCTCGTTCGCCGCCGCGGTGCACTGCGGCGGCGGGTGGCCGGGCCGCCCGCTAGCGTTGCCTGTGTGGACAGGCCCGATGCGGATCAGCGCGCGGCGTCAGGCGGCGTCCGACTGCTCGGGCCCGGCGATATCAGGCAGATCGCTGGCCGCCTCGGGATCAGGCCGTCCAGGCGACTTGGCCAGAACTTCGTCACCGACGCCGGCACGGTCCGCCGGATCGCTGCCCTGGCCGCCTTGCACCCAGATGACGTTGTGCTCGAGGTGGGACCCGGATTCGGCTCGCTCACCCTGCCGCTGCTCGCCGCGGTAGGCCAGGTGATCGCCGTCGAGGTGGACCCGGCGCTCGCGGCCGAGTTGCCGCATACCGTGGCCGCGTGCGCCCCCGGCCTGGCCGGGCGGCTCGAGGTCGTGACCGCCGATGCGGCCCGGGTGCGGAACCTGCCAGGTGAGCCCCCCACTTCCCTGGTAAGTAACCTGCCGTACCACGCGGCGGTCCCGATTCTCCTGCACTTGCTCGAGGCAGTGCCGTCGCTGCGCCGGGGCCTGGTCATGGTGCAGGCAGAAGTGGCCGACCGGATGAGCGCGCCCCCCGGCAGCCGGACCTACGGCGTGCCGTCGGTGAAGCTCGCCTGGTTCGCCGAAGTCCGGAGGGCGGCGCAGGTGCCTGCGACGGTGTTCTGGCCAGTCCCGCGGGTTGATTCCGGTCTTGTCGCTTTCACCAGGCGAGCGCCGCCCCCCGGACCTGGCCGCGCGGAGACGTTCGCGGTGATCGACGCGGCGTTCGCGCAGCGGCGCAAGACGCTGCGTGCGGCGCTGGCGCGGTGGGCAGGGTCCGCGGCAAAGGCTGAGCAGGTGCTCGCTGCGGCAGGCGTTGACCCTGCCCTGCGCGGCGAGGCGCTCGGCGTGGCTGCCTTCGCGCGCATCGCCATGGCCGGCGCTGTCGCCTGCCCCCGCCCCGCATCCGGTCCCGCATCCGGTCCCGCATCCGGTCCCGCATCCGGTCCCGGCGCCGTACCCGGCGCTGCCCAGAGCCCCGACGCCGCACCCGGCGCCGCGGCAGGCCCCGGCCCGGTTCCGGGGCGCGGGGCGGGTGCAGGACCGCATACGATTGGCGGATCGTGACGCCTGTGACTGTCCGCGTTCCCGCGAAGGTGAACTTGCAGCTTTCTGTGGGCCCCCGCCGCGACGACGGCTACCACGATCTGGTGACCGTCTTTCACGCGGTGTCGCTTTTCGACGAGGTGTCTGTGCGGCCCGCAAACCGGACCAGCGTCCGCGTGACAGGGCAGGACGCTGCCTCGGTCCCGGTCGGCCGGGCGAACCTCGCGGCCCGCGCGGCGCGCGCTCTGGCTGACGTCCTGGGGAGCCGAGGGCAGTCCGCGGTGCGGATCGAAATCCGCAAGCGGATTCCGGTCTCGGCCGGCCTGGCAGGAGGCAGTGCCGATGCCGCGGCCACCCTCGTCGCCTGCAACGAGCTCTGGGGGACGGGACTGACCCACTCTGAGCTTGGCGACGTGGCAGCGGGCGTGGGCAGCGACGTCCCGTTCGCGCTGCTCGGGGGGACCGCCGTCGGCCAGGGCCGTGGCGAGCGGCTCACCGCCGCGCTGGCAGCAGGCACTTACCATTGGGTGCTGGCGTTCGCCGCCGGCGGCCTGTCCACTCCCGAGGTTTATGCGGCCTGCGACCGGCTGCGGACCGCCCGGGTCGCCAGGACCGGCGGGGCGGGAGCCGCCGAGGCTGCCGGGCCGGGCGACAGCGCGGACGACCCGCCGCGTGAGCTGGTCCCGGACCCGGCTCTGAGCACCGAGCTGATGGCCGCGCTGCGTTCGGGCGACCCGGGAGCGGTCGGACCGCTGCTCAGCAACGACCTGCAGCCCGCGGCCCTCTCGCTGCGCCCGGACCTGCGCCTGGCGCTGACCGCGGGGCGGGACTTCGGGGCACTGGGCGCCGTAGTCTCCGGTTCCGGCCCCACCTGCGCCTTTCTCGCCGCGAACGCCGACCAGGCGCGTGAGCTCGCGGTCGCTCTGACCAGTGCCGGGGTCTGCCGCGGCGTAGTCCGGGTGCAGGGTCCCGCCGCTGGTGCGGCGATCGTGGCCGCGGAGCGCGGATGAGCCCCGTCCAGCCTCTTGTCACGCTGGAAGTGGCGGCGAAGGCATTCGGGCCGCGGGTGCTGCTGGGCGGGGTATCACTCGGAGTGGCCGTCGGGGACCGGATCGGTGTCGTCGGCCGCAACGGAGCGGGTAAGACGACGCTGATCGAGGCACTGGCGGGCCGGGCCGAGCTGGATTCCGGCCGGGCCATCCGGTCCCGCGAGGCGAACGTTGGCTATCTGCCGCAGTCCGAGGAATTGACCGGCCCGGTGGCCGAACTCGTCTTTGGCTCGCTCCCGGAGCACGAGTGGGCGACCGACGCACGCAGCCGCTCGGTCATCGCGGCGCTGCTGCGCGGGATAGACCTGCATTCATCAGCGGAACGGATGTCAGGGGGCGAGCGCCGCCGGATCGCGCTGGCCGGGCTGCTGCGCCGGACCCATGATTTGCTTCTGCTCGATGAGCCCACCAACCACCTGGACATCGACGCGGTCCGCTGGCTGGCTGGTCATCTCAGCTCTCTCGGCCGGGCCTTCGTGGTGGTGACCCACGATCGCTGGTTCCTGGACGCTGTGACCAAGCGGATCTGGGAGGTGGCTGACGGCCGGGTGCATGCCTACGAGGGCGGATACTCGGCCTATGTGCTGGCCAGGGCGGAGCGGGCCAGGATCGCCGAGGCCGCCGACCAGCGCCGCCGCAACCTGCTGCGCAAGGAGCTGGCATGGCTTCGCCGGGGCCCGGCGGCCAGGACCAGCAAGCCGAAGTTCCGGATCGCCGCCACCACCGCACTGATCGCTGGCGAGCCGCCGCCGCGCGACACGGTGGAGCTGTCGAAGCTGGCCACCGCGCGGCTCGGCAAGACCGTGCTCGAGATCGAGGACGTTTCGGTGCTCGCCGGGGGCCGGCCGCTGCTCGCCGGAGTGACGTGGCGACTCGGCCCAGGTGAGCGGGTCGGCGTCGTCGGGGTGAACGGCAGCGGCAAAAGCACGCTGCTGCAGCTTCTCGCGGGCGCTCTGCCGGAGGCCGTCCCCGGCGGCATGCCCAGCTCCCTGGCCGTGACCGGCCGGGTGATCCGCGGCAAGACAGTCCGGATCGGCCAGCTAACCCAGGCGCCCACCGAGGTTGGTCCCGGCCTGCGCGCCATCGAGGCGGCCGAGCAGGTACGCGGCGCAGTCCGGCTCGGCGACCGGGAGATGTCCGCCAGCCAGCTGCTCGACCGGCTCGGCCTGCGCGGGGAGCGGCAGCGGGTGCAGGTGACCGAGCTGTCCGGCGGCGAGCGGAGGCGGCTCCAGCTGATGCTGGCGCTGATGGACGAGCCGAACGTGCTGCTGCTCGACGAGCCGACCAACGACCTCGACATCGACACGCTCACCGAGCTTGAGGACATGCTTGACGGCTGGCCCGGCTCGATGGTGGTAGTCAGTCACGACAGGTACTTCCTGGAGCGTGTCACCGACCATGTGGTCTCGCTGATCGACGGCAAGCTGGCCTTCCTGCCTGGGGGAGTCGAGGAATACCTGGATCGGAGGGACCAGCAGGGGGCCGTGTCCGCAGGGGCTTCCGAGGCCGGGCACGGCGGCTCGCGGTCGGCTGACGCCCAGGCTTCGCCGGCGGCGCGGCAGCGAGCCGCGCAGAAGGAACTCGGCCGCCTGGAACGCCAGCTCGACAGGGTCTGCGGCCGGGAGGCCGAGCTGACGGAGGCACTAGCAGAGCACGCCAGTGACTACCTGAAGCTAATCGAGCTTGGCGCGCGGTTGCGCGCGGTCCAGGACGAGAAGGCCGGCCTCGAGGAGCGCTGGCTGGCCGTGGCCGAAGAACTCTGATCTGAAGGGGAATCGGCCACGGGTCGCTGCTCCCACAGCGGCGTGACAGCGAGCTCCGGGCGAAAATAGGCGCAGGGACGATCCCAGCGACAGGATTTGGTCATGAGGAATCAGCGGGGGTCGCGCTGGTCGGTCTGGTCGGAAGACTCGATCCTGTCGATCGGCTCGAAGGGGTCGATCCTTTCGATCGGGTCGGTCGGGTCTGTGCTGTCGGTGGGATCGGCCGGCTCGATCCTGTCGGTGGGTGCGGTCGGCTCGGCGGCGTCGGCCTTCTCAGCGCTGTCGGCGG
>Ga0335078_10003844_pt1 | contig 22350 bp, 16 predicted proteins | sample Lox_Sample_32_FD_206711 | JGI IMG/M metagenome (GOLD analysis project Ga0335078, IMG submission 206711) | Soil microbial communities from Loxahatchee National Wildlife Refuge, Florida, United States - Lox_Sample_3.2 | ecosystem: Environmental > Terrestrial > Soil > Wetlands | place: USA... | reverse complement strand
AATCTTGCTGTTTCAATACAGGTATGAAGACCACTGTAATCTTGACAAGCCGAGGCGTTTTCGGGAACAATCATGGATGCTATTAGCAACATGTAGTTTCATTAGATAGAACCGATTTCTGATTCTACGTCGAACCAGATGAGCAGTCCCGCGAATCCAAACGAAATTACCGATGCGGCCGCGACCGCACCCCGCCTCCCCACTGCGTTCCGTTCAGATGAACGCGAGGAACGCGTGCGGCAGAAGACGCGCGGGTCGGTGAGTCGTCTGGAACGGTCCCGGCAGTCCCTCGCCGGCGGGGTCTCGAGCGGTCTGCGACGCACCTTTCGTCCCAATCCTCTGTTCTTCGACCGTGGTCGCGGATCGAGAGTGATCGATGTAGACCAAAACGTTTACCTGGATTACGGCCTCGCCTGGGGCCCACTAATTCTGGGGCACGCCCCGCCGGAGGTTGTTGAGGCCGTTCAGTACCAGCTCAGCAAAGGGTTCACGTTCGGAGCGCAGCATGATCTTGAGTTCGAAGTTGCAGAGCGACTTACGAACATTATCCCGTGTGGCGACTCTGTCTGCTTCGCCAACAGTGGCACCGAAATCGTTCAACTGGCGCTGCGGCTGACACGGGCTGTTACCGGTCGAAAGAAGCTCGTGAAGTTCGAGGGTCACTATCATGGTTGGGCCGACAACGTATTCGTCAGCTATCATCCTACAGCTGAGGAGGTTGCAAACAGCGACGGAAATCCTATTCCCGCTGCGTTGGGACAGTTACCGGATGATGAGGTTTTGATCGCACAATGGAACGATTGTGCCGGTGTCGAGAAGATGTTTGCCAATCACGGCGCGGCGATCGCTTCTGTTATTTGTGAACCAATGCTTTGCAACAGCGGTTGCATTCCGCCGGATACCGGTTTTCTAGAGATGCTCCGGGAAATTACTCGGAGTCATGGCGCCCTGCTGATTTTTGACGAGGTGATTACCGGCTTCCGTTTGCACCTGAAAGGGGCGCAGGGACTGTACGGCGTGGAGCCTGATTTGGCAACTTACGCCAAGGCGATCGGCGCGGGGACTCCGCTCAGTGCGTTGGCTGGGAAAGCGGAATTCATGGCACTGATCGCGTCCGGCCAGGTTGTCCACGCCGGGACCCTCAACGGAAATCCTATTGCGCTAGCGGCCGCAAGAGCGGCATTGGATGTACTGGCGCGTGAAAACGGCGCTGTGTATGAGAGCCTTTGGTCGCGTGGTGAGCGATTGCGGCTTGGCCTGGAGGCTATCCTCAGTGCGCGAGGGTATCCAGTAGTGACCACCGGCGCGGGCCCCGTGTTCCAGCTCTCTTTCATGTCGCGAGTCCCGCACAACTACCGGGATACGCTTGAGGCGGACCGCTCCCTGTATAGCGACTTCGCGGTCGCCATGTTGGATGCCGGCGTTCTGCTCCTGCCCGATGGGCGGTGGTACCTTTCGATCGCTCACACGGACGCTGATATCGAAGACACCCTCGCCGCAGCCGAGCGAGTCGCCGATTGTTCGGCTTCCGGGATGTGAGATACTGAATGGCGCTCCGACCGCCGATGGTTTCCGAACTGAAGACGAAAGGTAAGTCCGATAAGCCGGATACCAGCACAAAATACTTGGTTCCCGTTGTGCAGAGCACCTTCAGGATTCTGAATGAACTGTCCTCCGCCAAGACGTTGAACTTAAACGAACTCACATCGCGCACGGAGATCCCGAAGTCCACAGTTTTTCGAATCCTCAGCACGTTGAGCCATCTGGGCTATGTGATTCGCGATGCCCGGCAGCGGACATACAGCCTAAGCCACAGCTTGGCCGACCTAGTGAATGACAGCGCTGGGACCGATGCGCTACGGCGCATTTCGCTACCTGCCATGTTGAGACTGAGAGACGAATTTGGAGAAACCGTGAACCTGGGAAGTCTCGATCTCGACAAGGTCGTGTACGTAGAAGTGGTGCCGAGCGAATACGCGCTTCGGCTGAGTGAGCGGCCGGGGGCATCGGTACTTGCGCACGCCAGCGCCTTAGGAAAGGCGATTCTCGCATACTCGCCTCTCGACGTGGTACAGCGGGTGATTCGCGATCGAGAACTATCGGCTTTGACTCCAAATACCATCACGGACCCGGACAAACTACAGCGAGAGCTGCTGCGGGTGAGAGATCGTGGTTACGCACTGGACAAAGAGGAAACCAACTTATTAGCCACGTGCGTTGGCGCGCCCATTTTAGACGTGAGTGGAAGCGCCGTCGCGGCGATGAGCTTGTCGGGGCCTAGCTCGCGCTTCAATCCGCGCCGGGACAAGCGATGCATCGATCAGTTGCTGAAGGCGGTTCGGGAGATATCGCTACAATACCAACAAGGATGGTCGAACAAGCAAGGAATTCAACACCCGAATCCACGAACACCATCCGGAAATCATCGGGCTTCCGCGACGAAGTGACCATTTTGCGCAGGAAGTCTTGGCCCCGGTGTAAAGCTTAGGGCCGCGTGGCTGCCTGCAAGATCTGCCCGTTGCGCAACACGTACCGTATGCCGACGGGCGGCCGATCCGGCTCTTCATAGGTCGCCGGACTACCGATCGCGGCTGCGTCGAAAACCGTGACGTCCGCGAAGTACCCACGGGCCAGGCGGCCACGGTTGCGGAGGTCGAAGCGAATTGCCGGAGCGTCGGTGACTTTCCGGATCGCCTCTTCCATTTCGAGCCAGCCCTGTTCCCGGCAAATCATTCCCAAAAGGCGGGGGAAGGTTCCATAAAGGCGGGGATGGGGCCGGCCCCGGACGTAAAAGCCGTCGCTTATGATTATCGAAAGCGGATGCGTGATGGTCACTCGCAGATTGTCCTCGCTCTGATTGAATGACAGCATATTGACGTCGCCGTGTTCTTCAAGAAGGAGGTCCAGCATCGCGTCTACCGGTTGGCAATCCCGTCGCGCGGCGATTGCAGCCAGGCTCTTTCCGACGGTGTCCTGATTCCGTCTTGAGGACACCGCGGAGATCAGAATATCGCTCCAGCCCCAGGCAATGCCGCCTTCAATCTCGCGCGCGATGAATGCTCTCTCGGCGAGATCGGACAGGCGAGCCAGCATGCCGTCGATGCCACCATCGAGGACCCATTGCGGCAGTAGCTGCGTTAGCACCGTACTTCCCGCCGTGTACGGATAACAATCGAAGCCGATGTCGATGCCGGACTGTCGGGCCTTCTCAATGTGTTCGATGGCAGGCGCTTGCTGTGACCAGTTCGCGGCGCCTACGGCCTGTAAGTGTGAGATCTGTGCGCGGCAACCGGTGCGGCGCGCCAGTTCAATCTGCTCATCTACAGCGGCAACTAGATCACTGAAGTAACTCCGGATGTGACTCGCGTGAATCTTGCCATGCCGCGCCGCCACTCTGCACAGCCGCTCCAGTTCTTCCGGCGGGGCGCTCGACCCTGGCGCATACATCAGCCCCGTTGAAAACCCGCATGCCCCCGCCGCGAATGCCTCGGCCAGCAGTTCCTCCATGGCTTGCATTTCCGATTCCGATAGACGGCCGAGCTTGTGACCGGCTACGGCAATGCGCAGGCTGCCATGCCCGACTAACGACGCGACACTGACCATGGGACTGTAGGACACGGCTGCGAGATATTCCTGCGCAGACGGCCAGGCCCAGTGGTCGTCTCCGCAGAATATTCCGTTAGCGAACTGGCGTAACTGCGAAGGATCACGAGGCGCGGGGTAGGCCGAAAATCCACAGTTTCCCACGACCTCTGTGGTTACGCCTTGTGCACATTTCTCCCACCGATCTGCCAGTACTTGCAGATCGGAATGGCTGTGGGCATCGATGAAGCCAGGCGCCACAACCAGACCTGCGCAATCAATTACCTGTGCTTCTGCGGGGGCAGCAAAGGAACCAACCTCGGCGATTCGGTCGCCGCGGATCAGCAAGTCACCGCTAATTCGCCGCCGTCCCGTACCGTCAATCAGGGTTCCATTTCGCAACAACAGATTCTGCATGCATACACTCCCGGTACAATTATTGACGCTAGAAGCGCCACGACAGCGGCAATCAAATCGGGACCTTTCTAAGCTTCCGTGAAACCGACCAATTCACTCTGTGTGTTGAAAATCTTCGGGCGCAGCATACTATAAATAAGTCCCACGGCCAGCCAACCGAATCCAGCAAACTGAGCTTGCCTCGGAAGACTGAGCCAGATCCAGCCGCAAAACAGGAACCCGCACGCCGGCGGCGCGACTTCCGTCAAGAACCGGCCCACAGAGCGTGGTAGCCCGGAACACCGCTTTACGGCGGCGATATTCACGCCCATGAACGAGAGAAAAGCGCCGAAATTGACTAAGGCCACCGCGCGCTCGTACGATAACAGCATTGCACCTACGAAGGCCACGATTCCCAACAACACCAGGTTGTAGGTTGGGCTGCTTCGCTTGGCGTCCAGGTGACCGAATATCTTTCTTGGAAGAACGCCGTCGCGTCCCATCGAGAATAGAAGCCGTGCCGCACTCACTTGGCCCGTAAGACCACTGCCAAAACAGGCAACGATCAGAACGATCGCCATTCCCTGGAACAAGGTGTGTCCACCAACGCGCCCAGAGACATCCAGAAATGCAGTTTCCAGATCCGAAAAGGTCCGATAGTCCGGCCACGAGCGCTGTGCCAGGTAGACTTGCAGCGCGCTTAACAAACCCGTGATCAGACAAACCAGCATCGTTGCCAGTGGGACAGTGCGCTTCGGGTCTTTTGTTTCCTCAGTGAGGGTTGTCACCCCATCGAACCCGACATAGGTTAACGCGGCCAGAGAGGTCGCTGTGCCTAGGGAGTGAATGTCGAAGGTGTTTGGGCTGTAGAAGGGCTGGGCTGAGAAAAGCGCACTCCAGCCCGCCAGCCGAAATAAGAACCGGGTCGACTGAACGAAGAATAACCCGATGACCACGCACATCCCCGCCAATAACACTTGATTTGTGCGTGCGGTGTACCGAATCCCGCATAGGTTAAGGACAGTTATCGAGCTTGCTGTCATCAGCACCCAAACAACATACGGAATGCCGGGTACAAGTCGCCCGACGGTAAGCGCCACGTAGATAGTGTTGAGGATCGGGATCATCAGGTAATCGAGAAACATCGCCCATCCAGCCAAGAAGCCCAGACGCGGGTTTAGCTCTCGCCCCACATAGACGTAGGCTGAACCCCCGCTGGGGTACAACGCCGCCATCCTCCCATAACTGAAGGCGGTGAATATCATGGCAATCATTGCCGCCAGAATGCTGGTGACCGCATGTCCATGAGAAAGCTGGCATGCGACGCCGAAGATCCCCACCGGAGCGATGGGCGTGATAAGGATGATGCCATAAAAAACGAGGTCCCACAGCGAGAGCACCCTGGAGAGTTTCGGAGGACCATCCATAGTTTGCGGCGTTGTGCTCAGACTCCACCTCCGAAGGCTTTATGAATGATCTTCCTATTAAAACTATATTTTTTCTATTGACCACCAAACCACACGTATTATAGTCTGGCTAACAGGCCGCCTTGTCAAGACAAGAACGAAAGAAAGCTTCAGTAACTTCACAGCGGAAAACCGCTGAGAATATCCGGCCGTTAGACGTTCCAGCAGGTGTCATTGGTCTGGGTCTCATGGGCAGGAGCATCATCGCGTGCCTTTTGTCCGCGGGGCATTCCGTTGTAGGTGTGACTCGAAGCATGGTGCGTCACCGCGGAACACGCCAGCAGGTGCTGGCGCTGCTGCGGGAGATGAAAAAGGAGCGTTTGACCAATCGCGATCCGGTCGCGATGATGGACAGGTTGAGCTTCTCGGAAGACTTTGGAGCATTGGCCGGCTGCGGTATCGTCATTGAAAGCGTCACGGAGGATCTCGAAACAAAAAAACGAACATACAGAGTAGTCGAGGAAATGATTTCGGCCGAAGCGATCATCGGAAGCAACACTTCGGCCATTCCGGTGAGCCTGCTGCAGAAAGACAGTTTGCATCCGGAAAGGTTCGTGGGCATTCACTGGGACGAGCCGGCGCACATTACTCGCTTCATGGAAGTCATCGCCGGAGAACGGACCGGCGACCAGTACGCCGAACGTGTGATGGGATTGGCGGCCCAATGGGGAAAGGAACCATCGCTGCTGCGCCGCGATATCCGTGGATTCATCACCAACCGGATTTCATATGCCCTGTTCCGCGAAGCCTGTCACCTGGTGGATTCGGGCGCGGTGACTGTTGAAGACGTGGATCGCTCGTTGCGGAATGACGTCGGTTGGTGGATGCCTTTTGCGGGACCGTTTCGGTACATGGATCTGATGGGTGTGGAGTCCTACTACCGTGTGATGCAAGATCTACTACCCGACTTGTCAAATTCTTCCGCGATTCCGAAGATCATGAGAAAAGTGGTTGAGTCCGGCGGCCGTGGCGTTTCGAATGGTAAGGGCTTCTACAAATATTCGCCGGCTCAGGCGAAACGGTGGCAGAGGCTCTTCTTGAAATTTAACTATGAGATTCGACGTCTCGCGATGAAATATCCAGAGGACGTTGGTGACAGAGTGATATCATGAGCATTCGACTGCCTCGCGGGCTCGCTTGACTTGCTCGTCTTTGCAGATGCGAAAGCTTTGTCGCCTTAGCCGCCTTTCGTGGTAGCCTGAGCACGTCTCGCCAATTCCAATCCCACCGCATCTCCGGATCGGGACGCCCATTCTTCTAGTCGCCTCCCCAGCTCATGGACTGTGTCTGGACGGTCAGCGATGACATTGCGTGTCTCGCTGGGATCAGTTTGCAGATCATAAAGTTCGTCATCGCGAAGCGCCCGAACCGCGTCGAAACGACGTAAGATGAGCTTCCAACGGCCATACCGAACGCCGCGCTCTTCGAAGTAGTAATTGTGATAAGCGGTTTGCGACATGCTCTGGATCACGATTGGACGGTCCCATTCATCGCGGCCGCTGCGGACCATATCCGCCAAACTCCGGCCGCAGGCCTCGGGCGTGTTGCCAGAAAGTTCGGCCTTTCCAAAGGAATAAGGTGAAACTCCACAGACGTCCAAGATGGTGGGCATTATGTCCACAAGGCTTACCCCTGACTCCCAGGTTTTGCCGCCGGAAAACAATCCTGGAAACCGAATAATAAGTGGGATGTGTGAGCTGTCTTCATACGATATGTGCATTCCTTCCTGAGTGCCCGGACGTTCTTTCCAGGTGCGTCCATGATCCGTGGCCGTGATGATCAGTGTGTTGTCGATCACGCCTTCCGACCGCAGGACGTCAAGGACACGCCCCACATTCCAGTCCAGGTTGGATACCGAGGCGTAATAGGCTAAATGTTCGCGATCCTCCCCCCGATATTGGCCGAGGAACTCACGCGGCGGATCACTCCGCTCGTGTGGAGGGTAAAAGGAAAGGTAGAGGAAGAATGGACGCTTCGAGCTGCGGTGGATGAATTCTACCGCCTGTTCTGTATGTACGTCCGGACGGTAGCGCGATTCATGAGGCTTGCCGACCCAGTGCTGGAGTTGGGAGTTGAATGAATTCCAGGTATCGAAGAACCCCGGATTGACGACGCCGAGATGCCACTTCCCGATGTGCGCCGTCTCGTAGCCCGCACTGTGCAAATACAATGGGAAGTTTTCCCACAGATGGAACCTTGTGTCGAAGAACGGACTTGGAATCAGCTCTTGATAGCTTGCGGGATTGCCGTCCCACACGGGTGCTTGATAAACGTTCTTTCGGAGCCCGTGAGCGTGTGGATAGAGACCGGTGAGGATGGACGCGCGCGCCGGAGTACAGAGTGGTTGCGGGGTGTAACAGTTAGAGAAACGAAAGCCGGTACTCGACAGCCAATCGAGATTCGGCGTGTGGACGCCCGATGCGCCATAGGCGCCAATGGCATCGGTACGGCACTTGTCAAAAAGAAAGAACACTACGTTAGGGGGCTCCGTGCTCGAAGCCGCTCCAACCGCTTGTTGCCGCGACAGCGCCACCGGTGCCGCAGCCGCCTGCATGAACTGTCGGCGGTTCACGGGACTCGGACGCAGCCGGAAAACCCATCGGGTGATTGTTTGGGGGCCAGGCTGACGGTAATCGATATCGTGTCGCTTGGAACAACTCTGAGTGTCGAGACTGCCAGCTTAACTGGATGCACGGTGGAAGTTACGATATCGCAGCCTAAATCTCTTGTCAAGAAACATTTCATTCCAAAAATGGTCTGGCCAAATGAGAACTGTTGATCTTTGCCGAGGCCCAGATAACGTCTTCGCGTGACCTCCTTTGCAAATGACCTGTTCAGACGCCTTGATCGAGCGCTGGTAATGCGAATAGAATCGCTGAAAGTGGAATTGCCTTTAAGCGAGTTTGTCGTGGAAGTAAACGGGCAGCCGATATCAGCCAACGCGGTTCAGTCGGAAGCCGCGGCCATGCGGGAGTTGGCCGCCGCATCCGGCGACTCGCTTTCGCCCGAACGACGCTTGGCCATTCGGTCGGAAGCGATTCAACGGCTGATTGATCTTGCTTTGATGCAACAGGAGGCGCGACGCCTGGGATTTGCTCCAGACGCTTCTGCAGTCGAGTCGGCACTCGCGAAGCTCGCGCCGCGCTTTGACGGAGTTGTCGGCTGTCGGGCGGCTTCAAATACGCCGGAACTCCGGCGAGAGGCAGAGGATCGCTTGCTCATCGATATGCTTTTGGACCGCTGGTTTGCGCGCGTTCGCGCGCCTCGTCTCTCCGAGGTGCGAGAACACTACCGTCAGCATCGCGAGAAGTTTTGGACTCCCGAATTGGTAGGTGCAGCGCATATCGTCAAGAACGTCCAGCCCGGCGAAACCCCAGAGCCGGCTCATCACGAGATGCGCCGCATCCGCGATCTATTGATTAGCGGCGCGGACTTTGCCGATACTGCCCGGCGGTTCTCCGACTGCGGCGCTGATGGAGGTGACCTCGGGCATTTCCCACGTGGACACATGGTCGAGGAATTCGACCAGGTCGTCTTTTCGACGCCGCCCGGAACGCTGACCGGCATCTTCCTTACACGTTTCGGTTTCCACGTTGCTTTCGTGTACGACCGCAAACCCGAAGGTATGCGGACACTCGAGGAGGTGAAGCCCCAAATCGAACAAACCCTTCTGCGGCAAAAGCAAGACCGCGAAGTGGGCCTCCGCCTCACCGCTCTCCGTGAGCGAGCCACGGTGCGGCAAATCTTCGGGCCATGAATCAATCCGATCGATCCCGAGCGTTGCGTCCAGCAAGCGTGCATCCGTGTTGTGCTCCGACCAAGTTACGCGCACAAATCCTCGATGGGTCCCGGATTGCCGCCGCCACGCGACGGCGCGCTACGACCGGATCAGTTCAGGACATGGTTCGGTTGGAGGGCGGCCGATTTCTCATGGGCAGCGAAGGGCAGGAAGCGATTCCGGCGGACGGCGAAGCGCCAGTTCGTGCCGTGCTTCTCGATGGTTTCTATCTCGACCGGTATCCAGTCACAAACCAGCAGTTCCAAGAGTTCGTAACGGAAACGGGATATAGAACGGAAGCCGAACGTTTCGGCTGGTCGTTTGTGTTTGAAGGTCATCTCCGTGGGCGCGCCGCTTTGTTCGTGTGTCCGCCCGGCGTCCGGTGGTGGTGCAAAGTGGATGGAGCTGACTGGCGGCAACCCGAGGGTCCGGAAACGGACCTTTCGGAGCGCGAGACTTGCCCGGTAGTTCACGTGTCCTGGAATGACGCCAACGCGTACGCCGAATGGGCAGGGAAGCGGCTCCCAACCGAGGCGGAGTGGGAGTTTGCGGCACGCGGCGGGCTCGAACAAAAGCTTTATCCCTGGGGCGATGATCTGACGCCCGCAGGCCGTCATCTTTGCAACATCTGGCAAGGAGTATTCCCGGAGCACGACACCGCAGAAGACGGTTACTCGCGGCCCTCGCCGGTCGATGCCTTTCCTCCAAACGCGCACGGCTTGTATTCGATCACGGGCAACGTCTGGGAATGGTGCAGTGACTGGTTCTCACCGGACTACCACCTGATGGCATCGAATGTGAATCCTGTTGGTCCCCTGGAGGGACAGGCGAAGGTCATGAAAGGCGGCTCGTACCTATGCCACGCTTCGTATTGCAACCGGTATCGCGTGGCAGCACGGACCTCGAACACGCCCGACAGTTCAACCACGAACATCGGCTTCCGCTGTGCACGGGATGTCACGCATGGTTAGCATGATGGCCGAAAGTCCCGAAGAGGTTAAATTCAAATGATAACTTCTCATTACCAATAGAGAAACACAAGTTGACAACACGGACTCGAGTGACATAACATTCACGCCGGTTCCCATGATTCATCAGTATGGCGGCAATGGAGTCGCGAACGGATCTAACCGAAGCGAGTGATCTTTTTGAGCAGAACAACGCTCGTGGTCATTTTACTCTCGCGAGTTTGCCTTCGCCAGAACGGGGGCCCGTGGAAAGGGAATACCGAATGCGGTTTTGCAGATTTGCGGCTCTTACGATGGTTTTTCTCCTGGAAGGAGCCTGGGCAGCAGGCCAACACAACGCTGTTCTACCGCGTCCAAAAAAAATCCAGTACGGGTCCCGATCCGTAGGTGTCAAGGGGTTGGCGATCCGGTTTGCGTCGCCGCCGAGCGCAGAGGATCGTTTTACCGCGTCCGAGCTGGCAAGATCCATAAGGGAACGCGTTGGCGTTGCTCTGCCCCTTGGGGAGGCTGTAGGCGATCGCCTATCAATCGTATTGCACCCCGCCGGCGCAGTCGAACCCTTACCGGTCCCCGATGAAAAGCCCGGACCCGACTCGCGGGAATCCTACTCCGTTACAGTTTCGCCGGTGGGAGTTGAGATCCGGGGCCGGTCCTCCGCAGCCCTGTTCTATGGCGTTCAAACGCTGGTCCAGTTAGTGGAAGGTGAGGGAGAGGATGCCGTTCTGCCGGAAGTGCAAGTCGACGACTGGCCGTCGCTTGCCTACCGGGGAACCATGGTCGACGTTGCCAGTGAAGGGGCCATGACCACCGAAGCCGAAATCAGGCGGCAGCTCGATTTTATGGCCCGATGGAAAGTCAATCAGTACTACCTCTATAACGAAGCCAACATCGAACTCGAAGGGTATCCTCTCCTGAATCCTATGGCGCGTTTCACTCAGGAACAAATTCGACGAATTGTTGCTTACGGCCGCGAACGGCACATAGATGTCATCCCATGCATCGAGTTGTACGGCCACCTGCATGATCTGTTTCGTATCGAGAAATATTCCGAGCTAGCGGATTTCCCGCACGGGGGAGAAATGGATCCCGCTAACCCCAAGGCAGTGGTGGTGCTCCAGAATTGGGCCGGGCAGTTTGCCAGACTTTTCCCCAGCGCATTCGTTCATATTGGGTTCGATGAGACGTGGCAGATTGAAGAAGCCGCCCGGCAACAGGGTCTCGGCGCCACTCCGGCTAAGCTCTTCTTGGGACAACTCAATAGTGTCGCGCGTTTATTCCAGCAGCATGGCAAACGAGTCATGGCTTGGGCCGATGTGATGGTGAAATATCCGGAGATTGTCACGCAATTGCCGCCGGGCCTCATTGCTGTGGCCTGGCATTACGTGGCCAGCCCGGATCCTGAGTACAAACAGTGGCTGGCGCCGTTAGTCGAGAAAGGCATTCCACACTTCGTCGGCACCGGAGTCCACAGTTGGACGGAAGTCGCTCCGGACTTCGAGACTACATTCGAAAACATCGATACGTTCTTGTCGGCAGGAGCTAAATCGAAAGCTCTCGGCCTCATGAACACGGTCTGGACGGACAGCGGGCAGAACCTGCTGCGCGCTTCATGGCCTGGAATCGCCTACGGCGCCCTGGCCTCCTGGGGATTAAACGGAATGGAACGCAAGCAATTTTTCTCCGACTATGCGAGCCAGATGTACCCGGCGGCCATAGCCCCCGAGATTGCTACGGCTCTGGAGCAGCTCACGCGGTCAGAATCTTCCTTTCAGAAAATCGTTGGTCAAAATTCGATGCAGGCGCTTTGGGAAGATCCCTTCCGTCCGGACCACTTGGAACCTGCTCGGGAACACCGGTCGGATTTGCACCAGGCACGGCTCCTCGCCGAGAACGCGCAGGAGCAACTCTCTCACGCTTTGAAGTTTGGTGGGGACCACACAACACTAGACAGCCTCCTATTGGCCGCCAGTATGCTGGACCTGGCAGGCATGAAGTATTTGTATGCAGTCGAAATCGCCGATGCCTGGGAGCACCAGCGTCAGCAGAAGGAACTCCCAGATGGCTTGCGTAGGGTCTTTGTCGGAATGTTCGATCGGAATCACAGTCGCATCGCGGACCTGATGGATGCGGTGACGGGATTGCGAGAAACGTATCGTTCCAATTGGCTGGAGGAGTACAATTCCTATCGCTTTGGTACCGCTTTAGGACGATGGGACGCGGAGTATGAGTATTGGCGGCGGCTCCAGGTGAATTTCTTGGCTTTCGCTTCAACGTATCACCGAGGGGATCCGCTGCCCCCGCTCGACAAGATGGTGGGTACCCGTTAACCTTTGCAGTCTACGGTAGATCATTCCAGAATTTCTTATTTCTATACAGAAACAATAATTGACACCCTTGCGCATCATGAACTATAGTGACCCTGATCTGAGAGGCGGCTGTGAAAAAGCCAATGCTGGATCGAAAACAGAACGGATGCTACATGAGTTTTTCGAAGATCCCTGCCATAGCGGCTTTCTACAAGCAATCTCAGCCTTCTCCTGCGTGTGGAACGATCGCGCTCCTGATCATGTTCGCGTCTTCCTTATTCGGTGGAAACGCGCGAACGGAGGGTAATGCCAAGCCTCTGCTTGTTCTTTTCGATGGCAATCAAGTTTTGGGTCGCATTATCGCGCCGGATTCTCCTTCACCGCTCGAAAGCCTCGCTATTCAGCATCTGACGGGGACCGCCCGTCAATTGTTTGGTATAGATTTGCCGGTTGTGAAGAGCAGTGACGCTACCGACCTCTCGCATGCTCTGGTGATCGGCAAGCCCTCCAGTAATCGCGTGCTGCAAACTTATCCGCTTCAGCCAGAACGTCTGACTGGGGACAGTTTCATGATTAAGGGGCTTGACAAGTCGGATATGTTATCGCTGGCCCTGGTTTCTAACAGCGATCGCGGCGTTTTCAACGGGGCCGTTTACTTGGCCGATTTCGCTCTGCAGGCTTACGAACGTCAGGTCGTTCTGCAAGCCGCCACGGTAATTCGTCAGTCACCGATTCGCCAACGCGGCACGTATAACGTGGTTTGCCATGGTTTGGCCCCGCGCTACACTCGCCAGGATTGGGAGAGAGTTATAGACACTATGGCCGAGGACGGCATGAACCTGATCTACTTCTGGCTTGCTGGACTCTTCCGGTCCAACCTGTTTCCTGAAAGCTTCGTCTATCCCGAAACCCCCCTTACCAACGATGATGTCCGGTTGCTGATTCGCTATGCGCACAACCGGGGAATAGACTTTTACCTCGGAACCGGGGTGTTCGCGTGGTATGGAATCGACGAGATTGCCAAGTATCACGCCGACTTCCGGGAAGTCGGTTTTCCCTACATGTCGCGGACGCGCCCGGCGGCGCGTCTAGCCATGAAGAATTACCTGTTGGAGCTGTATGATGCCTTTCCGGAAGCGGATGGGATGTGGTTGGAGATTGGGGACGAAGGAGACTACGCGTGCAAGGATCCGGTCTGCCAGCAGCCGCTGGATGAATTCGGTTCTACGGCGAGTGGTCAAGTCACGCCAGCATTCTTGAAGGAATTTTCGGGTGCGCTGTGGCAAAAGCACCCACAGGCAAAGCTCGTTTGGGGTATCGGCTATCCGGAAGCTCACAAATGGGATGTGAAGTACTACGACGAACTCCGCCGCCATTTTCGAGATCCCCGTTACTATTTTCTCGAGGTCCGCCAGAACTGGGAACTACAGGATTCTGAAGGTGTACTCAAGCCCCTGCGGGAGCTTTCCCCGAATACCATGCATTGGGACCAGTATTATGCCTTGTCGCTGCGGGACATCGGCGAACGAGTGCGGCGCGTCTACCAGGACGGACTAGCCGGGCACATCGTGGCGTTCGAACCCGGTTTCAAAAGCCATTCAGTTTATGGCAGGAGCATCCCGTATCCCGTGGACGCGATTCCATACCGCCTAACTCGGTTCGCCTATCGCGAGTTCACCTGGGATCCCAACCTGAGCTGGAACGATTTTCGAAAGCGCTTGGTCGATCATTTCTTTGGCGAGGGTGCGGATCCAGAGTTGGTGGACCTGACGCTAACCGTGGATGCGTTCATGCGCACCGGTCCGATCACTGGTTCAGAGGATGAATTGACGCAGCCGGTTGACGGTACCGCGTATGGCAAGAGGCTCAATCCCAGGCTTGCCGCGATAGAACGGCGGCTGAACGCTCTCGAGCCAAACTTGGGTCCGCGGGCGAAATCCGTAGGCCTGCCGCTGGTGCGCCGCGCGATTCAGGATATGCGAGTAGCATACTCGGCGCGATGAGCGGCGGTTCCACATGGGAAACCGCTGAACCCGCACAAAAAGAGAACCTCACATGAACAGCCATCGTTATCGGGAACTTACTTGGCCGGAAGCCAGAGCGGCCGCCGAACGCGGCCAGGTCATCATTATTCCGATTGCCGCTATTGAACAGCACGGTTTTCATCTCCCGGTGGATACCGACAATCTGCTGGTTGAGCACGTCACCGAAGAGGCAGCTCGCTGTTCGGATGGGCTGCTCTTGGTCGCCCCCATGATCCATTACGGTTTCAACGAGCACAACATGGGGTTTCCGGGCACGATCAGCGTTCGGGAAAACGTCTTTATCGACTTTTGTTATGACGTCGCGCACTCGTTCGTACGCCAGGGTTTCGATCGGCTCATCTTCGTAAATGGCCATGGCAGCAATCAGATGTTGTGCAATCTCACGTCCCGCCGCGTAATTAACACCACCAAGGCACTCGCTGCATCCGTCGCCCATTGGGAACTGGCGCGCCCTGCTGTCGAGCAGTTGCGCGAGTCCGAATTTCCCGGTGGCATGGCACACGCGTGTGAATTCGAAACTTCCATGTACTTGCACCTGCGGCCTGACCTGGTGCAAAGAGACAAAATGGTGGAGCGCGAAACGCCCGACAAGCTGAATGAGTTCGTCTATACGGATCTGTTCGGGAGCGGCCCGGTCCACATGGTGGATCGCTGGAGCCGCGTGACAAGGACCGGCGTCGAGGGAGATCCCCTGCTTGCGACGGCGGAAAAGGGCAAAGCATTTGCCGACTGCTCGATTCGGAATCTGATCGCATTTGCTCGCAAGTTCCGCGCTTTTGAAGTCGCGCCGGACATCGACCTGAACTATCAAAACCCCAAGCTATGAAGCTCGCGGCCATCGACGCGGCGGTGATCGCTGCGTATCTCGGGGTTATCGTATATATCACGGCACGATCGCGACAATTCGCCGCCCGCAGTCTGGACAATTTTTTTCTCGGCGGCCGCAACATGCCGGGCTGGATGACGGGCGTATCTTACGCAGCATCGATGATGAGTGCCGACTCGGCGGTCGCCTACGGCGGGCTCGCGGCCATATCGGGTTTATACGTCAGCTGGTGGTATTTAAGCCGGTTTGGCATTGCCTTTTTCTTTGGCGCGCTACTGTTCGCCGTGTACTGGCGCAGACTGAACACTTTCACCACGCTCGAATTTTACGAGCTGCGATTTGAGGGGATGCCGGGCATGCTTATGCGCCTATGGCTCGCGATCCGCACTTCTCTGATCGCCATGGTCGCCTGGACCGGGATCTCCTTGCTCGCACTCGCCAAGATCTCTGAAGCGGTCCTTGGTTGGGGAAAAACGCAGACACTCGCGGTAGCTCTCCCGGTCGCCGTAGCTTATGTTTTCATTTCGGGATACCTGGGGGTAGTCCTGAGCAATCTGGTACAGATGGCCGTGATGATGGCCGGCGCTGCGGTGCTGGCCGTGAAAGTCCTGAACGCTGCCGGCGGCCCGCAGCAACTGGGCGCCAAGCTGGCAGGCCTCGGTCCCAGCGTGCTGAACAGCTTTCCTCCGGTGCACGATGCCTTGTTTCCTGCGATAGCCGCGATTGCGTGGCTCGCCGGAACTAGTGTCGGTTACGGCGGGGACGCAGCACCCATGAGCGGCGCTGTTGAGGGCCAGCGCATCCTCTCCTCGCGCAGCCCAAAAGAGGCTTGCAAGATGTACATCGTTACGGAAGTCACTGTCTTTACCCTTGTCTGGCTGGTGAGCGTGCCATGTCTAGCCGCTGCGATCTTCTGGCCGCAGTTACGTAGCGGGCAGATGGATCGCGAATTAGCGTACGGGCTGTTGATGACGCATTATCTTGGGCCTGGCCTCCTCGGCCTGGTCTTTGCTGCGATGCTCGGCGGGATTATATCCGTCGTGGGGGACAACTTGAACTTCGGCTCACAGGTCCTGCTCAACGACATCTATCGCCGGCATCTGGTGAAAGACGCCTCTGAACTGCACTATATGTTTGCCGGACGCCTGGCGATATTCGTGATTCTGGGGCTCGCGCTGGTCGTCGTGTACAAAGTAACTTTCATCTTCGATGTGGCGATTTTCATGGTGGGGCTCAGCGCTTCGGAAATGTCCGCCAACTGGGCTCAATGGTGGTGGTGGCGGTTTAACGGATGGGCACGCGTGGCAGCGTCTTTCGGTGGCGCGCTTGCTTACATCTCTATGCGGCTCCTCTGGCCGGAGGTGGCCTGGTGGAACCGCATGTTCGGCGCCATGGCGATCTCGACGGTGCTTTGGGTAATCACTTCGCTGGCAACGCCACCCGAACGTGCCAGACTGCTGTCGACTTTTTATCGGCGTGCCCGACCGCCAGGGAGCTGGGCGCGCTTTCGGCACCAAAATGAGGTAACACCGCTCGGTACAGAAATGATTGCCGGTTGGCATGCTATCGCGACTGGCATCGGCCTGTCGATCGCTGGAGCGGCCGCCGTGATGGCTTATATCGTCGGCATTTCGAACCTGTATGTGGGCCGGTACGCCCGCGGAGGATGGATGCTGGCCATCATGCTGGCTCTCGGAACATTATTCTGGTTTTGCTTCGACTCCTATATCCGCAGATTGCTGCTGCCACAAGAATGGTCTGAAAGCCAGGCAGAGCAAACCCAGGCGGACCAGGCTGTTCGCGATTTCGGATTGAGCGGAATCGGAGCCGCGATGGCGTTTGCGGTGACTGCTGTATTCACTTTTCAATGGCTGGCCGTGGAAGGCGGCAGGAGCATTTCGACCGTTGCGGGAGGCTCCGTGGCGGGATTGTCGGGCTTGTGGTTGTGGCGAAAGTATAAAGCATCCCGGTGAGAATCCAAGACGATATCTACCTCCTCGGCGCCCCGTGGATTGCCCCGCCCATGACGTGCGATCTGACAGAGAGGTGCCGTCAAAAAAGAACATGACGAGCTTGGCGATCTGCGGGGTGGGTAACATCGGGAAGGTGCATATCAAGAGTTTGTTGTCGTTACGTGGCTGCGAACTCTCTGGCATCTATGACACAAACGCGCAGGTGTGCGCGCAAGTTTCGCGGCATTTCAACCTTCATTCCTATGGCAGTCTGGACCAACTGCTGGAAGACCGCCGGCTCAATGCGGTAGTCATTGCGACGCCGTCATCCTCTCATCTCGAGCTTTGTCGACGTGTGCTCGCGGCCGGCAAACACGCGTTCCTGGAAAAACCTTTAGCTAATACACTCGAGGATTCGGCGGCTATTGTCAAACTCTCGGAGCAAAGCGGAAAGATTGTCCAGGTAGGCTTTTGCGAGCGCTTCAATCCTTGCTACCTGGAAGCCAAGCGAGTGGCCGCCGAGGGGCGCCTGGGCGACATCCGGGCCATCCAAAGCTCGCGAGTTGCGCCGTACCATTTGAGCGATCCCACCTGGGCGCTGGGTGTGCTCGACACTGCTGTTCACAACCTCGATCTCATTCTCTGGTTGATGGGCCATCCGCCTCTTTCGGTGATTACACGCGCCGCACGGATATACCCCGATAGCCGGATTCCGGACTGCGCCACCATCCTGCTCATGTTCGCCGGCGGGGCGCTGGCGACGGATCAAATCACCTGGCTCGAAGCCCGCGCACACCCACTGAATCAGTGCGCGCGTTCTCGCATCTTCATCGCTGGAGATAAAGGCGCGTTTGAACTTGATTTATCCGACCGGCCTACCTGCGTACTCACACCGGAGCGTTTCTCAAAGATAGATTCCGTCGTCATTGGTGGTCCTGATTATTACGGAGGCTTGAAATTGCAATTCGAATATTTCCTCCGCTCGATCGAGCTGGGCGAACCGGTGCGTGCGACCGTTAGAGATGCCTTTGAAACGGAACGTCTGGCTATTGCCGCGTACGAGTCGCTTCGCACAGGCCGGGAAGTGACGCTGTCACCGTGTCAATGAATTTACTTGAGACCCTTCGCCCGTGTTCGGCCGAGTGGAGGACGTGTTCGGTCAACCTCGGATCTGCTGGGTGCATTGATGTAGATGTCTATCTGTGTCGCGGCCATTTGTTGACCCCCTGCGCCGTGGTGACGGGGGGAATTCACGGCGACGAATACGAGGGGCCGACCTCAATTGTTGAAGTGACCCGCCGTTTGCGCCCCTCGTCGATGCCAGGGTCCGTGATCGCTATCCCAGTGGCGAACCCGCTCGCGTTTGCTGCTGCCCAGCGAATGTCGCCGGCGGATGGCCTGAACCTAGCGCGCACTTTTCCAGGCCAGGCTCAGGGAACGGCCACTGAGCGGCTGGCCTTCTGGATCTTCGAAAACATCGTGCGAAACGCGCAGTACCTGATAGATTTGCATAGCGGCGGGATCGATTATCTCTTCGCTCCGGTGATCGGATTTTACGGACCATGCCAGATAGAAAACCCGTCGTTTCACGCTGCTCTTCATTTTGGGTTGCCGCTTCTGTGGCAGTTACCTTCCACGCCAGGAGTGCTGTCACGCGAAGCCGGATCCGCAGGTCTGGTTTCAGTTGGGGCGGAGTATATGGGAGCTGGTCAACTCTCGCTCGAAGGAGTTAGCGATTATGCCAGAGGAGTGTGTTCCTGTTTAGCGCTCTGGGGGATCTCGTCTGACGAGAAGCCCGTAGAAGTCCTAAGTCAAGTCTTTGCAGGCGACTGGATGCTCGCAACTGCCTCGGGACTGTTTTATTCGCCCCTGAAGCCCGGGGCTAACGTGGCTGAAGGACAAGTCGTTGCCGAAATCCAAGACCTCCGTGGCTGCATGCTACAGCGGTTTTGTGCGCCGTATTCCGGCTGCCTCCTGGCAATTCGGAGTAAGGCGTTCATCAACGTTGGAGACTGGGGAGCGCTAATTGGGATGCCCAATCGTACCCTTCGTGATGAGTATGTTTGAGCAGTGGCTGCAATGCGTCTCCTGCACGGCTCGTTACAGGGAACTCACTGATTTCGCCGGCTGTTCGGTGTGCGCCAGACAAGGCAAATTGTCGCCACTCGAGCTTCGGTACGACTATACGACCTCGGGCCAAATTGAGCCGGACTGCGGAATGCCTGGCATCTGGCGTTGGCATGCACTGCTACCCCGAGTGGATGCAGCCAACCGTATCACCTTGCATGAGGGAAATACTCCGCTCATTCAGCTGCGGGATTGGTCTGGCGCAGCGCGGCTCTACTTCAAAAACGAAACGACGAACCCGACGTGGACGTGGAAAGATCGTGCGAATGCCATCTCGGTCTCAGCGGCTCGCAACTCCGGGTTCAACAATCTTGTTGCGGTAACCACTGGAAATCATGGCGTATCCGCCGCCGCTTACGCGGCGGCCGCGAGGCTTCACTCTGTGATTTTCTGTCACGAAATGGCGCCAGAACTTCAACTGGCGCTGATGGGCTTGCACGGGGCACGTGTCTTTCGAGGAGGCCACCGGGACTCTCTTCAGAGACAGCTGGTGGCGCTTGGCGACTGGTTTCCGGCCACAACTTTATGTCCTCGATCGGGCTGTTCGAATCCTTTCGGGATCGAGGGGTTCAAGACCATAGCCTTCGAGTTGTTTTATCAGCTAGGCCGCAACGTTCCGGATCGGGTGTTTATCCCGGTGGGCAGCGGAGATGGACTCTACGGGATCTGGAAAGGGTTTCAGGAACTTGAGCGCGTGGGCGCGATTGATAAAGCACCAAGGCTGTTTGCTTGTCAGGCAGCTGGCGTTGCCCCCTATGTAAAGGCATTTCTCCAAGGCGCTCGGCGGTTGACACCCGTAGACCCCGTGAGCACGATAGCGCTATCCATCGCCGAACCGATTGGCGGCGATCATGCTCTGCATGCCATCTATGAATCGGGTGGTGCTGCGACCAGTGTAACTGACGATGAAATCTTGGCGGCGCGACTTGCTCTCGGCAGGCAGGGTTTGGCATTGGAACCCGCCTCTGCTGCCGCGTACGCTGTCGCGAGGACGCTGCAATCTGAAGGGAAGTCAAATGAACGTTGGGTTGTGGTGGGAACCGGCACCGCGCTGAAGTGGCCGCGGACTCTTCTGGATGGTTACCACCTCCCTGAGGTGTTATCCGCTACCGTAAATTGCCTCGGGGAATTGCCTACGAGGTATCTGGAATGACGATGGGCGCGGTAGTTCTGCCCTCCAGCTGTAGAGATGCTGATAAGGGCGGGATTCGGAAAGCCGCGTCGGCGCACCGCTGCATGACTCCACCGAGCTCAAGCCATCATTCGCGAATCGCAGCCTATTGATAGACCGGGATTACGGAGTTCCCGTAAGCGCGGCCGCCTTTTACAGTCGCCATCGGCTTTAGACGCCACTTCCCCGGTCGTTTTTCACCCATAGAATCGACCATCTCCCAAGGTGCCTCGCGCATCTCGAATACAGCAACGTCTGCCACAGCTCCCTCTTTCAGAGAGCCCGTCCCAGCCGGGAACGCCAGTGCGTTTGCCGGGTTACTAGTTGCACGTCGGATGACATCCTCCAAACTCATTCCCAAATGAAGGAACTTCGACAGTGTCGTCGCTAAATCGTAGACTGGCCCGTTCACATTGCCTTGGTGGACATCGCTTGAAATCGTTCCCGGTAAGACGCTCTGCGAAAAAGCCTTCTCTGCGGTTCGGAATGCAAAACTTCCTGCGCCATGACCGACGTCCAGCATTATGCCGTTGTCGACAGCCCGCCGCACCTCAGGCAGAACACGGTCACGATTGTCGAGAATTCCGCCTTCGCGACCGTGATAACTGTGAGTAACTAAGTCCCCTGTCTTTAGCATGGCGAGGATCTTCGGCAGCGGTGAATATGTGCCGCCAATGTGCGCCATCAGCGGCAAACCCACGGCATCGGCCGCTTCCCTGGCCAAGCCGAGAGCTCGAAGATCGTTCTCACCGGCGATGTTTCTGCTGAGTCTGATCTTGACGCCCAGAATCACGTCCCGGTTTTGCTCGATCATGCGGATAGCGAGCTTGGGATTGGCGTAGCGTAAGTCGAGCAATTCGCCAAATGGATTGCCGTTGGAAAAGCTGGACTGGCCGACTACCGAAATATTGAGCAGAGCGTAAACTCGAGTTTCAACCATGCGTACCACGTATTGCCTGAACCCAGGGAACGTGTGAGCGCCAGCTGAACCTGCATCGACCACGGTTGTGGCGCCTTTTGCAATACAATTGGGATCCGCGGGTATGCCAAGTGGGGCGACGCCATCGTAAACGTGGACATGTATGTCAACCAGCCCTGGCGTCACGATCATTTTCCGCGCGTCGAGAACCTGGCGCGCATCGGTCTCCGCAATGTTAACTGCGACGCGTGCAATTTTGCCTTGGCGGATTGCAACATCGCTTTCTGCCGAAAAGCCTTGAGACGGATCGATAACGCGGCCACCGCGGATCAGAAGATCGTAGGGCGGTGCACTACCAGCCTGCGCAGCGAGCAGGGGGGCGGCTTGCTCATGAAACTTGCACATCACGGACGGGAGGAAGATGCTGCGCCTCAAGAATTGTCGGCGATACCGGAGTGGCATGAGTATTAGCCTATGCCATTCCCTTCCTGCCACAAAGGGATCGGTTCGTGCTGCGCTCCCTCTGATGCGTGCGCTTATCTCCGATACGGCGGAGGCGCCAGCCAAACAAGGGGAAGATCGGTTCTGTGAACCTTCCTCTTTTCATCAATGACTTACAATCCGGTGAGCAAACCGAAACGAGCCGATGGTTGCACTTGGTTGCACTTTTGGCCAGCTTTTGAACGGTAAAAGCCGGGTTTGAGATTGTACTTTCAATGAGATAGGAGTGAGAGAGCGCAGCCCTGAAAAGGCTGGCGTCGGCGGTTCGATTCCGTCCCTGGCCACCAGATCCTAAAAGACTTACTGTTTCGTC
>Ga0335078_10003843_pt1 | contig 22350 bp, 17 predicted proteins | sample Lox_Sample_32_FD_206711 | JGI IMG/M metagenome (GOLD analysis project Ga0335078, IMG submission 206711) | Soil microbial communities from Loxahatchee National Wildlife Refuge, Florida, United States - Lox_Sample_3.2 | ecosystem: Environmental > Terrestrial > Soil > Wetlands | place: USA... | reverse complement strand
GCTCGGGTAGTCCCGGGGATAAGGCATCCCGCTGATTTCGCTTGTGGGGAGCCCCTAAGGGGTAGGCCGGAACGTAATGGTGATGTCCTCAATGGATTCAACCGGCTTACCGGCCAAGCGGGCGGGCGTTTGCAGCCAGCTGCGCACAATATTTTCGGCAATCGAAACTAGATCGGTTCGCCCACTGATCGTGCTCAGGTCCGAAATCTCTCCGTGTTCATCCAAGCTTGCCTGCAGGTGCACAACGTCCCCGTCTGAATCGATGGAAATTCCCTCCGGAAGACTTGGCGCCTCGGGTGGCGCGATCCGCGAACCCTCCAAGCGCTTGGCTCGGTGTTCATATGCGAAGCCGGGCTCGGCGGGAATCCCCGCAGTTTGACGCACCGAAATTGCGATCGAAGCAGAGGCCGTCACCGCTTGTTGCGGCAGTGTTACCGCAGAGGGCGCGGCATTCTCGTCCGGCGCCGTAACTTCCATCGAGTTGTCGGGCACGGTCACCGCATCGGGAGATAGGGGAGCCCCCGTCGCGGCGGACTGGTTTGCTTGCGTGACCGCAGGCCCTGAAGAAGGGGGCCGGGCAGTTGAATTGGTATTGCTCGGCGGAGCGGAGGGCGCAGCGGGTTCTGCCGTCTGAATTTGGGCGGCAGGGACTCGGGATCGTTTGCCCATCCAATTCGTACCTACGAATGCACCCGCCGCAAAGCACAGAACCATTCCGCCGGTGATGGCAGCAAGCTGAAGAGGAGTCCAACTGTGTTCTGGACGCGGATTGGACGCAGCAATCGGAGGGGCGTCAGACGTCAGGATCGAACTGCCAAATTGAAAACGCGACGCACTTTGGTCCGGCGCAGGTTCGGTCTGCGGCGAATGCTCCGCTCGCCGGATCTTCGGTGTTTTAAAGGTCACCTTTGCAGCGACTGGCTCTGGCAACCGCGTAAAGGACGTCGACGCCCTCAACGATTCCGTGGCTGGACTTGAGTCCAGCTGGGATGTTTCCGAAGCAGATGTTTCAACCTTGGCGAAACGGTCCTCGCCGGATGGAGGAGGCGAGTTCGGCTCAGGCGCGATTGCTTCGCCGCCCGGCAATTGACTTGCTCCCGCTCGCTCCACCGCAACCCAGTCTTGGATTCTTCTCCGCGCGTGATCCTTAACCGAAACGAACTGCAGTCCGGCGGTTCGTTTTGAATCGGAGAGCCAGACCACGCGTCCGGTTGCTTCAATCGGCGTCGCACGATAGGCGAGCTGAAGGGAAAGATCGAGCGTATCGTCAAGTCCTAGAGCTTCACCGACCGAGAGCTCCAAGCCGCTCTCGCTCAAGTTCAAGACGATGCCGCCGTTTTCCTCTCCCACTTTGACGTAGGCCACCGAGGAGGGGCGATAGCGTGGGTAAACGCGGCGTTCCGCGCTTCGCCGAGAACCTACACCATGACCGTTTGCCTTTTGAGGCATGCGACTGTTCGGGCGGGCGAGTGCAGTGTGCCATCGGCCAGCGTGAAAAAGCAACGCAAACACGGAAGGAAAAGCGAATTCTATTTGGGTGATACAGCCAAGAATTCGAAGAACAACGCATTGCTCGGCGGGAGCAAAATCCTACCAAGACTAATTGCGAACGATTTCTGCATTGTTGCCAGGAGCAACGAGCCGCATCAGCCGCCCGTTATCGAGATAGAGATCGATTTCCAGGTCGGTGGTCTTCACTGTAAGTTCTTCGAGCTTCTTGCCGCTGACGTCTTGCATTCCGAGCGAATCGACCGTGACGGTGCCCGGCGTCAGTTCCTGCGGTACGAGGACTGAAAAAGTCTGAGGTCCCTTCTTCTCGCCATCGTACAAATGCGCAAGCACCGCGTACTGGTGGTAGAGATTGTTGTCGAGCACCGCGATGGGCGACGAGTTGAACGTAAACTGCTGTGTATAGGGCTTCGCGCCCTCCATCTGAGTTTCAATCGTGGCGGTCAGGTTGCTAAAACTGATTGCTGCGGATGCTTTTTTCTTTCCCTCCGTCGACCATTGGTAGTGCACCGGGGTGCCGTCCGCGTGAAACTGCAGGGTTCCCGAGATATGCACGGGCCCATCGGGACTTTGCACCTCCGAAGTGCCGTGTGCGAACCAATCGCTGCCGTTCGGACCTATCTCGAATTCCTCCCGTCCCACCTGCTGGCCATTGACCAGGATTTTGAACGTTCCTTTGTCAGGGACCAGGGCCGACGTATTCGATGGCGCCGCGCCGACGTCTGCCCTTCGAGCTAGGAAGGCTGCGGCGACAGCAATTGCCAGGCCCATAGCCAGTGTGAACGTCATGCCTTTCCGGGATTTCATCACGCGGTCACCTTGGAGAAGATTCCCAGCGCTAGAATCTGCTCCATGACTTTCCATGGATCGGTGTCGCTTTCCACCCGATATTCGGAAGCCTCATAGGTCGGCCGTCGCTCTTCATACAACCGCCGAAAACTGGCCTCGTCACGAAACAGCGGGCGATCGGTGATCTGCGCACAGCGGCGCAGAAGTTCCTCAACCGGGCAGCGCAGCCAAATGAGTGTGGCCGCCTTTTCTCGGAGAAGCGCCAGATTCTGCTGTTGGGAGATCGTGCCGCCCCCGAGTGAAACGATGCGCGGTTTCGCGTTTTCGTCGGACTCAGCAAGGATCCGGCTCAGCTGCTCGGTTTCGACTCTGCGAAATTCCGCTTCGCCCGCCCGCGCGAAAATCTCCGGGATCGTGCAGCCGCACGCTTCCATGATGCGGCGATCGAGATCGATGTGCGTCCAGCCAAGCTGACCGGCCACCATGCGTCCGACCGTGGATTTCCCGCTGCCCATGAATCCAGTCAGGCACACGATTCTGCGAGAGCGATTCTCAGCCGTCATGGAGTTTGGATGTGAAGCGCGTCGCTGAAACGTGTTCTCAATCGCGCTTCAGGATGTTGATTGTACCATCGAAGGAACTGAGCTCGACCTTGGCGCGCCCTGTGTTCATCGAGCCGAAAAGCGCATTGCCGACTCGCGAGGCAACATGATGATGTGCGGACGGCGTCAGCGTCAGCTGATTGTTCACGCGCCCCTTGAGCGATCTGGCGCTGAGGTCAAAGGAATCCGCCGGAGAGAACTTCACGTCGATCACGCCGCTGTAATTCTTCAGCTGATAGATGCCTTCCGGCAGGAATTGCCCATTGAAGGAAATATTGCCTTCCGAAGTCTGAGCGCGAACGTTGTAGCTGCGCAAATCGATGAACCGAAAATTCCCGCTGATGGAGGAGGCTTCAATTCGTCCCGCGCACCGTGCGCATTGGAGGGAACCATCGACCGTTTTTACGGTCAGATATCCGCCCACGTCCTCAATCGTGACGTCCGCTGCGATCGTTTCTACGTTCATGTCGCCCTGAACGTTCGAAACGTTCACGCCGCCAGAATCATCGTGAATCTGCAGTTCCGTGTCCTGCGGCACGCTGATTTCGAAATCTGCCTTGAGGTCGGCCGGAGAAGAATTGTCCGCAATTTGCCGCGTCACAACCTCTACACGGTTCCCGGTCTGCTCCGCATCGACTTCCACGCGATCCGTGGCCCTTTGCGCGACGACCATCACCTCCGATTTCGTCCATGCGCGCACCGTCACCATGCCCGTCGGATTGTGAATTGTGACCACGGCCTTCGGTTCGACTTTAAAGTGGCGTTCTAGGCGATCAGCAAGTGCGGGAGCGGCAGTCAGCAGCAAGAAGCCGGGCACCAGCACACCGGCATTTCTCCAGTTGCGTTGACTTCGAAGAGAGACTAGGGCGCTCATCGACCGTCTCCGCGCTCGGCAATTTCGGCGAGGAGGTCCGCCTTCTGTTCGTAGGCGTCGTACAAGAAATCTCGTGCGTCTTCGCTTTCGGGTTCTTCCTGCACGCTTTTTTCACACAAAGCTATGTAGTTGTCAACAATCGCGAGGTTTTTCTCTAGTGAAGCTGCAATCGCTGGATCGGGATCGCCCATAGCGAGGGTCGCATGTTCGGCGGAATCGAGACTGGCGCTGAACGCGGGAGCAGAAAGCCGATTCACCTGCCGGTATCCCGGAATCGAGAGCGCAGCGCCAACGGCCACCAAAGCGACCAAATAGGCGCCGGCCAGTGCCGGCCGTGGAACCGGGGAAAACACGCCACCAAGCCAAGATCGAAGTCCGCCAGCCCATCCGTGGGTCTCACCTTGGATCAGTCCTTCTTGTTCGAGCCGCGCACGTACCGAAGTCCAAACGCGCTCCGGCGGAGCCGCGTCGGTTTCCATCGAACGAGCGATCGTTTGAATCGAGTCGAGATCTTCCATCAAGCCGCGGCAGCTCGGACACCCCTGAAGATGAGCCGCTGACTCTGCCGGCCGCTCGCCTTCCAGCCACTGCTCGAGTCGATTCACGAATTCGTTACATCCGGCCATACCCATAACTAATCCTCGCTCCCAGAGGCGTTGCCCAGAGCCCGTCGTTCCTCACGTGCTTTGTCACGCACCTCTTCGTGGAGCAGCTCGCGCAGCCGCATCCGCGCCTTGTGCAATTGCGATTTCGAATTGCCGATCGAACAATCCATAATCTCCGCAATCTCGTTGTGTTCGTACCCCTGCACATCGTGCAGGACGAACACCGCCTTATATCCCGGCGGCAACTGATCCACAGCGCGCTGCAAGTTCACCCGATCCAGCGATCCGCTCAATTTCAGATCGGCCGTGCCGAAATCCCGCCGCGGACCGCCGGATTCATCGTCCGGCTCGGTGACCTGTTCGAGCGACGTTTCCTTGCCTGACTTCTTACGCAGCTTCATCAACACGACATTCACGGCCAACCGGTGAAGCCATGTCGAAAACGCCGATTCGCCGCGAAATGTGGAGATCTTGCGGAAGAGTTGCAGGAATGCTTCCTGCGTTAGATCTTCTGCCTCGGCTGTATTCCCCACCATTCGAAGGCACAGCGAATACACTCTGCGACTGTGCAAGCGATATAGCCGCTCAAACGCCGCTGGATCACCTCGCTGGGCGAGCCGGATCAGCTCGGATTCCGGCACGTCTCCAGTCTCGGTTCGTCTCGTTCGGGCCACGCTACCCGTCGGGACGCATCACCCATTGCGATGCGCCAGCCTCCCTGTGAGTTGTACTACCTGTGCCTTCGCGGTAAATGCAATAAGCGTGCGTCAGGCACAGCACTTTCTAATCGATGACTACGCCCTATGAAGAGGGCAGGGCTTGAGTCTCGCTTATTTTCTTCTGAATTGCACCTAGGTCCAGACGGGAACGGAACAGATCAAGCAGGTGAAAGGCCCGGTTTGACCGCCGCGTGCCGCGGTTCGATAATCGGCGCGACGTCCAGTTCGGTGCTGAGGCCGGCCAATTGTTCCGATGGCAGAATTCGCAGAAATGACTTCAGCACGACCTCGGTTTCGCGAAGACAGGTATTGAAGTCATAGTGAAGGCATTCGAGCCTCTCCCAACAATCGGAGGGCTGCGTAGCCAGCCCCTTGGCGATGTCCCCTGCTGCTTCCCGAAACTCGCCTGACAGATGATCCACCGTTTCCGAGAGAATCCGCAGCTTGTGAAAGAATCTCGAGCGGTGCCCAAACAGAATGTGGTGCAGGATGCTGTTCCAGGAAGCCGCGCTTCGCCCCGTGTTGCCGCGGAAGAAATTCGTATTCAAGGGTTCCACACAGGGGAGATCCCTCAGGCGCCGTGCTCGAGTGGTCAGAGTCTCGCACAGGAAATTGAGGGCCCCGCCCAGTCGCTCGAGCAGCTCCGCCGCAATCGAGACTTGCTGCCTTGCGCACACCAGTTCGCCGCGCGCGCGAAACGAAACAGCATCGTCCAGCGCGATGCTCATCATCGCATAGGTGCATTCCCACTGCCGCACAAGCGCCTCAAACGTGCGCGCCTTCTCGCGAGGCAGAGCGGTAATCCAATCCTCGCAGACATTCCGATGCGCAGACTGAAACTTGCTTCGCCTAGAGAACATGGTGTGGGTCCCTGAGTGCGTCCGGCAGTATACCATCGCTTCGGGTTTCGTGGTTTGTTGACGCTTCTTCGAGTGTCTAGTTATACTTCGCTCGGCTCACCGGCTGCGCCCTCCGTCGATGAAAGGACTGCCCGTTGGAATTTGAACCACTCGATCAGTATCAGCACCGCCGCAAAAAACTGACCGAAATCGAGGCTCTCGGCTACCCTGTTTACCCTCATAACTACAGCGGCACCCATACGTTGCGCCAGGTGGTCGAAGGCTTTCAAGAACGTACAGCCGAGCAGCTAAGTGCGGAGCCGGTTGCCGTAAAGGTCGCCGGTCGGATTGTCGCGCTGCGGCCCCACGGCAAGGCGGCCTTCCTTCATCTGGCTGGCGACGGAGCCCGATTGCAGATTTACATTCGACTGGACATCGTCGGAGCAAAGGCCTTTGAGCTGTTCAAGCTCCTGGACCTTGGCGACATCATCGGCGTTTCCGGCGAGCTTTTCCGCACGAAGACAAACGAGCTGACCGTCCGAGTGCAGAACCTCGCATTGCTCACCAAATCCCTGTTGCCGCTGCCGGAAAAGTGGCATGGACTCGCCGATGTCGAGATGCGCTATCGTCGCCGCTATCTCGATCTGATCGTCAACGAACCCGCCCGCAAAATCTTTGTGCGCCGCGCGCAGATTATTCGGGAATTTAGGAGGTTTTTGGACGAACGCGGCTACCTCGAAGTCGAAACACCGATGATGCATCCGATTCTGGGCGGAGCTGCGGCGCTGCCCTTTGTCACTCATCACAACCGTTTCGACATGGACCTATACCTGCGTATCGCGCCTGAGCTCTATCTGAAGAGGCTTGTCGTTGGCGGGCTCGATCGCGTCTACGAGATCAATCGCAATTTTCGCAACGAAGGAATCGACGCAATCCATCAGCCCGAATTCACCATGTTGGAGTTTTATCAGGCCTACAGCAGCGGATACGAACTGATGGATTTGACTGAGGAAATGTTGCGAGTCCTGGCACAGAGAATCTGCGGCACCACGAAATTGAAGTATGGTGAAACCGAACTCGATTTCGGCCACTTCGAGCGCGTCTCGATGCGCGAGGCCGTCGCGAAATTTTGGCCCACAAGCGCGGGACCGCCACCCACCCAAGAGGAACTTGCGCAAAAAGGCGGACCGAAAAATCTCGCCTCGCGTTACAACGATTGGGCCCGCTCGGGCCACGCTGACCCGATCGCGGCCATCGATCAGTCGTCCGACGGCGAATTGATCGGCGAGCTTTTTGAAGCTGTCGCGGAACAGCACCTCATCCAGCCCACATTTGTCTACGATTTCCCGGTCGACATTTCGCCGCTCGCCAAGCGTCGCGCCGACGATCCCTCTCTCACCGAGCGCTTCGAACTCTTCATCGCCGGCATGGAAATCGCCAACGGTTTTTCCGAGCTCAACGATCCGGATGATCAGGAACGCCGTTTTCGCGCCCAAGTCGAAAAGGGCGGGCAGGAGGCGCCGAAAGAGGTCGACGTCGATTACATTCGCGCCTTGAGCCACGGATTGCCGCCTACGGCCGGCGAGGGAATCGGCATCGACCGCCTGGTCATGCTGCTGACCGATTCTCACGCGATCCGCGAAGTCATCCTGTTTCCGTTGCTCCGCGCCGATTCCGGCGAGAGTCCCTCCTCAAGCGGAGCCGCCGCTACTGAAAGCGAAACAAGAAAATGACATTCGAGTGGCTGGTGGCGCTGCGGTATCTGCGCTCGCCGTATCGCCCGGCCGTTTTGCGTCTTGTGACGCTCCTGGCGATTTTGGGTGTCGCCGCTGGCGTCACCACGCTCGTTATCGCGCTCTCGATGAACACCGGTTTCCGCCAGGCGATCCGCGATCGTCTGCTGAGCGTCACGGCTCATGTGAATCTGAAGCCGATCAATCCAGAAGGCATTCGCGACTACCAGGCTCTCATCGCGAAGTTGAGCGGCACGCCCGGCGTCCGCTCGATCGAGCCTGCGGTCTACAACACCGTTCTGTTTTCTTGCGGCGGTCGTGCTCGGGGACTCGTTCTCAAGGGTGTCGATCCGGATCTGGCAAAGAAAGCCGGCGAGGCACTCCAGCACATTTCCGCTGGGAGCGCCGATTTCACGCCAAAGTCCGATGGAATTCCGGTCGTGTTGGTTGGCAAGATTCTGTCTGAGGAATTGAAGGTCGAGGTTGGCGATTATGTGACGCTCACCAGCCCGCAGGGAAATCTCACGCCCTTCGGCCTCTTGCCCCGCGCAAAGCGCTTTCGAGTGGGAGGAATTTTCGATTCCGGCTTTTACGACTACGACGCGAACTGGGGCTTCGTCACGCTTGCGTCCGCGCAGGCTCTGGCTGGCGTCGGCGATGTCGTCAGTCTGCTCGAAGTGCGTGTCGACAAACTGGACGATGCGCGCGCCATCGCCGACGATCTTGTCCGCCGCGCTGGTGCCGGTTTCATGACGACGACGTGGATGGACGAAAATCGCGCGCTCTTTCGCGCGCTGAGTCTCGAAAAGTTGGTCACCGCAATCTTCATCGGATTGATTACCTTCGTCGCGGGGCTCAACATTCTCGTTGTTCTCACCATGACCGTGACCGATCGCGCGCGCGACATCGCAGTCCTCATGGCCATGGGTTCTCGCCGCGCTCAAATTCGCCGAATCTTCCTACTGCAAGGCCTCGTCGTGAGCCTCGCTGGGATTGCGGCGGGATTGGTAGCCGGGTACGGGCTCTCTTGGATTGCGAATCGCTGGCGTTTGATTCCGCTGAATCCCGATGTGTACGCGATTCCCTACGTACCGTTTCACGCGAATGGATTCGATGCCATCTGGATTGCATTCGCAGCGCTCGCGATCAGCATGGCTGCAACGATTTTCCCCGCACGCTCGGCCGCGCGCATTTTGCCAGTTGAAATTCTCCGCTTCGAATAGATCGCAGCCTCTAACCTCTCGTTCTGCGAGCAATTTGATTTTTGAATCTGTCCGATAGGCCCGCCCTTACGATTTTTTCCCTGCGGTTTTTGCAGGATTCGCACCGTCAGGCCACTTCGCCGCGTGGTAAAATAAGTGTGGTTGGGGCGCGATCCGGGTGGCCGAAATGCGGCACTTTATAGGGTCAGGCGAAAGGGAAGTTGCCGGGGGAAAGTGGGAAATTATTAGGATTTCCGCCTCGCACGCGCCGAACTTCAAACGTTGCATCAAAAGGACATACGGAAGCCCCTATTCGGCATCTAACGTGAGATAGGCAGATCGATGTCGAGCGTGTCCAATACGGGTATTGCTGTTCAGGACGTCCCCGCCGGGGACGTCTTGCCTTCCCAAGCCGTCCTGCGCGTTGAGAATCTTCGCAAGTCCTTCCGCTCCGGTGACCAGGAAATTGTGCCCTTGGACGGAATCAACTTTTCGGTGGAGCGCGGAGAGATCCTTTCGATCGTGGGCCCATCCGGAACGGGCAAAAGCACGCTTTTGCACTTGCTGGCCGCGCTGGACACTCCAACAAGCGGTGCAGTATACTTCGCTCGAAATTCGCTTCAAGATTTTCGAGAGGCAGAACTGGCGGCATATCGCAACCGCGCGGTTGGTTTTGTGTGGCAGCGGCACCATCTGCTGCCGGATTTCACAGCCGCCGAAAATGTCGCGATGCCCCTGCTGGTTCAGGGCGGACCCCTCGATCGATCGCTGCAGACGGCGGGTGAGTGGCTTGCCGAAGTGGGGCTTGCCGGTCGCGCAGGGCAGCGCGCCGGAGAGCTTTCCGGAGGAGAACAACAGCGCGTCGCCATTGCGCGTGCGCTCATCAATCATCCGACGGTGCTTCTGGCGGACGAGCCCACAGGCGATCTAGATGAACGAAATGCCGAAGCGATTTTCGGACTGATCGAGCGGCTCCATCGATCTCACCACCTGACCTCGATTCTCGCGACGCATAATCTGTCGCTGGCGCGCCGCACGGATCGTGTTTTTGCGCTTGAGCACGGAAAGCTTGCTCGGAGCGCGGAAATTCTCGCTGCCGCATCAACGGAAGCGGGCATTGGGGCCGGAACCCCGGGAGGGCGTGCGTAACCCGTGTTCGAACGCTACACAGAAAAGGCTCGTCGGGTGATCTTTTTTGCGCGATATGAGGCCAGCCAATACGGCAGCCCCTACATCGAGACGGAGCACTTGTTGCTCGGTCTCTTGCGCGAGGATAAGGCTCTTGCGAACCGCTTCTTGCGCACCCATGGCTCGATCGAATCCATCCGCAAAGAAATTGAATCGCGCATCACTGTGCGCGAAAGGATCTCCACGTCGGTAGAAGTGCCTCTCAGTCAGGAATGCAAGCGCATTCTGAATTACGCGTCAGAAGAAGCAGAGCGTCTGGGTCACAAACACGTCGGAACTGAACATCTTCTCCTGGGAGTCCTGCGGGAGGAAAAATCCTTTGGTGCCGAAATCCTTATCGAAAGGGGATTGCGGCTTTCAACCGTGCGCGAAGAAATGTCGCGCAGCGCGGGGGGAGAGAAGGTGCCTGTGAACCGGCCAAAAGAAGCTTCGCTACTTTCTGAATTCAGCCGCGATCTCACCCAGGCGGCGATGGAAGGTCAGCTCGATCCGCTCGTTGGAAGAGAACGCGAGCTTGAGCGCGCGATTCAGATTCTCTGCCGTCGCACGAAAAACAACCCTGTCCTGATTGGCGAGCCGGGCGTCGGTAAGACCGCAATCGTCGAGGGCTTGGCCCAGCGCATCGCCGACGGCGATGTTCCGCCGTTTCTAGCCGACAAAAGAATTCTTTCACTCGACCTCTCCTTGATCGTCGCCGGAACCAAGTATCGCGGCCAGTTCGAAGAGCGCCTAAAGACGATCATGAAGGAGCTGATGGAAAGCCAGAACGCCATCGTCTTCATCGATGAGCTGCACACGCTTGTGGGCGCCGGCTCCGCGGAAGGCTCGCTCGACGCGGCGAATATCTTGAAGCCCGCGCTGAGCCGCGGCGAAATTCAGTGCATCGGTGCGACGACTCCGGGTGAATATCGCAAATCCGTCGAGAAAGATCGCTCGCTCGAGCGCCGTTTCCAGGCGGTCAAAGTTTCGGCGCCAAACGAGGAAGAAACCATCCGCGTTTTGCAGGGTGTTCGCGATCGTTACGAGAAATTCCACGCCGTCAGCTACACGGAAGAAGCGATTCGCTACGCCGTCTATCTCTCGAATCGGTATATTCCAGACCGTTTCCTCCCGGACAAGGCGATCGATCTTTTGGACGAAGCCGGAGCGCGCGTAAAACTGCGCCAGGCGATGCTCCCCGATGAGGTCTCCGAAGTGCAAAAGCGGGTGAAATTCATCACGCACCGCATGGAAACGGCCATTGCCAATCACGAATTCGAAAAGGCGCGTTTCTATTCAGAGGAAGAGCGCAAGGAAAAAGAGCATCTGCGCATGCTACGTGAAAAGCTCAAGATCGATGATTCCACCACCGGCGTCGTCAATCGCGAGGATATCGAAGAGGTCGTCGCGCGCTGGACTGGCATCGCCGTCACTTCGATCAAGGAAGACGAGCAGCAGAAGTTGATGCGCATCGAGGACGAGCTGCACCGCCGCATCGTCAGCCAGGATCGCGCCATCACGTCTCTTGCTCGCGCAATTCGTCGCAGCCGCGCAGGCTTGAAAGCCCCCGGACGCCCGGTCGGCTGCTTCTTGTTCCTCGGTCCTACCGGCGTCGGCAAAACGGAAGTCGCGCGCAGGCTCGGCGAGTTCCTGTTCGGTAGCGAGAAATCCCTGATCCGCTTCGACATGTCGGAGTACATGGAGAAGCATTCGGTGTCGAAATTGATCGGCGCGCCTCCAGGATACGTCGGATACGAAGAGGGCGGTCAATTGACCGAACGCGTCCGCCGCACACCCTACTCCGTGATCCTGCTCGACGAAATCGAAAAGGCGCATCCGGACGTTTACAACATTTTGCTGCAGGTTTTCGAGGATGGCCAGTTGACCGACGGGCTAGGGAATACCGTCGACTTCCGGAACACCATCATCATCCTGACGTCGAACATCGGGGCACGGCAGTTGCAGAAGCAGTCGGGTCTGGGCTTTCAGTCTGCCGACGAACTCTCTGTCGTGAAAAGTCAGGACGAAATGGTGATGGGCGAAGTGAAGCGAGTCTTCAATCCGGAGTTTCTCAACCGGCTCGACGAGGTGATCCTGTTCAATTCGCTTACGGACAACGATCTCCTGCTCATCATCGATCTGCTCGTGGGGCAGATCAATGAGACTCTGGTGCACCGCCAGGTTCAGATTGCCATGACTCATGAGGCGCGCCAGTGGATTCTCGAGAAGACCTGCAGTGATCGCAACTACGGCGCGCGGCCCCTGCGGCGCGCGTTGCAGAAGTACGTCGAAGATCCACTGTCGGAAGCATTGATACAGGGCGGGCTGCAAATACCTGCAACGCTGGAAGTGTATCTCTCCGGTGATGGCCTCGCATTCCGTCCCGTAGTAGAAGCAACCCCGGTGGCCCACTAAGAATCCTACACGCGCTAGCCGGGTCCAAAAAGATCTGGCGGGGGAGCACGAAATCTTGGGCGGGATACTGCGGCCTTGAGCCAACTCAAGGCCGCGAGCAGGAAGATTTTTCTGCGCGCATTCCAAACCGCCGCCCTGGTGTGTCTAGTCTCGCTCGCCTACGGCAAACTCCTTTGGGCTCAGCAGGAAAATACTCAGCCTCAATATATCATCACGCGTATTGAGTTTGACGGCACGCGCCGCATTCAGCGCGATACGCTCCGTGCCCGCATTTTTTCGCGCGTCGGCGATCCTTACACGGCAGACGCCGTGCGCCGCGATTTTCAGGCCCTTTGGAATACGCAATTTTTCGAAGACATCCGCCTTGAGGTCGAAGACGACCCGAATAACCCGCTTGGAAAGATTGTCATCTTCCATCTCACCGAGCGCCCGATCATTCGCCGCATCGAATACAAGGGCAACAAATCGATCACCGAGTCCGACATTCTGGACGCATTTAAAGACAAAAAAGTCGGCCTAAGCGTCGAAAGCCAGTTTGATCCCACCAAGATCAAGCGCGCCGAAGTCATTATCAAGGAACTGCTTGCCGAGCACGGCCGCCAGTTCGCCACCGTGAAGCCGACCTACGAGCGCATTCCCGCAACGAATGCCGTGAAGCTCGTCTTCAATATCAATGAAGGCCCGAAAGTAAAAGTCGGCACGATTACTGTCGTCGGGAACCACGCCTTCTCCACGCGCAAAATTATTCGCTCGATGCGGCATGACCGGCCCTACGGCATCCCGCTCTATTTCTTTGACATCCCTGTCATGGCCAAGACCTACAACAAGGACAAACTCGAGGAGGATCTGGAAGTCGGGGTCCGCGGCCTTTATCAGGATCACGGGTACTTCAAAGTCGTCGTCGATGCGAAGGACATGAAGACGGTCGACCTCAATAAGAGCGGTATCCCGTTGCCGATCCCCGGCATCGGATCGCAACACGGCAAGGCGACAAACATCGTGGTCTCGATCCAAGAAGGCCAGCAGTACCGTATGGGCAAGCTCACCTTCCGCAGTTCCGATCCTGATCAGGGCCTGATCTTCAAGCCGGACGTTTTGGCTCGCATCTTCCCGCTCAAGGAAGGCGACATTTTCGACGCCGACAAAATCCGTAAATCGCTTGAAAATTTCAAAAAACTCTACGGCGAATACGGCTATATCGACTTCGTTGCCGAGCCCGAATTCGATGTCCACGATGACACAAAACTCGTGAACCTTTCGCTCGCCTTCGACCAGCAGAAACAGTTCTTCGTCCGCCGCATCGAGTTTTCCGGCAACACCACCACGCGCGACAAAGTCATCCGCCGCGAACTCCTCCTTGACGAAGGCCAGGTCTTCAACAACCGGCTCTGGGAACTCAGCCTCCTGCGCTTGAATCAGCTCGGCTACTTCGATCCGATCAAGCCGGAAAACGCCGAACTCAAGCGCAACATCAAGGCCGGCACGGTTGACATTCGCCTGAAGGTCAAGGAAAAAGGCAAGCAGTCGATCAGCTTCTCGGGCGGCGTCAGCGGACTCGCCGGAAGCTTCGTCGGATTCTCCTATCAGACGAACAATTTCCTCGGCCTTGGCGAGACGCTCACGCTTTCGGCCCAAGTCGGTAACATCCAGACCAGCATTCAATTCGGCTTCACCGAGCCGTATCTATTCGACCGCCCGATCTCCACAGGCTTCACGATTTTCGCGACGAAATTCGATTACAACACCGCGCGCCAGGAAGGAATTCTCGCCGGCCAGCCCATCGCAATCGATCCGGCGTTGCAGGAAAACTACAACACGAATTCGAAAGGCTTCACCATTTTCGCCAGTTACCCACTGCGGAAACTGTCTTTCACCCGCATTGGCGTGAACTACGGATGGTCCACCACAGACATCACGCCGTTTAGCCAGGCAGCCACGCTGCTGTTCGAATTCACCAAATATACGAGCCTCGCGGGCCCGAGCGCGTTGAACGGTATTCGCGTCAGTCAGATCACCCCGACGATCACGCACGATACGCGCGACAATCCGCTGAACCCGACCCACGGCAAGAGCTATTCGATCGGGGCCTCCTTTGCCGGCGGCCCGCTGCAAGGCAATGTCGATACGATCAGCACCGTGTTCGATACGTCCTATTTCCATCCGACCTACCATCACCGCAACGTCATCGCACTGCACTTCAAGGGATCGTTCGTTTCCGGCTATGGCGGCAAAGAGATCCCGCCTCAAAACCGCTATTACGCCGGTGGCGAGCAGGACGTTCGGGGCTTTGACTTCTACACGATCTCGCCGTTCGTTTTTATTCCCTTCTCGACCTCTACGACCATCACGTACTTCGATCCTCAGCGTCTCACCGCGCAAGGATTGCCGAGCGCCGTCGCGCTGCCCGTAAATGTCCTAGAGTTCGTCCCGATCCGCCCCGGCGGCGACACGCAAGCGATTGCAAACTTCGAGTACCGCATCCCGATCTACCAGAATTACGTTTCTCTCAGCATCTTCAACGATTTCGGCGTCGTCGGAATTCTTCGCCCGAATCAGTTGCAGCTCGATCCGTCCGCGACGGCTTTATTGCAGCAGCAATATCCGAACCCCGACTTCCCGTGCCCCGGTGTGAACTGCATCACGATTCCTCACAATTTGCAGATTGCCCCGGACACCAACTTTCATCCGCACGCTTCGGCCGGCTTGGAGCTGGACGTCCAGATCCCGATCATTCAAGCGCCTTTCCGCATCTATTACGCGTACAATTACTTCCGCTTCGATCGGACTGTCGAGCCGCCTCTCGGGGGATTCTACATTCCGCCAGACGAGCGTCTGGCACTGCAGCAACTGGGCGTGTTTCAGTCGCAGGTCGTTCCGGACATACAGAATTTCCTGATTACGACGCGGTCGTCTCAGGCCATCGCGCCCAGTTTGTTTGAGGCGGCGCGGACTTTGCGTTTTGCAGTGAGCCGGACGTTCTAGGAATCCGTCGGCGGCGAGAACGAATCAGGCGGTCGTTCCGCGGTTACCGCGAACCTGACCGCTGTGGTTGGAGGAATCATGAAAGCGTGGGGATGGGTGGCGCTGATGGCGCTCGTAGCTCTGATAGCAGGTTGCGGCGGAAACTCCACGCCGGTCGCGGTGACCATCACCTCGACAACCACTGGCGCGACCACAAACTCGATCACGCTTCTCCAGAGCACTTCCGCTCAGTTCCTGGCCACCGTAACGGGCGCATCGTCCAACATCGTGTTCTGGCAAGTTTGCATGCCATTTACAGCAACCGCGCAAAATCCGTCGCCGACGAACTGTACGCAGGGCGTGGGCGTGAGCCAGTGCACGAATATTCCGAAGGTTTCAAGTCCTCTCACCGGTTTCGGCACGATCACGATCAACGGCCTCTACACCGCCCCTCCTGCGCCCACCACACCCGACACTTTCTTGATCGTCGCCACGAGCTGCGTGGATTCGACGAAGTTTGGGACTTTCAACGTCACGATTGATTCGGGCGTCCGCGTGAAGATCGTTCCAACCTCGGCTACGGTCGGTGAGAACGAAACATATCAGTTCACCGCAACCGTAACCGGCACGCAAAACACCGCGGTCTCCTGGCAAGTCTGCACCGCTGGCGCGAACGGCGCACTCTCGAATTGCGCCGCCACGGGAAACCCGGGCGGCAATATCAGCCCGAGTGGTTTATTCAGCGCTCCCACCAGCGCCCAAAGCGCGGCCATCGAAGCAATCTCATCCGCGGATCAGAATCAGACCGCGACGGCGACTGTCGCCGTGGTCGCAGAGACTGCTCCCACACTCTCGACCACCACCCCCCCGATCGAACCGACAAAGACGGCGCAAGGCTCTGTTCAGCAGGATGTCTACCTCTCGGGAACAGGCTTCATCTCGACCACGAACGTGATCGTGTCCGGTCAGATCCTTCCGACGAGTGATTTCGTCCTTCTCAGTGGCGATTTGATCCGCGTCACGATTCCCGGCTCCTTCTTGACCAATGCGGGCTCGATCCTTGTGGGTGTGCAAGATCAGAAGGGAAATCCACCTTCGACCGCAACGCTAGATGTCGATCCCGTTCGTCCGGCGCTCGTCAGCGATACTCCTGACAGTGTGCCGCAGAGTAGCGCGGCGACTCCAACGGTCCTGCTGACAGGAGGTTTCTTCTCCCCCAGCGCAACGACGGCGACCTTCAATGGGCAGCCCATAGCCGCCACGGTTAACAGCAGCCGTCAATTGTCGTTAGCGATTGCGAGCGGCAGTCTTGCGGTTCCGGGACTATACCCGATCACCGTCCAGAACTCGGGTCTCCCCCTCGGCACACCATCGCTTGCTGCCCTGAACCTGGGCGTTACTCCGCTTGCCAGCAGCATCGGCGGGTCAGCCATTAATCCGCCGATCAGTGTCGGTGCCGCCCCGTCCGCAATAGCCATCGATCAAGCCGATGGCTACGCCCTTATCGCCAACACGAACAGCAATTCCGTTTCGGTCATCGATCTCACCAAGCCCACTCCGTCTGTAATCGCAACCATCCCTGTGGGCAACAAGCCCACGGGAATTGCTGTAGACGACCTGCTTTCAAGGCCCGTAGCCCTGGTCGTGGATAGTGCGGACCAGATGGTGGTAGCGATCGATGTGCGGTCAGGCATCGTTTTGGGTTCCCTTTCTGTGAGCCTCGGCAGCACCATTCCTGCTGTTTTGCCTTTTTCAGTCGGAATCAACCCCATCACGCATCGCGCCATAGTCGCCTATCAATCGACGAACCAGGCCGCTGTTCTTGACCTGTGCCCACCTCCCCTTCCAGGCCCTTGCACTGGTGTGCCCACGACATTTCAGACGATCGCGGGCACGCCAACCACTTCGTTTGGCACCGGAACCAATCCCGCCATCGCGATCGATCCGCAATTGAACTGGGCTCTCGTCACGCCCGGCGGCGCCGGCTCGGTAAACATTGTCGACTTGGGCGTCACCGCGAACGCCACCACCGGATGGACCACTACGCGCGCCCCGCGAGTCGTTGCCAACATCTCGATTTCTACGACGGCGCAAGGCGTCGGCCTTGATACCGAGACACACGAGGCTTTCGTGAGCGATCCGCTCGGCGGCACGCTCACCACCTTCAGTTTGCTCAACTTCGACGTCACGTCCGTCATGACCGGGGCATCAATCTTCAACACCAAAGGCTTCGGAGCCGCAGCCGTTAATTCACTCGATAGCGTCGGTATCTCGGTCAGTGGCAGCACGCCCGCCGCCAGCGCCGTCATCGTCAATCTGCAGAACGCCAACGTGTTGCAGACAGTGGGCGGATTTGCAGGCAATTCGAACCTCACCGCCGTCGCTGTGGATTCAGTCAAAAATGAAGCTGTCGCTGTTGATCAGGCCAATGGCACCGCCTATGTCATTCCGCTCGGTCCGGCTCTCAAGCCACTGCAAATCACCGAAGCTTCTCATCCGATCATCTTCGGCGGGCCCGATCCCGCTGGCGTCACGGTCACGATCAACGGTTCCGGATTCGTTGCCGGTTCCCAAGTCTTGTTGGATGGCATAGCCCTGCCGACAGCCGACGTAAGCTTCGACAATTCCCACCCCAGCCAAATCATCGCCAATATCCCGGGCGGTAACGGGAGTCTTCTAACTCAGCCGAGACGCTTCGCCCTTCAGATCGAAAATCCGGATCTGTCGGTATCGAACGTCGCCGGCATTGCTGTCGTGCAAGCGGTTCCGGTCGGCGCCTCCCCGGTCGGTGTTGCCGTCGATACCGATCGCGATCTGGCCATCGTCACCAACTCCGTGGACGGCACAGTCTCTTTGGTCGCACTAACCACGCTAACTCCTGTCGGCAGCACGCAAACCCCGGCTGGTGCGATCGGGTTGATTCCGGGTGCAGGCGCAATTACCGTCGGCACAACGCCGGAGGGGGTGGCCTCTCTGCCACGCGCAGGGCTCGCCCTTGTCGCGAATAACGGCAGCAACAATGCCACGATCGTCGACGTTACTCAGACCAGGAGCCCTCAAACCGTCGCCCTTTGTGGTTCCAGTTGCACCGGGCCCATCGGCGTGACCATGGACCAGGACACGGCGACCGGTTACATTGCCGATTCGAATCTCAGCAACGACCCGACCTCACTCGGAATTGTCTCAAGTGTTGATATGGCGTCGGGCGCTGCGGGCACCACCGATTCCATCGATCACAATCCGGTTGACGTGGCCGTTGATCCGAATCCGTTCTTCCCGTACTTGGCCGTTGCCACCGACTCGTCCACAAGCATCATTGATTTCCTGGATACATCGACCGGTGGGAGCCTTGTCGGCCGCGCCTCGGGCCTGGCGAATCCGACGGGGATTATTTTTGATCCCGTGAATCAGGTTTTCTTGGTCACCGATAGCACGCTGAATGAGATCAGCCTGATTGACCCGACCACCTTCCTGGCGACTCCGGTTCGTGTCGGAATTGGTCCAACTTCGCTCGATTACAATTACCAGGCCAGCACCCTGGTGACGGCGAATACGATTAGCGGCACGATGTCGGTTTTGTCGTACGTCTGCCCTCCGTCCCCGGCTGCTCCAGCCTGCCTGGGCCCGCAGGTCAGCGCCGTCATCGGTCTCGGCGGCAATCAGACCACAGCGCCGGCCTTGGGAGCGGCCTCGATCGCGGTCGATCCGATTCTTAACCTGGCCGTGCTGGTGGATGAAGACAACAATCAGGTTTTGCTGGTTCCCTTACCTCACTGAGTTTCTGTGAGGCAACCAACGCAGCTTGACCATGTTCTTATTTGGCGGCTATAATTCGCGATTTCGATTTCACCGAAAACTCTCAACGAAAGGTAAGCAAGGAGTGATGATGAAGATTCGAGTAGCATTTCCAGCCCTGGCCGCGCTGTTGATTTCGCCTGCCATTTACGCTCAGGGCGGTACCGCTCCGGCCCCCATGAAGGTCGGAGTCATCAATATTCAGGCGGCGATTGCCGGGACCGCCGAAGGCAAGCAGGCTGCGGCAGAATTGCAGTCTCAATTCGCTCCGCGCACCACGGAACTTCAGAACATGCAGAAGCAAGGGCAGGACATTCAGCAGCGTCTCCAGAACGGCCAAAGCACGCTCAGTGACGAAGAGAAGGCTCGCCTTCAGCGTCAACTGGATCAACTGAGCCGTGCTCTTCAACGCAAGCAGCAGGAGTTTCAGGAAGATACGAACGACGCTCAGCAGGACGTCGTCAATCGCATCGGCCGCAAGATGATCGATGTCCTCGACAAGTATTCCAAGGAAAACAACTACTCGGTGGTCCTCGACGAGTCTTCGCAGCAAACTCCCGTGATTTACGCTGCGAATCAAGTCGACGTGACGCAGGACATCATTCGCCTCTACGACCAGGCGTATCCGGTTAAGGGCGGCGCAGCATCGTCCTCCATGCCGACAACGCCCCGTGCCGCGCCGAAACCGACTCCTGGCACTCCTGCGAAACCGCAGTAATCAGTCGTCGAGCACGTTTGCTTCGAGCCTCTCCGGTGCGAGCCGGAGGGGCCTTTTCTTTCCATGCTGATTTGCCCGCGCCCAACCGCAGCATTTGTTCGCCCTGATGCCTTCAGCTATCATCATTGGGCACGAAATAGGAACATCATCGAATCTCGCGCAAGCGAATGAGGAGGCTGGAATGGCATTAGCGGTCGGAGCAGCTGCACCGGATTTCACGCTAAAGGATCAGAGCCAAAAGGAAGTGAAGCTATCGGACTTCAAGGGCAAGAAAAACGTCGTCATCGTTTTCTATCCGCTCGATTGGAGTCCCGTCTGTACCAACGAACACGCCTGCTTCGTCAACGATCTCAAGCGCTTCGAGCAGCTCGATGCCCAGGTCCTCGGCCTCAGCGTAGATAGCGTCTGGTCCCACAAGGCCTTCGCCGACAAAATGGGCATTCACTATCCGCTCCTTGCGGACTTTCATCCGCGCGGCGCCGTCGCCGATACGTTCGGAGTCTATCTCGCGGATAAGGGAATCACCGGCCGCGCCATCGCCGTGATCGATCGCAATGGCAAACTCGCCTGGTTCAAGAATTACGACATCCCGACCGTGCCGGACGTCAACGAAGTCTCCGATGCGCTCTCAAAGCTCAAATAGCTTTGCGCTCGACGCCGATTCAGTAGCGCACAGCACCTTGTGGTGAGCGCAGCCGAATTCCATGCTGTGCCCGGCGCCTTCCCTGCGCGTAGCCGCAGGGGCGTCACTTGACGAATCTCTCTTCAAATCGAACTACGGCTTCGTCCCAGCCGATTTCACCGCAAACGTCCGGATGTAGTCCACCGCCTCCCATCGCTGCTGCTCATTCAATTTGTCTGCGAACGATGGCATCGGCAGCCTGCCCTTCGTGATCTGCCAATAAAGTTCGCCATCCGTCTGCGTCTCCATCTTCTCGCGATCGGTAAAATCTCCTGGTGCCGTTGATAATTCCGCCGCCTTCTCGCCTTTGCCGTCGCCGTACTGCCCATGGCAACTCCGGCAATGATTCGTGTAGATCTGCGAACCAGCCGCAATCGTCTCCGCATTTGCCGGGAACGGATTCTTCAGCTTCCGCGCCTCCGCGAGCGACGACCAATTCTGCATGGCAAACACCAGCAGCAGAATGCCGCCAGCCACCGCAGCGAAGAGAGTCACGATTCCCGCACGGCGAGCACCTCGGCCCGGCTTGGGCGATTGCGTGGACGAAGACGTAGTGTGCCTTCCTAGACAGCGATGCGTAGAATTGAAATTCTTGCACACGCTTGCGCGATTTCACAGGAGAGAACTTCAAACCCGAATCGAAAACGAGGTTTCCTACGGATGGACCGCCCGGATAGCCGTAATCAGTACAAGCACCAGCATTACCACCACATAAATGCGCAATCCCCAAAGCAGAATCCGCACCCTGAGCGAAAGGTTCCGACGCCCAAACTGCGTCCGCTGCTTTGCCGCAACCACTTGATCGGCCTCGAGCAGCGAAAGCACGACGTTCGGGTCTTTGAGGTCCGGCGATCCCACCGTTGCGGCGGTCTCTGCGAAACGCTCTGCGCTCGCCTTCATGGGCCTATCCGCTGGCTTCACGTTTCCACCTGAATCAGGTTTCTTCTTCAATCAGCTCATCTGCATCACAGTCGCGATGCCGAATCCCAGCCCCGCAACCACCAGAACGATCGCCACTCCGATCGCCGCCGCATTCGCCCAGAACCCATTCACATACTCACCCATCACTTCGCGATCGTTCACCAGCAGAAGCAGGAACACGAGCGCGGGCGGCATCGCCAGCACCGCAATCACATTGACGATCAGCACGATGAATTCGAGCGGTGCGTGCGGAATCAAGACGAGCGCCGCAGCCGCGCACGCCGATCCCAGCAGCGTCGAGTAGAAAGGCCACGCTTCACGCAACGGCCGGTTCAAGCTGTGCCCGCTGCGCGTCACCTCGCCGAACGCATAAGCCGAAGAGGTGGAAATCGCGATTGCCGCCACGATCCCCGCCTCGAAAATTCCCAGTGCAAAAAGCGCCGCGCCCGCGTGCCCGATCCATGGCCTCAGGGCTTCCGCGAACTGCGCGCCTTCGAATTGCGACGCATCAATGCCGTGCTGAAACAGCGGCGCCGTCGCCAGAATCGCGGCCACTCCGAACGCCGCCGCCAAAATCGCGCCCAGAAGGGTGTCGAAACGTCCTGCACCGATGTCGCGAGGCTGCATGCCCTTGTCCACCACCGCGCTTTGCTGAAAGAAAAGCATCCACGGCGTCACCGTCGCGCCGATATCCGCGAGAATCACCAAGAGAATATCGAATACCTTTCCGTGCGGCAGCGGAGTCCAGGTCAGCAGCGAATGCCCGACCGCGCGCCAATTCGGGTGCGCTAGCAGGGCCGCCGGCACGAACAGCCCGTT
>Ga0335078_10003842_pt1 | contig 22352 bp, 14 predicted proteins | sample Lox_Sample_32_FD_206711 | JGI IMG/M metagenome (GOLD analysis project Ga0335078, IMG submission 206711) | Soil microbial communities from Loxahatchee National Wildlife Refuge, Florida, United States - Lox_Sample_3.2 | ecosystem: Environmental > Terrestrial > Soil > Wetlands | place: USA... | reverse complement strand
GGCACACTCGATGGCGCCAACATCGAGATCCAGGAAGAGGTGGGCAAGGAGAACATGTTCATCTTTGGCCTGAAAGCGGCTGACGTTCGGCCCATGCGTGAACAGAACGCTTATCGACCTTGGGAATACTACGCTCGCAATCCGCGCTTGAAGCGAGTCGTTGACAGCGTTTCGTCCAACCTGTTTTGTCCTCAGGACCCCGGCTTGTTCGCGTGGATCTTCGGAAGCGTCCTCGATGCGAACGATGTGTACTTCCACGTGGCGGATTTTGGGCCGTATATCGAAGCGCAGGAGACCGCAGGCAACACGTTCCGCGATCCAGGCCGTTGGACGCGGATGGCGCTCTTGAATCTGGCGGGCATGGGGAGATTTTCGAGCGATCGCACGGTCGCCGAGTACGCACGTGAGATCTGGGGTGTCCAGGGATCAACGCTTGTCGATTAGCGTGCAACCAGAATCAGACTCGAGCGAGATCGGTGTTTTTGAGCGCGGCTTCTTCTTCCCTGCAGTAGAATCCGGACGGTAAGGCCCGGGGAGACGGTGTCCATAGAGTTGACCCGGCTGGATTCCTTCCAACCACACGTGCCAGATGTCTTCAGTCTTGTTGCGAGCCGCATCCAGTAAAATACTTCGTGCCGGTATAGAATTTTCGACCTGCGCGAACAAGTCCAGGCGAACGGCTGTGGCATGCCGGCTGAAGATGGCGAAATTCGTGCCAGCGCCCCTCCGAAGTATTGCGGTGCCGATCGGCAAATCCCGTGGAGACGTTATGGCCTGGAATCGACATTCTAGGTCTAGCGCGATCTCGGGGTGATAAGTGGCCGCGCAAAACCCTCACGCAACGGAAACGGCGAGCCTACTAAGCGCCACCGTTCCCCTACATCACCGACCGATGAACCCGGCCGGCGGCGTGGCATCGATCCGCCCGGCGGCGGAGATCCGGACCCGAATTGGGTGATACGAGCCACCTTTCCCACCCAACTGTTCTAAGGTTTCGCAGCATGTCCGGCATCCGTTACACCGCAAGCGGCGTTGAGTTGCTCATTCCAGGCTCGATGGGGCTTAGGGCGTAGAGAACTCTGACATCGCGATCTCCTTTTGCTATGTAGTCTGGATCGGATTGTGAGGTACTAGACGTGCACCGATCAAATTGTGGAGGAGTCTTTGGATGCCAACCGTCGAGAGGCCAGGAAAGACAGACACCCCCATGAAGACCACGAATGAGACTTCAATAATTGCCGTCGCCCCCAGGCCGCGCGTCACCGAAAGTCCTGACGCGATTAGGAAAACCGCCAAGAAACGAAGACCTCCGGCATGGCTGCTGGCTATTGCGGCGTTGACTGCGCTCGTGCTGGTTGCTTCACTTACCTACTACTGGCGTCTTCCCAAGACCGAATACGTGACCGCACGAGTCGACCGTGGCGACATTGATAGCACCGTGACGACCACCGGGAATTTGAACGCTGTGATAACAGTGCAGGTGGGAAGTCAGGTCTCGGGGAATATCCTGGCTTTATACGCCGACTTCAACACCAAGGTGAAGAAAGGCCAGTTGGTGGCGCTGATCGATCCTGCTCCTTTTCAGGCGGCGGTCGACCAAGCCAAGGCGACGTTGAACTCCGCAAAAGCAGCGCAAGCCACCGCCCAAGCGTCGCTTGCGAAATCGCAATCCGACTTAGCCAGCGCACAGGCCAATGTGGCGAGCCAGAAGGCGAACGTTGTGAAGGCGCAAAGCGCTGTGGACCTCGCCAAGGTGGAAGCCGACCGGCGGGCGACACTCATCCGCCAGGACGCGACGTCGCAAGAAGATTACGATACGGCGAGAGCCGCGTACGATCAAGCGGTAGCGAGCATCGATGCCGCGAAGGCAGCCGTAAACGCGGCCGAGGCTTCGGCCGAATCAGCGCAAAAAGCGGTGGAGGTTACGCAGGCACAGTTACAACAAGCCGGCGCAACGGTCCAGCAGAACGACGCCGCTTTAGCGCAGGCGCAACTCAATTTGGATCACACGCGCATCATCGCGCCGGTGGACGGCACGGTGGAGTCGCGTAGTATGGACGTCGGTCAAACCGTAGCGGCCTCGTTTCAAGCGCCGACAATCTTTCTGATCGCGCAGGATCTGACCAAAATGCAAGTGGACACCAACGTGGGCGAGGCCGATGTTTCCGCGATCCGTCTGAATCAGCAAGCGAACTTCACCGTGGATGCTTATCCCGGGCAAATCTTCGCCGGAAAAGTCTGGCAGATCCGCGAAGCGCCCATCAATGTACAGAATGTGATCACGTACGACGTCGTGATCGCCGTGTCGAATCCGGACTTGAAGCTTTTTCCTGGTATGACCGCGAACGTAACGGTTTCTACCAGCCACGCCTCGAATGCCCTCCGGATTCCGAAGGCTGCGCTCAGATTTCATCCCCGCGTCATCACGCCTGCGGCCACGAAGACCGCACGCGGGACGATGCCGAGTCAGTCAACAGCGCCACAGTCGCAGCAGATGCAAACCGTGTACGTGCTCGGACAGCGCGGAAAGATAAAGGCTCTGCAGGTAGGGCTCGGCATGAGTGACGCGACTTACGTGCAAGTTTTGAACGGCGCTTTGGTGGAGGGGCAGCAGTTGGTAGTCGGCATGAAGGGGGGAACTGCTTCCGCGCCTTCCCAAACGCCGGGCGGTGGAGGCAGACGGTTTGGATTCTAGAGGGAGCAGTTGTGGTCACCGAATTGATCCGCGTCGAGAATCTCACGAAGACTTACCTGCTGGGAGAAGTGGCGGTGAACGCACTGGGTGGTGTGTCCACCCTGATCGACCAAGGCAGCTTCGTCGCGATTATGGGTCCGTCGGGATCGGGTAAATCGACGTTCATGAACATCCTCGGATGTCTGGACCGGCCGACGTCGGGTACGTACTACCTGGACGGCATCAGCGTCGGTGACCTCGGTCGCGACGAACTGGCGGAGATACGCAACAAGAAGATCGGTTTTGTATTCCAACAATTCAACCTGCTCGCGCGAACGTCGGCAATCAAGAACGTACAACTGCCGCTGCTGTACAGCGATACTGAATCCGGGGATCCGCGAGCGCGTGCGATGAAAGCCTTGTCGATCGTTGGATTAGCGGAGCGGGCCGACCATCGTCCCAGCCAGCTCTCTGGCGGACAGCAGCAGCGCGTCGCGATCGCCCGAAGCCTGATCAACAACCCGCAGCTGATCCTAGCCGATGAGCCGACTGGTGCACTAGATTCCAGGACCAGCATCGAGATCATGGCCATTTTTCAACGCCTCAATCAAGAACATGGAATTACCGTAGTGCTCGTAACGCACGAGCCGGACATCTCGTGCTATGCCGAGCGAATTCTCACGTTCCGAGATGGCTTGATCGTGAGCGATGAACGCGTTCAGGAGCGGCGTGACGCCGCACACGAATTGGGGATCTGCCTGGTTCCGGAGCCGGTGGCATGAAAAAGCTCATCCACAGCCTGGGTATCGCTTTCGACGCGCTGCGCGTCAACAAGCTGCGCTCGGCACTCACGATGTTGGGAATCATCATCGGAGTAGCGGCCGTGATCGCGATGGTGGCGGTCGGCTCGGGCGCCGAAGAGCGCATCCGGCAGCAGATCGCATCCATAGGAAGTAACGTCATTGTGGTGCTTTCCGGCAGCCTGACTAGCTCTGGAATTCGCATGGGCACGGGCAATGCACAAACGCTGACGGAGGACGATGCCAGGGCGATCGCGAGGGAGTGTGGCGGGGTCGCGCTCGCCACTCCCGCCGTGCGCGGTGGAATCCAAACTGTGTACGGCAACAGCAACTGGGGTACACAAGTGTTGGGCACGACGCCCGACTACCTGGCCGTCCGTGACATTGAGATCGAGAAGGGCCAGCCCTTCACCAGCACGGACGTAGAAGCCACCGCGCCCGTTGCGCTGCTGGGAAAAACAGTAACCGACAACTTGTTTTATGGCGAAGACCCGGTGGGGAAGACCATTCGGATCAAGACCGTCTCGTTCACGGTAATCGGAACGCTGGTGCCGAAGGGCCAGTCACCGAGCGGCCAGGATCAGGACGATGTAGTGCTGATGCCGATCAGTACTGCCAAGAAGCGAGTCATCGGCGTGAGCGTGGCCAATTACGCGGCTGTCGGTTCCATCATGGTCCAGGCCAAAGAGGGCCAGACGCAAGACGCTCAAGATCAGATGACCAGTCTTCTGCGGCAGCGGCACCATCTGCAGTGGAACGAAGACGACGACTTTACCATTCGCAACATGGAAGAGGTGTTTCGGGCCCAAGAGAATTCGGCGCGCATCATGTCCATCCTGCTTGCGGCGATCGCCTCCGTGTCCCTGATTGTGGGAGGCATCGGCATCATGAACATCATGCTGGTGTCGGTAACCGAGCGAACGCGGGAAATTGGACTCCGCCAGGCTGTAGGAGCCAAGACCACGGACATTCTTGGACAGTTTCTCGCGGAAGCGGTTACGCTCTCGCTAGCTGGAGGCGCCGCAGGCGTCGCTACCGGAGTCGCCGCGAGTATTTTGATTTCGTATTTTGCCGGCTGGTCGACGACGGTGAGTATAACGGCGACTCTGGTGGCATTCCTATTCTCCGGACTGGTGGGGATCTTCTTCGGCTACTACCCGGCGCGCAAGGCGGCCTACATGGATCCGATCGAGGCTTTGCGATACGAATGATCGACAATCCCAGGCTGTCATCGCTTTCCTTTCTCGCGTCTCTGCTCCTCACTGCATCTCACAAACGCGGGCGACGATGACTAGCGGCGCGTTCCGGTGGAGGAGATCAAAGCTGCTGGTTGCTTTCCTGCTGGCGCTAGTCATGACGCCCGCTTGCTTTGTGCGTCGACGCCAGATTCCATCGCGGGCAGCAACGCGCCAGGGTCGCTCCTTGCTGCCCGCGACCAAAGAGCAGCTGGTCGAGCGGATTCATGCATTTTCGGATTCAATACAGTCATTTGTGATGAAGACGAACCTGTCCCCATCGATCCTGGACCGATCCAAAGGCACTGCTACCGACTACGCTACCGTAGGCGCTTATATTTTGTATCGAAAACCGGAAGACATTCGCATTCTTGGACAAGATCCAGTGCTCGGGTTCAATCTGTTCGACATGGTCTCGGACGGTAAAGAGTTTCGAGTATCTCTCCCACGAAAGAAGCGATTCATCATCGGAAACGACGACACTCCTCCAACTTCGGAAAACAAGTTAGAAAATCTGCGCCCGGATGCGCTCCTGACTTCCCTGATGATTCACCCGCCAGACCCTCAGTCCGACGTTACGGTTCTAGAGAACGACACCGAGCGAGCCGTCTATATTGTGTTAATCATCCATAGAGATCCGGAGCAATTTGTGCTTGCGCGGGACATTTACTTCGACGGCCAAAGCCTGCAGCTTACGAGACAAAAGACATTCGATGTGTCCGGTACTCTCATAAGCGATACGAAGTACTCAGCCTGGCAAAACTACAGCGGCGTTTCTTTTCCCTCGGAGATTGACATCCAGCGGCCCAAAGATAACTACGAAGTGCAGTTGAGCGTCGTGAGCATGAAGGTCAATACGGCCGATGTGACAGCCGAGAAGTTCCTTCTGAAACAACCCCCAGACACCCAACTACAACGGTTGAGGTAGCCACAGCGAACTGTGGCTGCTCGCGATAAGTCCGGCCCTGGTGAGTGAAACTCCACACAGAGTTGCGTGAAGCGTGCGCGTAAAGCCGCGAGAGCCTCGCGCGGAGAATCGAAAAGAGCGATTCCACAAGCATCGATACTGCATGGGTTTGGAAATGCACCACAAATCCTTTCGGTAAAGACTCGGGAGGAATTGAACATGAGTCGCCTCATGATTGCTTCTATGTCGATGCTGATCGTGGCCGCGGGGGCAGCAGTACTCAATTTCACGTTTACCGTGACGAACGCCTCCATCACCACCTCGGAGACCAGCGTGTCCGTTTCCGGGCCTGCCTCGCTGACGGCGGCCGGCGTTTCGCCCGATACCGGAACTTTCAGCGCGAGCGGTTCGCTTGCCAATATCAGCGCAGGAAACGTGACCGTTCCGTTCACCCTCACGCTTGGCCACGGCACGATCACCGGCAGCATGACCTTCCCGGAGACCGTGCTGGTGGGGGCCGGTCCGGTCAGCGGCTCGGCCATAATCACGGGTGGAACCGACAGGTATGCCAGCTATAGCAGCTCGACCGTAACGGCGTCAGGGGTTACGGGCTCCGTGCTTTCCGGCGTGCTTAGCTTCTCAGTGTCCGGCACGGTCAATAACGGACTGAACTTCACATTTACTGTGACCAATGCCCCGGTCATTATCTCAGGGACCAGCGTGTTTTCCGGGGCTGCCAGCCTGACGCTGGCCGGCAGTACGCCCGACGCCGGAACCTTCAGCGCGACCGGTTCGCTCACCAATATCAGCGGAGGCAACTTCACAGTTCCGTTCACGGTCACGCTCGGCCATGGCTCGATCACCGGCACCATGACCTTCCCGGAGACCGTGCTCGTAAATTCCGGTCCAGTCAGCGGCTCGGCCACGATCACCGGCGGAACCGGCAGCTATGCCGGACTCACCAGCTCGACTTTAACGGCGTCAGGCACGCTTACGGGTTCCTTGTTTTCCGGCGGAACGCTCAGTTTCTCGATCTCCGGCACAGTCACTACCATCGGCCCTGCACCGCCCAACATTGCCGATATCGAGAACAACTCCAGCCTGATTCCCGCCGCATTCCCCAATTCCGGCATCGGACCGAGCTCGATTTTCGTGATTCACGGCAGCGCTATGGCGTCGGCCACCACAGTCACCGCGCTGCAGGATAGCACCAAGGCCCCCTTGCCGACCACTGGCGGTCTCAACGGCGCCGTCGTAACTGTCAAGGCCGGCGGCAGCACGTACACGCCAGGACTGTATTACGCGATCGCCACCCAAATCGCCGGCGTCATGCCCGCCGCGGTTCCGCCCGGTCCGGCGACCGTCACTGTCAGTTATAACGGTCAAATCAGCACCGCCTATAGCTTCACCGTTGTTCCTGCCGCCTTCGGCATCGACGTGTACAACGGAAATTACGCGGTCCTGCAGGACGCCGTCACGGGCGCGATCATCACGCCCACGAACTCCGCCATGCCGGGCGAACCGATTACCATTTGGGGCACCGGAATCGGCTCCGATCTGAACGATAGCGACGTTTCCTTTAGCAACACACCGCAGGCCATCCCAACGCAGGCGCAGGTATATATCGGCAATGTTGCGGTTCCGCAGTCAAACATTCTTTATGTGGGATCGTTCGGATACCCGGGAGTGAACGGCGTTATCTTCACCGTGCCGTCGAACATTACTCCGGCGTGCTTCAATTCCGTCGCAGTGGTGACCACCTTAAGCGGCGGGAGCACGGTCAGCAACGTGGCAGTGGGATCGTTCATGCCAAGCGGCGGAGTGTGCCAGGACGCCTACACCGGACTCGACGGCAAATCGATTTCCACCCTCACGCAACAAACGAACGTAAGGGCCGGAAGCTTGTCTGTGTCTCAGCAAACGTCGCCGGTCACCAGCGCCGCTCCATCTACGCTGAACGCGGCCAGCGGCATGTTCCAGCAGGTCGCCGGGTCGACCTCGCTGGCTGGCGGCAGCGAGGTCTCGGTGGGAAGCTGCTCGCTGACTCAAACCCTGAGCAACATCACGCCTCCCACCATCACGGCGCTGAATCCGGGGACGATCACCGTCACCCCGCCCGGCGGCAGCGCGATCGCATTGCAAGCCTCAACGACGATTGCCGGCGAGTACCAGGCGCAGCTCCCATCCGGTGCGATTCCCACATCGGGAGGGACGTTTGCTTTTAGCGCGTCGGGCGGCTCCGGAGCGAACGCGGTCGGGTCCTTCAGCACGACGGTGAATTTCCCCAGCCCGATTATTAATTGGACCAACCAGAGCGCGGCGGCGACCGTTACAAGGAGCGCCGGGCTGGCTTATAACTGGACTGGCGGTGCGCCGGGCTCTTACGTGATCGTGAGCGGCAACTCGGCATCGTCGACGGCGAGCGGCAGCTACACTTGCATCTTTCCGCAGTCGACGCTTACGGGCACCGTGCCGCCGTACATTCTGGCCGCCTTGCCGGCAGGGTCGGGGACATCGAGCCTGGAGAACTCCACGTCACTTACCTCGTTTACCGCCGGCGGGCTCGACTATGGCGTCGCCTCTGGAAGCGTTTCGGTTTCGATCAACAGCACGTATAAGTAAATCCAGAACCTCTTGTGGCACGTGGCGGGCGCAGAGCTGCATTTTCTTCCCATGCCCGTGGATTACCGCGCAGGAGCCGGGGGCGACTTGCTTGTCTGGCTCCGCATCAGAAAGGCTCAAAAGGTTCGCATGCGCCGCCGGAGCCGAATGGCTTGCGCGTTTTTGCTCTTCCGATTGAGGCGCTTTTGCTCCAGGAGAACTGGAGCGCTAAGCTTCCCCACGCCCCCTTTGCGCATCGCATTCAGCAGCTCTTGGGTCCAGAAAAAGCCGAACTCTTACCTCTGATTTTTTGGCGTTCCATGTCCCACCACGCACGTGTACGCCAATACTGGCCAGCACGGGTGAAACACGATCTTCCTGGTATGAACGAGTGAGCATGCGATGTCATAGTACAGGTGAAAGCGCATTCGATTGTTGTTAGCCCTATGAGTCTCTATCAGGCAACTCATGATTTCGCGCGCGAACTTCCGCGCTCACTTCTTCTTTCAGACGCCCGATGGGGAAACTGGGATCTCCGTTTTTCCATTGACCCGTTCCAGAACCATTCCCGCCTAGTGGGCGGGTCACGTTGCGCATTCCACAAATGCCCTAGCGTGCACGTGCCTGATATGCAGGATTGCCGGTAGCGTCACAGAACGACGTTTGGGGCCAACCTCCGAATAGCCGCCCGACCCGTCTTGCTTGCCCGACTTCGCCGATCCTCATCGCATCCGATCTGAAGATCCTTACGTCTAACTGGTCTAAAGATTGTCAAGGGGTCAGAGGATTTGTCCGTTGCGTGTAAAGGTAAGACGGGTGACGCTCTGAGGATTTTGTCGCGAGTGATGCAGGTGCTAGGATCGTTCAAAGGAATCTTTCATGAGCCGTCTTGTTCTGCAATGCCTCTTTCTGGTGACCATAACGGCCACTGCGCCTGCGCAGGATCACGATCAAGATATGGCCCCGAAGTCGCTTCCGAAGAACTTTAGCGAGCCGATGCCGCTGTATCCGAAAGCGCTTGGCGTGTTCAAACGACCGATCTCGACTTCGAGCCCGGAGGCGCAGGCGTTTTTCAACCAAGGCTTCCAACTCATGTACGCATACGGCAAGCAAGACGCGACGCGCTCGTTCCGCGAGGCCGAGAAGCGCGATTCGAACTGCGCGATGTGCTATTGGGGCGAGGCGTGGTCGTGGGGCTCGTATCTGAACGGGCCGATGCAGTCATGGGAAGCGCCTTATGCGTATGCGTCGTCGCGAAAAGCGCTGGAACTCGCGCCTGGGCATACAACGCCGAAAGAACGCGACCTCATCGATGCGATTCAGCTTCGATATGTTGAGCACTTCAGTCCAGATAAACGCCGCGACCAGGATCGGGCATACGCGGAGGCGATGCGCAAATTGGCTGAGAAGTATCCGAAAGACCTCGACATCAGCACACTCTACGCCGATTCGCTTTTCATTATGGAGCCCCGTCAAGGTTGGCGGGACATCAATTCCCCGAACGTGCAGCGCATCCAGGCTGTGCTGGAAGGCGTTCTGAAAATCGATCCGGAGCACGTCGGCGCGTGTCATCTATACATCCATCTAACCGAGGCGACTACAGTCGCGGGAAAGGCGGAGTCGTGCGCAGATTCACTGGGCGAAAAGATTCCTGGCGCGAGCCATTTGAATCACATGCCGGCACACACGTTTAACCAGATCGGCAGGTGGGGCGATTCCGTTAAGGCGAATATCGAGGCGTTCCATTCAGATCAAAAGGCGAAGATCGGTGAAGGCTTTGCGATTTATCCAGATCACAACCTGCATATGCTGTTGTTTGCGGCGTCGATGGACGGGCAGGGCGCGGTCGCGATGCAGGCTGCGAATGACTACTTTACGCTGAACGGCAAGAACCTGATGCAGGTCCTGACGCGCATCCGGTTCGGACGATTCGATGAGGTGCTGGAGATTAGGGAACGTCCCAAGGACGAGATTGAAGCGGGGATCTGGGACTTCGGTCAGGGCTATGCGGAATTGCGGAAGGGCGAGAAGGAGTTTGCACAGGCATACCTACACCGGTTGCATGAATCCGCAGAGACCTCGAAAGCTGTGTTTCGCGGGCATAGCGCCCATGATCTACTGGGTGTGCTGGACGGGATTCTGGAGGGTGAAGTTTGTCGCTCGAACGGCGATTTGGATAAGGCGATCGCCTCCTTCCAGCGTTCGGTAGAGCGGTACGACTCGATCGTTTACGACGAACCCGAACCGATGCCGTTCGCTGCGCGGCACTGGCTCGGTGCGGCCTTGCTCGAGGCGAAGCGCTATCCGGATGCGGAACGCGTATACCGCGAAGACCTGAAACGCCATCCGAAAAACGGCTGGTCGCTTTATGGATTAAAAGCGGCGTTGGATGCGCAGGGCAAGCCTTCGGCAGACGTGGCGAAGGAATTTGCGGAGAGCTGGTCACGCTCGGATACGTGGATCGAAGCTTCACGATTCTGAACGTCGCACGGCAATTCGACCGCGACTGGCGTCAGCTCGGGCGTGGACCGATGCGAGCCAGCAGTCTAATTGTGGGAGGTTTGTCGGACGCAAGCTTCACACCCGATAACGGACATGATCGGCGCCTATTCATGCGCTTTCGGGCACCGATAGCGCTTTCCCCATTCGCTGAAGTGACGCGGATTTGCCAGCACAGATCTCCCACAACGCCGTTCCTGGCCAATCTGGGCCTAGGCGGATCCCCAGAATGCCCGTTTCGGAGGTTAGTTTCGGACGGCTGACCTATCCTGTCAATCGCATCTTCTCAGATGCGGGCGTCGCGTGTTTTGTCCAGTAACCGTCCAGTGAAACGTTGCGAACCCTGAAGATCCAATGGGCCTGAAAGAGTCAGCGCGGTCTCGGTGCGCCTAACTTGCTCTCTTCTCATGCAGCAGCATTTCGAGGGCATGTTCCATCGAGCCCGCCAGCGCGACGGATCCCGAATTCACGAAGAAGATCTGGTCTACCTTATCGATGGTGTTCAGGCGGTGCGCGATGATGACCTTGGTGGTTTGCGGTGGGAGCTTCGCCAAAATCTCTTCCAGGAGCTGCTCGGTGACGGTATCGATGTTGGCGGTGGCTTCGTCCAGGATCAGCAGCTCGGGTTTCCGCAGCGTGGCGCGCATGAAAGCAATCAACTGCTTTTGGCCCAGGCTGATGCTGCTGCCGCTGCTGGCCACTTTCGTCTCTAAACCCTCCGGGAAGCGCGCCAGCAGGCTCGACAGATTGTATTTCTCCAAGACCGCGGCCAGCTGCTCTGCCGAGCAATTTGCGTAATCTTCGTTCCCGTACACGATGTTGTCGCGAACTGTCCCGCTGAACAGCAGGGGCTCCTGCGGAATTACGCCGATCTTGCGGGCGCGTTCGGCCGGAGGAACCGAACGGATGTCCTGGCCGCCGAGGAAAATCGACCCCGCGGTGGGATCGTACAGGCGGGCCATGAGGGATGCAGTGGTGGTCTTCCCGCCTCCAGTTGGGCCCACCAGCGCGTACACGTTTCCTTTCTCCAACTCCAGCGTGATGTCATGCAGAACTTCCCGACCTCCGGGATATTGAAAATGAACGTTCCGGAATTCGAGAACTGAAGAGGATTCGGACGGACCCGCGGCCAACACTGGCATGTCGGATTCAAGAGCGAATACTTCGGAGATGCGGTCAAGCGCCGCGAGTGCGAGCTGGAAGGATGACCACACCACTGCCAGTTGCCGCATCGGCCCATAAAAGTTGTTGACGTAGAGCAGAAATCCGATCAGCAGTCCGGCCGACGTTTGCTTCGCTTCGATCAGAGTAATGCCGTATGCCACCACCACCAGCATCGCCAGGTTGTGAGCAAAGCCGTACATGGGCATAAATATGTTGTTGGCGAAACCGGCCGATACGGAGGCGCTGTAGTTCGTATCATTCACTGCTTTGAATTTGCGCTGAAAATAATCCAGCCGGTTGAACGCCACAATCACTTTGAAGTTGTGCAGGCTTTCTTGAACCTCGGCGCTTAACCCGCCCAGGGTCTGCATGCTCCGCATGTTCTTGCGCTTCACCCACGCTCCCGTGGCTTTTGTGACAGCGAACACGCCGACGGCGGGCAAAAGGGCAGCGATTCCCAGCCGCAGGTTGAGCGATAGGACAAACACTGCTACGCCCGTCATCAGAAATAGACTGCTGACAAACTGCATTAAGGCCTGAGCGACGAACTGGTTTAGCTTATCGGTGTCGTTGTTAAGCCGCGAAATCAGGTCGCCGGCCTTGTTTTCGGTAAAGAACGCCAGGGGCAGATCCTGCAATTTCGCAAAGAGCATATTGCGCACGCTAAACAGCACTCGCCGTCCTACGCCGCCCATGGTTCGGATCTGGATATAGCTGGCGGCCACGCCGACCAGGTAAACCGCCAGCAACAATGCCGAGGACAGCAGCAGGCCACGGCTGTCTTTCAGCCGGACGAAGGTATCCACCGCACGGCCGATGATGACGGGGCCAATCAGCGTGGCGGCGGACCCCACCAGCATCGCCGCCAAAGCAACCGCCAGGAGGCCGCGCTCCGGCACCACTAGCGGAACGAAGCGCTTGACCCCTGCCCGCAGGGAGCGCTTCCCACCAGGCGCCTTGTTGGTTTCAAGCTTGTACTTCATAGACGTTCGTGCTCCGCTGCGAATCGTAGATCTGAACGTATTCAGGCGATGTTTCCATTAACTCCGCGTGGGTTCCGATGGCCAGCATCTCGCCCTCCATCAACACGACGATCTGATGGTAATCCTCGACGGAGGCAATCTTTTGCGTTACCGAAACCAGTGTGATGCCGGGATATTGTTGGTGAATGTTACGCAGAATGGCGCGCTCGGTGGTGGTATCCACGCGCGCGGTGAAATCGTCGAGCAACAGCACCTGGGGATTCAACGCTAGCGCGCGGGCCAGCATCACGCGCTGCTTCTGGCCACCGGAAAGTGTGGTTCCGCGCTCGGACACCACCGTGTCCAGCCCCTGCGGCAAGCTTGCGATGAAGCCGCCCAGCTCGGCCGCTGCAATCGCCTTTTCCAGATCCTCCTCTGCGATGTCCGAGCTGAAGGCGATGTTCTCCCGGAGCGTCATGTTGAACAGGATGCTGTCTTGAAACACGAAGCCGACTTGGCGGTGAAGAGCTTCCTTATCGTATGCGTCGAGCGGCTTGCCGTCGTAGGTGACGGTTCCGGAAGTTGGCCGAAGCAGCCCGATAAGAACGTACAGCAACTGTGTCTTTCCGGCGGCAGTGGGGCCAATGACCGCGGTTTTCGTGCCGCTTTCCACCGTGAAGGACACGTTCTTCAAGGCGAGCTTGTCGCCGAAGGCCAGCGAGACATTGTTGATCGCCAGGTCGCCGCGGCGCGCCGGCCGAAGCGTACCGGATTTGTTGGTCTCCGGCGCCATAAGAACCGCGCCCAGACGCGCGTAGGAAGCGCTGGCCTGCGCCATCACATTACCCATGAAGCCCAGCATGATGATGGGAAAGATGAGCAGCGCCAGGTAGCTGTTGAACGCGGTGAAATCTCCGAGCGTCATGTTGCCGAGGATCACCAGGTGGCCGCCCAGCAGGAGAATGATGATGGTGGCCAGGTTTACCGCCAGGGTGATGGCGGGAATCATCGCCGACATAATGCGGAGGACCGCCAGGCCGATATCCCGGGATTCGGTGTTCGCGGCAGTGAATTTTTCAGCCTCGAATCGCTGTGAATTGAGGATGCGGATAAGCGTAGCCGCCAGGATGCTTTCATTGATGACGCGGTTCAGCCAGTCGATGGCTTCCTGGCCCCGCTTAAACAGAACCCGCACCTTCCGCAGCGCGAAGAAAAATGTGCCGCCGACCACGGGTACCACGCCCAGGACGCTCAGCCCTAACCGCCAGTTGATGGCGAGCAACATCGCGCTAGCGCCGATGATCAGGAACAGCGAAGCAATGATCATGGCCACCGCCTGGGAAACGAACAGCTTGACGCCATCCACGTCAGAAGTCAGATTTGTTAGCAGTTTGGCGGGCGTGAGCGCCTCGATGCTGCTGTAAGATTGGGTCGCGATCTTGGCCGCCAATCGCGCGCGAAGGTCTCGCGCGACGCGTTCGGAGGCGTAGGTCTGCGCGATGTTTTGCAGATAGTTCAATGCGAACACCAGGAACGCGACGACGAAGAATTGCCAGACCACCGTCGAGAGGACGAAGGCCCGCTGGGTGTAGGAATCGATGGCGTGTGAGATGAGTTTGGGGACGACCAGCGTAAGTCCGTTCCCGACAATCGTCAGGAGGACGAGTAGGGCGACCAACCCCCGGTACGGTTTGAGCAGGGCGAATAGCCCTCCTCCCGGAGGTGTTCTTTGTGCACCGGTACGTCTTGGACTCATAAAGGTACGGTCAGCCGAACGAGGAGCAGTGTTTTGCGGGAATACCATTAGGTTGAATCAAATCCTCGACAAGTGTCAAGGATGGATTTCCCACCCATTGAGCAAGGCTCGTCATCAACGAATTCGCACTCGTTAGCCGACACTATCGGCATGTATTTTTGCCTTCGGACTATCACTCTCCGATTTAGGACGCCAACCCGGATGCCTTCGCGAGGCTTACTTCCTCGGCGGACCCTGGTCCCCGGCCTTATAGCGACCATGGCAAATGGCGCAGGCTTGGTTCACCAGATCGAGTTGTTTTGTAAACCCTGCTGTGTCGTTGGCAGCAGCCAGTGCAGCCAGCCGGGCGGTCTGGTCAGCGTAGTTGGCGGCAGCTTGCTCGAACCCGGCGCGGTCTCGCCAAATTTCGGAGCGTGCCTGCGTATCGGCCGAGGTCTCCCTTTGGCCCGTTCCCGCTGGAAACATTCGCGGAAGAGCCTTGGCCCACTTTGCGAGGGCCGCCGCCGGATAGCCTTGACTCTTTGCCTTGCGTCCCGCCTTCATGGCATCACCCATCGAGCGGAAGGTGATGGAGGACATATCCAGGCTCGCCTGCCGAGCCGCGATGGCATCGACGCCGGAAACGCCGGGCGTACCCTCCTGGGGCACGCCGGTCGCGACGAAAACGAGCACTGCGCCGAACAACACAATCAGGTTTTTGGATCGCATGCGGAATCAATCTCCTGCCTCCCCCTTCCTGGCCTGCCAGGATTGACAGAGTGGCTCTTGAATGATACCTTGTTATCCAAAGCTTGGTAAACAAGGGCATGGAGCATGGAGATCGATAGACAGTTCTTAAAGGGCAGCATCAGCTTATTGCTGCTCAATTTGCTATCGCGCGGCGAAATGTACGGATATGAAATCCTCCAGGAAGCCTCGCGCCGCAGTGCCAATGCTTTCCTGTTCAAGGAGGGCACTCTTTACCCTGCCCTGCATCAATTGGAGAAAAAGGGTCAGATCAAATCCGCGTGGCGCACGGCCGAAAATGGTCGCGAACGCAAGTATTACTCTCTGACTACCCAAGGCAGGAAAACCGCCGCGAAGTACGAAAAGCAATGGCAGCACCTGACGGGCGCGATGGCGGCAATCCTAGAGAGCAAGTAAATGCGCGCGACGGATGAACTGATCGACCGCATCGTGACCTCCTCGCGGATTCCCTCGGGGGTGCGGCGGCGGGAAATTCAACGCGAGCTTCGTTGCCATATCGAGGATTTCGTTACCGCCGCACGCGAGGCGGGCTGCGGCCCCGATGAAATCGAGAAACTAGTGCTGGCGAACTTCGGCGATCCCGGCCAGATCGCCCAGGGCTTCGCCTGGGTTTACCGGCACGAACGGCATAGGTTCCGGGTTCTCGCGTACACGCTTTCTACTGTTTTCCTCGCCAGCTCTATTCTGGCGACGGTTCTGGCAATGCAGGCCGGTTTGGCGTTCGGCTTTGGTACACCAATCATGATGGTGCTCACCAGCCGGCATACAGTGATTGAAGCGCTCGATATCCTGGCGTCCGTGGCTGTCTATCTGGGGTTGACCGCGTTTGAAAACCTTTTCGAATGCGACCGGTTTCAAAAAGCTACATTTTTGCTCACGGGGATCCTGGCCCTTCTTATCATGTCGTGCGCCGCGGCAGGTTTGCGCACCGCCTTTCTTTTCTATGGGCTCGTCAACGGAGTCTTCTGTCGGGCCATTCAGCTCTTTGTCAATCCGACGATGGCGCGCCTCGGCATCGTAGTGGTTTGTTTTCCGCTGGTTGGACTCGCTTTAGCCATGCTGCGCTCGCCGGTTTCACAGATTGCTCCGGCGGCAACTTGCGCCAGCTGGCTGGCCATGGGGGCGGGCTACCAACTCATGCCCCATCTCGCGGCACGTGTCGATGTAGTGCTGCTCGATAGCCTCCAACGGAATCAAACCGGCTCTTAAAAGGAGAGATCGTATGAGAACGTTCAGCATACTCTTGGGCGGGCTGCTGTTTGTGCTGGCGCCGCGTGGGCTCGCGCACTTCAGACTGCTGGAGCCGGCATCCTGGCTTCAGGAATCGGAGGACCTCGGCGATCCGCAGTGGTCGGCTCCGTGCGGCGGAACATTGACTAACCCCGGTACACCCACCGGTGCCATCACGAAAATCCGGGGCGGTGACAAGCTGCACATCCGAGTCCGGGAAATGGCTTTCCATCCTGGCTTTTATCGCATTGCGCTTGCTGTGAATTCGCGCAGCGAACTCCCGCCGGATCCCGACGCCATCAGCGAGCCGGGACCTAACAATCGTCAGCGATCCGTTTCGGGAGTCATCCACTATCCGCCGTCACCGCCGGTTCTTGCCGACGGCTTGTTCATGCACGCCGCGCCTTTTGATAAGGAACAGGCAGCCGATGTTGAGATTCCGAACATCAACTGCACGAAATGCACCTTGCAAGTGATCGAGTTTATGGCCGCCCATGGCTGGAATCCCGATGGTGGCTACACCTATCATCATTGCGCCGAGCTCCAAATCCGCGCGAACCCCGAGAAGCCGGTCGATAAAAGGTTTCCAGCAGAAAACAAACAGCGCTGAAGTCCAGCGCCAAGCCAGCGTTTAGACGAGCGGCGAATTCTGCTCCAACCAGCGCTTTACGACGCATGTCTGAAAGCGGCTGCGAACCTCAAGCTATGTCGCAACCATTATTCAGGATTGAGGGCTAACGTCGTACCCGCGCTTACCCCTGCGTTGACGAAAGAGCTTTGGAGTTTCAAGTCCTCTCATCCGCAACAGCAAGATTTTTCAATAGCTTGTCGCTGTTCCGCGGAACAGAGTTCAGGCCAGCTGCAGGGCGGCTGGCCGCGAGGTCAGTGCAGTGGCTCCGCCGGATTTTTCAAGAAACGCTTCAGAATCTCGACTTTCTCGGCATCTTTGATCCTGGATCCATACCAGCGGCCCTCGATCGTTCTCGGCTTGTGCAGTCCGTGCGCTGAAAAAGTACCTTCCACGTTAGCCGCGTGGCCGCGGTCGGATTGATAGAAGAAATACTGGCCGGCCCCCGAGCCGGTTTTCACCTGCCTTCCTTCGCGCCGCTCGCCGCCTGCGTAGGCAAAACCGAAACCGGACTCTCCGTCGTACACACCTGTGCCTTCCCACCAGCCTTTGTACTGCCCGTCTTCGGCCCAGGTCTCTCCCTTCACGTGGAATTCATCCGGGCGCATGGTCTTCACGTGAAGAATGGAACCGCCGACTCGGACGCCGTCCTCGCGCACTTCATCCAGCCACACACCATCCACTTTTCCGGCAACCGGCAATTTGATCTTTCGTAGGCCCCACACCGACTGAATGAGCGCCTCGATAAGGAACATCGCGACTACGCTGACGAGATAGAGTAGCGCGAGGGTAAGGGCTTCCCTACCGCCCGTCACTTTCTCCGCCAGTTCGTGGAATTCGACCAGCAGAATTATCACAGCTCCCGCGAATAAATGGCCGAGCCTTTCTCGAAAATTTCCGCCTTTCATGTCCAGGCAGCTTATCACGACGAATAGCGAGCGGCAACGCTACCGCATTAGCGGTCATCGCGGGAGACCGCGCCGACGGACACAGTGCTAGGCTGGCTCCAGTGGGAATATCGCCCGCTCAACTGGTTCTGATCTTGTCGGCGTCGATTGCGCCGGTCATCATGATCTCAGGCGTCGGCCTGTTGCTGTTGAGCATGACCAACCGGTACAGCCGCGTGATCGATCGCGCACGAGACCTGGTCGCGCGTCTCGAAGCGGTCGAGAAGCCTGAGTCCAATACGCTATGCGTTCAAGAATTAGAGATCACCTACCGGCGCGCGCGAATCCTTCGCCTGGCGATCATCTTGAGCTCTTTCAGCATTCTGTTTGTGGCGGTAACGGTGGTGTCGCTGTTCGCCGAGCAGGTTCTGGGAGTCCAGGTGGACTACGTTTCCGTGCCGTGCTTCGGCTTGGCATTGATCGCTCTGCTCGGATCTCTGTACTTTTTTATCCGCGACTTGGGCGTCTCTCTAGCCGGGTTGGAACTCGAGATCGGCTCCTATATAAAAACGGGCAAAGGCGATTAATCTGAACGGATTAGAGCCGGTCGAACCCAGTCAGGTTTCTCCAAAGCAAAAAATGATTGGCAGGATCAAAAAGTTTGATCGTTTGGCCTCGTTTTGCCGCCGACATTTCGTTGTAGGATAGTTGAAACTCGCTTGCTCCATGTAGAGAGGACTTCCATGTCCGAGTTCGCCCACGTAGACTGCGCCCATTCGTCGTAACTCAACATCACAGGGAGAAAGGTGGTCTCGTGTTCAACCGGACATTTGTAGTGTTTTTGCTCATCTGCGCGGCGGTCTTCGCGCAGTCGACTAGTTCGCTCAGAGGAACCGTGAAAGATGCATCGGGAGCCGTGGTTTCCGACGCAGTGGTAACGCTCACGGACAATTCCAACGGGACTACGCGCAAGGTCACTTCCGACACGGGCGGCACTTACCAAGTCCTGCAAGTTCCCCCCGGTAAGTATTCGCTGAAAGTGGAAAAGTCCGGCTTTTCCGTTCTGACCAAGAATGACGTCGTGCTGGAGGTGAGCGTTCCGGCGACGGTGGATTGCGTGCTTGAAGTTGGTACGGTCGGAACGACGGTAAACGTCGAGGCGCAGGCGACGCAGATCAACACGGTAGACGGGTCCGTGGGTAACGCGTTCGAAGAGAAACAAGTGCAAGAGCTTCCTCTCCAGACGCGAAACGTGGTCGAACTGCTGAGCATTCAGCCCGCCGTGACGCAGACCGGCGAGGTATTGGGCGCGCGGCGCGATCAGAACAACGTCACGCTCGATGGCGTGGATGTCAACAACAATCAGACGTCGGGGATCACCAGCGCGCTTTTGAACGGCTCACAATCCGGCAGCGGCAACACCGGGAAGAACGGTAACACGGCGGGTTTCAACGCGGCGCTGCCGGTGCCGCTCGATTCGGTAGAGGAATTTCGAGTCACTGTGGCAGGACAAACTGCCGACGAAGGCCGGTCCTCTGGTGGTCAGGTAACACTGGTCACCCGCAGCGGCACCAACACGCTGCATGGCTCTTTGTATGAGTACAATCGCAACACGTTATTTGAAGCCAACGACTTTTTCAGCAATCAGGCCGGTGTTCCGCGCGCAGCCCTCGTTCGCAATCAGTTCGGCGTTTCGTTAGGAGGACCGATCAAGAAAGATCGCCTGTTCCTGTTCGGCAACTGGGAACGCCGTATCGACGCCAGCGCGATGGGGGAGACGGCGACCGTGCCCAGCGATTCGCTGCGCCAAGGGATTCTTAAGGCTGCGCTGAGCAATGGCTCGGTGCAAAGTTTCACTCCCGCCGAGGTGCAGCAAATCGACCCTTTGGGTATTGGCGTCAATCCAAACATGCTGAAGATCTTCAACGCGTATCCGGAAGGAAACGATCCGGCGCTTGGGCTGGACCAGAACCTGAACTACAATGGCCTGCGGTTCAATGCGCCGTTCGATTTGGATCAGAGCGCCTACGTCGCCCGGTTGGACTACAACATCGATCAGGCGGGTAAGCACAAGCTTTATGTTCGCGGAACACTGAACGATGCCGCTCAGGACGTGATCCCGGCCCCGCTGCCCGGCGCGGCTTCGGCGCAATCGCAGGTGGACAACAGCAAGGGGCTGGCGGCGAACTACACCTGGCTGATCGCGCCGAACCTGATCAACTCGATGCGCTATGGGATCACGCGTCTCGGTCTGAACGACACCGGCGCCAGCGGAACCGCGTTGACGTTCACAGCGCTTACCTCGCCGCTGAACTACAACTATCGCCCGTCCATTCAGATTATGCCGACGACCACCGTGGGCGATGACTTGACTTGGATCAAAGGCAAGCACACCATCACCATGGGCGCAAACTTCCGGTTCATCCGGAATACACACACCAACTACACCAACTCCTTCGCGGACTACGGCTTCAACCGCAACACGCTGGGCGGCCTAGGCGGCGACGCGACCACGTACGTGACGAACTACGTAAATCAGCTCTTGGGAACCAGCGGTCTGAAGCTGGCTCAATCAACCGCCGTGCAGGACGGACTTGGCGAGTTGCTCGGCCTGATCAATCAGTACGATGCAACCTATCAGTACACGAAAACCGGTTCGGTGCTTCCGTTTGGGACACCGGCTCTTCGCGAATACGCAACCAACGACTACGAGATGTACGTGATGGACAGCTGGCGCATTCGCAAGAACCTCACCATTACGGCTGGCCTGAGATACATCAACTCGAGCGTGCCGTGGGAGACGCACGGAACAGAGGTGGTCACCACCGTTCCTCTGCAGCAGTACTTCGCCGAGCGCGTTGCGGCCGCCAATGCGGGTACTCCAAGCTATCAGATTCCCGATGCCTCGCTGACCTACGCGCTGGGTGGGTCCGCGAACGGCAAACCCGGCTGGTACGGCCGCGACAACCTTGACTTCGGACCGCGGGCATCCATTGCCTATGCTCCCGATAGCACTAACAACTGGTTTGACAAACTGATGGGCAAAGGCAGCGTGCTCCGTGGCGGCTTCGCGATGGTTTACGACCAGTACGGCCAAGACATGGTCTTCAACGTCGACCAAAGCGGCTCGCCCGGCCTGGCGAGCAGCGTAACCCAGCCGATCAACACGAACTTCACCACATCGGCGAGGTACGGCGGAGGCACTGCTGGTTTCCCGGCTTTGCCGGCGGCAGCGCCGGGAGGATTTCCGTTTACGCCTCCCACCATTACCGGCGGCTTCGACGAAGGCGTCGGTATCGCTTCGAACTTGAAGGCCCCTTACTCGCTGGTCCTCAACGCCAATTACGCGAAACCTCTTCCGGGCAAAATGACCATCGAAGTAGGATACGCAGGGCGCCTGTATCGCCGGGGCCTGGTGGAGCAGGACTTCGATCAGCCCTTGACCACTTTCTATAACAAGGCTTCGAACATGACCTGGGCGCAGGCTGTGGGCGTCCTCCACAACGACTACCTGGGCGCCGGGCAGAACTACGGCCCAATTGCGAACGTGCCGTTCATCGAGAATATGTGGCCCAGCTTGGCGAATGCCTTCGTACCGGGCAGCGCAACCCAGAACTATTACTACGGCTGGGTTGTGATCAACGGTCTCAGCGACGAAGACAACCTGAACCTGGTGGATCGGCAGCGGATCTCGGGCACGAATAAGTGCTACACGGTTACGGGTTGCAATACCTTCTACCCGTTACAGGCCGCCGGACTGCCCACGTGGACCAACTCTGCCTATGCCGATTACAACGCGCTGACCGTCTCGCTTCGCCGCGCGCTTTCCAACGGCATCCAGTACGATTTCAACTACACGTTGTCCCACTCGATCGACAACTCATCGGGCGCCGAATCGGGTGCGGGCCAATCCGGCGCCGTGCTCCAGGACGCCTTCAACGTGAACGCCTTCCGCGGATCGAGCGACTTCGACGAGCGGCACAACATCACCGCCGACGCGTTGTACGAACTGCCCTTCGGGCGCAACCGGATGTTCGCAAAGAATGCGAACAAGTTTGTGGACGCAGTGATCGGCGGCTGGCAGGCATCCACCATCTTCCGCTATCACTCGGGTTTACCCTCAGCGATCTCGGCTGGCGGGGTTTACCCGACCAACTACGAAATCAGCGCGCTCGCGAACCTGCTTCCCGGCGCAACGAACAATTTCGGCAAATTCATTGACAATAATGGGCTTCCGAGTCTATTCGCAAACACCGCCGCCT